>Ga0114993_10005911_pt1 | contig 11654 bp, 10 predicted proteins | sample ArcticOcean_MG_C_FD_87042 | JGI IMG/M metagenome (GOLD analysis project Ga0114993, IMG submission 87042) | Marine microbial communities from western Arctic Ocean - ArcticOcean_MG_CB2_150 | ecosystem: Environmental > Aquatic > Marine > Oceanic | place: Arctic Ocean: Canada Basin | collected...
AGTCAGCACCAAATCCTGATGAACAAAGTGAAGTTAAAAATATAGAAGCATCTCGAGAACATTTATACCCAAACGTTTATGCAAGATTTATGTATTTAATATCAATTAAAGATATTAAAATAGGGGAAGAATTATCAGCAAATTATAATTTATATACATATCCAAAAACTGGAGTTGGTTTTCAATCATTTTAAATGAAAATTTTGCCATCTAAATCAAAAGTAGTTGTAATTGGTGGAGGTGTAGTGGGTTGTTCTGTTGCTTATCATTTGGCTAAATTTGGTTGGAAAGACACGATATTACTAGAGAGAGATCAACTTACATCAGGAACGACTTGGCATGCCGCAGGTTTAGTTAGTCAACTTGGACCATCGGCAGCAATAACTAAAATAAGAAAATACAGTTTAGAACTTTACAAAAAATTGGAAAAAGAAATTGATTTTTCTAGTGGATTAAAATTAAATGGAGCGCTTTCTATAGCAACAACCAAAGGTCGATGGCAAGAGCTTTTAAGACAGGCAACAACAGCACAATTATTTGATGTAAATGTTGAAATTTTAAGTATCGATCAAATTAAAAAAATATACCCCATAATAAATGAAAAGGATATTCTAGGTGGAATATTTATGCCAGGAGATGGTCAAGCAGACCCAGTGGGTGTTACTAACTTATTAGCAAAAGCTGCAAGAACTGAAGGAGTTAAAATATTTCAAAATTCTCCAGTTCAAAAGATTCTTGTAAAAAATGGTAGAATTAATGGCGTCCAATTAAAAGATCATGTAATTCAATGTGAATATGTGGTGCTAGCAGCTGGAATGTGGTCAAGACAGATTGGTGAAGATATAGGAATTAGCATTCCATTATATCCGGCTGAGCATTTTTATGTCATTACCGAACCAATGAAGGATTTACCAAAAAATATTCCAGTATTAAGAGATTTTGATGATAGTTTATATTTAAAAGAAGATGCGGGGAAAATGTTAATTGGAATTTTTGAAGGCAAATCAATTCCAGCTTTTAATAAAACCAATAGAGTGCCAGAAGACTTTTCTTTTGGTGAGTTTCCTGAGAATTTTGAACATTTTGAGCCTTATTTAGAAGCATCATTAAAAAGAGTTCCAATTTTACAAAAAGCTGGAATAAGAAAATTTTTCGTAGGTCCAGAATCTTTTACACCTGACACAAACACTCTACTAGGCGAAGTTCCTGAAGTTAGAAATTTATTTGCATGCTGTGGATTGAACAGCATTGGAATTGGCAGCGGAGGAGGAGTTGGAAAAGTTACAGCAGAATGGATGATGAAAGGTCATATAAATGAAGATTTGTTTATTTATGACATCAAAAGATTTCAAAACTTTCATTCAAAAATAAGTTTTATTAAAGAAAGAGTAACTGAAACTTTAGGAGATTTATATGGAATACATTGGCCGTACAAACAGCACAAAACTTCAAGAAACCAAAAAACACTTCCATATCATGAAGAGTTAAAAAGTGCTGGTGCTTGTTTTGGAGTGGTGGCTGGGTATGAACGCCCTATGTGGTTTTCTACAAAAGGAAACGTTCCTGAATACGAATATAGTTATAATTATCAAAATTGGTATCCTTCAGCCGAATACGAAACTACAAATACTAGACAAAATGTTGGGTTATTTGATTTAACTCCATTTGCAAAGTTTGAGTTAAAAGGTCAACAATCACATTCAGAACTACAACGCATTTGTACTGCTAATATAAAAAATGAAAAAGGTAGAACTACATATACTCAAATGTTAAATAACGATGGTGGTATAGAATCAGATTTAACAGTTGTATGCCTAGATAAAAATCACTTTAGAATTGTTAGTTCTGCAGCTGTTCGTAATAGAGATAAACATCACATACTCAAACATTTAGATTCCAAAATAGAATTTAAAGACGTAACAGAAGAGCATGCTTGCTTAGGTTTGTTTGGGCCAAAAAGTAGAGGTTTAATGACAGAAATCGCAGGAGATTATTTTAAAACTAAAGATTTCCCTTTTGCCACTGGGAAAAATATAACCATTGAAGGTGTAAAAATTTGGGCACAGAGGCTATCTTATGTTGGGGAATTAGGTTGGGAATTATATATACCCACCCAAGAATCAAAAAAAGTTTATAAAATAATAGTTAAGGCAGGTAAAAAATATCAACTATGCCATGCAGGAGTCCATGCTATGGACATTCTTAGAATGGAAAAAGGCTATTTACACTGGGGACATGACATTTCTCCTGAAGAAAATCAGCACGAAGCAGGTTTAGATTTCGCAATTAGTTATAAAAAAAATATTAATTTTATAGGTAAAGATTTTCTTGATAAAACAAAAAATCAAAATATAAAGAAAAAATTAGTAATTTTAAGTTTAAAAGAAAGCAGACCTGGTCACCCATTACTTTTGCATGATGAACCTATTTATTGTAATGAAAAAATAATTGGAAGAACAACTTCAGGAAATTACTCATTTAATTTTAAAAAAAGTATAGCTTTTGGCTACATCAGTTCTAATGTAAATATAAAAGATAAAAAATTAGAAATTGAAGTTGAAAAAAAAAGGTATAAAGCAATTATAGAAATAAAACCTTTACACGATCCAGAAAACAAGATTATGAAGGATTAAAGTGTTCTTGAGTATCAAAATCTAAAACTATTCCGTTATTAGCAAAAGGAACATTTAAAACTTTTGATCTATTTAGATCTACAATTTTTTTGGCACCATTATCTCCCTTTACATTCATAATCTTGCTCTTCATAAATTTAGAAAATAAAATTGGATTGCCTTCTTGATTTTCAAAAGTTGGGATAATAATTTCTTTCTTATATTTAGGTGTAAGTTTTTTATTATAAGTTTTCATTGATTTAATTAACTTATTATAAATATTTTGATTTATATTTGGCATATCACCTAAGCTGATAAAAAAAGCTTGTGAATTTTTTGAAATTTTATTTAAACCAACTTTAATAGAAGAAGATATTCCATTTTTAAAGTCTTTATTATATACAAATTTAATTTTTTTATTTAAACCAATAATATTTTCTATTAAACTTTTCTCATGGCCGAGTACAATTATTAACTCATCAACAGCGCTAGCCAAGATATTCTTGGTAGTATATTTTATTAAAGGAATTCCATCTATTTCTTTTGTTAATTTATTTTCACCATTCATCCTTGACGATTGGCCAGCTGCTAATAGTATAGATGAAATCATATTTTTTTATAAATCACTGAAACTAGTTGGGAAATAATTGATAGAGCAATTTCAGGAGCCGATTTTCCCCCGAGTTTTATTCCAATAGGTCCAAAAATTTTATCTATTTCTTTGTCATTAAAACCTGATTCTTTAAGTCTTAAACATCTATTAGTATGTGTTTTTTTACTGCCAAGAGCACCTATATAAAAGAATTTTTTTTTCAAAGCATATTGAATAGCCGGATCGTCGATTTTTGGATCATGTGTTAATGCTATTAGAGCTGAATTTGAATCTGTTTTAATTTCTAAAAAAGCTTCATTTGGCCACTTATTAATTATTTTAACATTTGGAAATCTTTTTTCTGAAGCAAAATAACCTCTGGGATCAATAATAAAAATTTCAAAATTTAAACTTTTTGCAAAATTTATTAAGTATTGCGCAATATGAACAGCTCCAACAACAACAATTTTTATTGGAGTTACATAGTTATCTATGAATATATTTGTATTATCAATAATACCATTTTTCTTTTTTTTAAAAAAAATATTAATATCCTTTTCAAAATTTAAAAAACTTTTATTTACTGCCTTACCTTCTTGAAAAATGCAACTTTTTCCATTTTCTAAGTTAGTAATTACAGAAAACTCAATTTTTTCTTTTTTCTTTTTAATTATTTCTTGAAGTAAATTTTTTTTCATTTAATAAATTTCTTCTAAAAATATAGCTATTTCCCCACCACAAGCTAAACCTACTTTCCATGCACTTTCATCTGATATTTTAAACTCAATCTTTTTATAAAGATTTTTATTTTTAATGAGTGATAGACATTCACTAACCACGGCACTTTCGACACATCCACCTGATACAGATCCAGAAAAATCACCTTTATCGTTTATTATCATTCTGCTACCTATTGGCCTAGGTGAAGATCCCCAAGTTTGAATTACAGTAGCTAAAATTACCTTTTTTTTAGCATTTATCCAATCTTGTGCTTCTTCTAAAATTTTTTCATCAAATGAATTTTTCATTTAGTATAAATCTGAATATATATTATAAGTTGAAATAAGGTTTTAAAAGAACAAAAATAATGAAAATAAAGTTTTTAAATCTCGGCAAGCAACCCATTACAAACTCGTTTTTAAAAAATGTAGATAAAAAAACGATTAATAAAGAATTTTTTTATAATTTGTCAGTAGGGTTTGATAAAAAAAGTTATCTTGTTTCTCTCATGAAACATGTGGATCCCAAAAAACAATTCACTGACCAGTATGCTCATAGAGCTTCACAATCAAGAACAATGAGAAAATCCTTTAAAGAAATTGCATCTAAACTAAAAAAGAGATTCAAACCTAGAAAATGTTTGGAAATAGGTAGTAACGATGGAGTGTTTATAAAAAATTTTAAAAAAAATCAAGTTGTTGCTGTTGAGCCTTGCACTAATCTAGCAAAAATAACCCAAGCAGCAGGTTATAAAACCTATGGAAAATTTTGGAATGAAAAAATAGCATTAAAAATAAAAAAATTACATGGTCAGTTTGATTTAATTTTTTCAGCAAATACAATTTCTCATATTCCAAACCTAGAGGAAGTTTTTAAATCTGTTTCGTTTGACCTAAAAGAGAAAGGAGTTTTTGTTTTTGAAGATCCCTATATAGGTTCTGTCATTCTGAATAATTCTTATGATCAATTTTATGATGAGCATGTTCATTTATTTTCTTTGATCTCCATTTCAAAAATAATATCTAAATCCAATCTTAAAGTTTTTGATGTTGAAATTACAAAAAATCATGGAGGATCTATTCGTTTTTATGTAAGTAGAGTAGATTCAAATTTTAAAGAAACAAAACGGCTTAAATTATTAAAATTTAAAGAAATTAAGCAAGGTCTTCATAAATTCAAAACTTATAAAAAATTTTCAAGTCGAGTATCTAAATCAAAAAAAGACCTTGTTGAACTTTTAAAGACTTTAAAAATAAAAAATAAAAAAATAATAAGTTATGGGGCAACATACAAATCAGCTACAATTTTTAATTATTGTGATATAGGCACAGATTTAATTGATTATGTTGTTGATACAACTACAAATAAACAAGGAAAATTTACACCCGGCAAGCATATACCAATTTTATCTCCAGAAATCGGTTTTGATAACTCCGTTGATTATGCTTTTTTGGGAGCGTGGAATTTTAAAAAAGAAATAAAAGACAAAGAAAAAGATTTTTTGAAAAGAGGCGGTAAATTTATTGTACATGTTCCTAAAGTAAAAATAATTTAATATTTTATGAAAAATAAAATTTTTAATACTTGGTTTATTAAACAAAAAAAAAAAATTTCTTTTTTTGTTAAAAAAAAAGATCTCTCTAAAGTTAAAAAATGGCGAATTACCAATGAAAATATAGCACATGATACCAAAAAATTTTTCAAGATTGTGGGAGTTAAAGTAAAAACAAATTTTTATAAAAAAAGAGTCTGGGAGCAACCAATAATACTTCAAAAAGAAAGAGGAATTTTAGGAATACTAAGGAGAAAAAATAATGGCAAATATGAATATCTTATTCAAGCCAAGGTAGAGCCGGGAAATATTAATAAACTTCAATTGTCACCAACTGTTCAAGCAACGAAAAGCAACTATAACCGAGTCCACAAGGGAAAAAAAGTTGAATATTTAAATTTCTTTAGAAATAAAAATAAAAAATTAATTTTAATTAACTCTCATCAATCAGAGCAAGGTGGGAAATTTTTATTTAAGTATAACAATAATATAATTGTTAATATAAATAAAAAAATTAAATTATTTGAAAATTATATTTGGTTAGATAAAAATTCTCTAATCAAATTAATAAATAAAAATAATTTATTGAATATGGATACTATATCAGTCTTTTCTTGTGCTATAAAAAAAAATGCACATGATATCCCTGAAAATTCTTTTAAAAAAATTTTAATTTGGTACAAAAATCTTAAGAAAAAATATTATATTAAAGTAAAAATAATTTCTTTATTAAAAATAAAAGATTGGAAATATAATAAAGTAAAAATATTTAATATTAAAAAAAAATATTTTTCTGTAATTGGGCTTCAAGTATTTTCAAATTCAAGAGAAGTTACTCAATGGGAGCAGCCAATAGTTCAAGAAGAAAACATTGGTTTGTCTGGCTTTATTATTAAAAAAATAAATAATACATATCATTATCTAGTAAGTTTTTCTGTTAAGCCTGGGTTAAAAAATCCTACTATGGGTTGCACTGTTAGAACGTCAAATTTAAAAAATTGTTTAAATGATGATAATATTACAAACATTGAAAAAATTTATATTAAAAAATATTTTTTACATAAATCTTGTGGAAAAGTTAGATATAACAAAATTCAGTCCGACGAAGGTGGTCGTTTTTTTAAGTCACAAAGTAAAAATGTTATAATTGAGGTGCCCCAGAATAAAAAAATAAAAATTAGTAAAAATTATGTGTGGATGTCTCATAATCAAGTTTTACATTTTATTAAAAAGGGTATATTTAATATTGAAGCAAGAATACCTTTTGCATGTTTTAATATAAAAAATATTTTATGATTAAAGTTTGGGATTATTTAAAAGAGTATGAGTTGTTAAGGGATGATATTCTCAAAGCAGTAGATGAAGTTTTTAAAGGTGGAACACTAATTTTTGGTCCAAAATTAGATGAATTTGAAAATAAATTTTCTAAATATTGTGATAGCACTTATGGCATTGGAGTAGGTAACTGTACTGACGCATTATATATTTCTTTAAAAGCTTGCCAAATAGGAGTCGGCGATGAAGTAATAACTGTCTCTAATACAGCTGTCCCTACAGTTACAGCAATTGTGAACGCTGGCGCAAATGTGCGTTTTGTTGATATAAATAAATATTCACTTATCGATGTAAACAAAATTGAAAAAGCAATAACAAAAAAAACAAAGGCAATTATTCCAGTTCATTTGTTTGGTCAAACTTGTGAAATGAATAAAATTTTAGAATTATCAAAAAAACACAACTTAAAAGTTATAGAAGATTGCGCACAAGCGCACGGAGCTACTTATTTCGGTAAAAAAGCTGGTTCTATGGGAGATATAGGATGTTTTTCTTTTTATCCTACAAAAATATTCGGAGCTTACGGAGATGGCGGTTTTATAACAACCAATAATAAGAATCTTTATGATAAAATGCATAGGATTAGGTTTTTAGGAATGGAAAAAAAGAAGATGTCGTCTGGTCATTGGAATGGGAAATATTATGCTGTTGAACATGGAACCAACTCAAGATTAGACGAGGTTCATGCTGCGATACTTTTAAAAAAGTTAGTGTACTTAGATAGCTGGATAAATAGAAGACGAGAAATTGCCGAAAAATATTATAAAGAGCTTAAAGGATTAGATATTGAATTGCCACTAGAAGCTCCCAATAATAAACATGCATATTATGTTTACGTAGTTGCTCATAAAAATAGAGATAGTATATTAAAAAAATTAGCAGCAAAGGATATACATTTAAACATTAGTTATCCTTGGCCAGTTCATATAATGGATGCATACAAACATTTTGTTTGCGCTACTTGCGATTGTTTACCCAAAACAGAAGAGCATGCAAAAAAAATATTTTCTTTACCAATGTATCCAACTTTAACAGATGAAGAACAAAGCATTGTAATTAAAGAATTAAAAAAAATTATATAAGTCGATTATTCACAAGCTGATATTGCTTTTTTAGCCATTACTTTAATAATATGGGCTCTATATTCTGCTGAGGCATGGATATCTGAATTAAATCCATTACTAGAAATATTTATATTATCTATAGCTGACTCTGAAAAGTTGTCTGTCAAAGCTTTTTCAATTTTTTTACATCTAAAAACGCAACTTTCAACACCAGTTACTGCAACTCTTATTTCTTTCTTTAGTTTGGCAATGTAAACACCTACAATTGCGTATCTTGATGCAGGATTAGGAAATTTTGCATAACTTGATTTTTCTGGAATTTCAAATTCAACAGATTCTATTAACTCTCCTTTTTTCAAATCTGTTTCAAACATTCCTTTAAAAAATTTATCTGCTGCGATTTTTCTTTTGTTGGTGTGTATTATTGCGTTTAATGCCAAACAAGCGGAAGGATAATCCGCAGCCGGATCATTATTTGCAATGGAGCCTCCTATTGTTCCTCTATTTCGTACTTGAGGATCTCCAATTCCTTCTGCTAAAACACCAATAGATGCGATATTTTTTTTTATTTCTTTAGATGAAGCAACGGCTTCATGCGTTGTGGTAGAACCTATTTTAATAGATTTGTTTGAAACTTTAATGCCTGCCAGACTTTTTATTTTTTTAATATTTATAAGATCAGAATAAGCCGCCATTCTAAGTTTAATAGCAGGCAGTAAAGTCATACCACCAGCTAGAAAAGCAGATCTTTTAGAAAATAGTTTCGTTGCTTCTTTTGTGTTTAGGGCATTTTTATAAATAAAATTTTTCATAAATTAAGCGGCAGCTTTTTTATATCCATTTTTTTTGATAACTTTCCAAACTTTTTCAGCAGTAGCAGGCATAGAAATGTCTGTACCAATCGCATCTATAACAGCGTTCATAACTGCTGGTGGTGATGCAATCGCGCCCGCTTCTCCACAACCTTTTGATCCTAACGGATTTGATGTGGCTGGTGTTGTCGTGTAATCAATTTTAATTTGAGGAAAATTATCAGCTCTAGGCATTGTGTAGTCCATATAAGAAGCTGTTATAAGCTGTCCTGATTCATCATAATAACTATTTTCGTATAACGCCTGACCAATTCCCTGGACAATCCCTCCATGAACTTGTCCTTCTACGATCATAGGATTTATAATTGTTCCAAAATCATCTACAGCAGTATATTTAACTACTTTCGTTTCCCCAGTATTTTGATCAACTTCAACTTCACAAATATGTGTGCCAGCTGGAAATGAAAAATTAATCGGATCATAGAAAGATGTTTCATTTAAACCAGGCTCTACTCCAGGAGGAAGAGGAGATTTAATTTCTCCATACTGACCTGGCAGATAACAAGCAAATGCAACTTCACCAATTGTTTTCTTTTTATTTGAGTTTTTTAAAACGAAATCTCCATCTATAAAATCTATATCTTCTGGTTTACCTTCTAACATATGAGCGGCAACTTTTTTCCCTTTTTCAATTATTTTATCACAGGCTTTAGCTATTGCTGAACCTCCTACAGCAAGAGATCTTGATCCATATGTTCCCATACCAAATGGTCCTTTATCAGTATCTCCATGAACAATGTCTATATTTTCCATAGAAACTCCTAATTTGTCACCCACAATTTGTGCAAATGTTGTGTCATGACCTTGACCATGACTATGAGCGCCTGAGAAAACAGAAACGTTTCCTGTCGCATTAAATCTTACTTCAGCAGATTCCCAGAGTCCCACACCACAACCAATAGACATAACAACAGCTGAAGGAGCAATTCCACAAGCTTCGATATAAGTAGAAAAACCTATACCTCTTAATTTCCCTTTTCTTGCTGATTCAGACTTTCTATTTTTAAAATTTTTATAATCAGAAATTTCTAAAGCTTTATCTAAATGAGCTTTATAGTCTCCAGAATCTATATTATGAACTAAACATTGTTGATGTGGGAATTTATCTACAAAATTTTTTCTTCTAAATTCAGCTTGATCCATTCCAATTTCGTTGGCGGCTTTATGTACTATTCTTTCGATGAGATATGTGGCTTCTGGTCTTCCAGCTCCTCTATATGCATCAACAGGTGCAGTATTTGTAAAAACACCTTTTACATTAATGAATGCGGTTGGAATATCATATAAACCTAGTATTAATGGTGCATACAAATATGTTGGAGTGACAGTTGCAAATAGAGATGCATAAGCCCCAATATTTGCAATTGTATCAACTTTTAATCCAGTTATTTTGCCATCATTTTTAATCGCTAGCTCAACATGCGTAATATGATCTCGTCCGTGACAATCTGATAAAAAAGATTCACTTCTTTCAGCAACCCATTTAATAGGCCTTTCTATTTTTTTTGATGCCCAGGCCGTCACGGCATCTTCTGCGTATGCATAAATTTTAGATCCAAATCCACCACCAACATCAGGAGCAACAACTCTAAACTTATGTTCGGGATGAATTCCTCCAAAGGCTGACAAAACTAATCTAGATAAATGAGGATTTTGACTTGTTGTATACAAAGTTAATTCATCTGAAGATGGATTATAATCTCCAATGCATGCTCTTGGTTCCATGGCGTTAGGTATTAATCTATTGTTTCTTAAATCAAGTTTAATAATTTTGTCGGCAGAAGAAAACGAATCTTCTGTTTTTCCTTTATCTCCTAAAATAAAATCAAAACAAAGATTTTGTTCAATGTCTTCATAAATAGATTCTGATTTCATTGCATCGCCAGTATTAACTACAGCTTTTAGTATTTTATAAGATACATCTACCAATTCTGCGGCATTTTTTGCTTGCTCAAGTGTTTCAGCAATAACAACTGCAACATGATCTCCGACATAATTTACCGAATCTTTTGCCAAGGGAGGATGATTTGGCACTTTCATATCCTTTCCATCTTGACTTACAATTTTCCATCCTGCTATTAAACCTCCAATTTTTTCTTTAGCAATATCGTCTCCTGTAAAAATTTTCACTACACCGGGTGATTTGGATGCTTTAGATATGTCTACGCTATTTATTTTGGCTCTAGCGTGAGGAGATCGAACAAAATAGGCGTAGGTTTGGTTCACAAGGTTAATATCAGCAGTATATCTACCTTTACCTGTAAGAAATTTTTTATCCTCTTTCCTTTCAATTTTTGACCCAATCAAACTTGCCATTTTTTTAACTCCTTACATTTTAGAAGCTGCATCTTTTACAGCAGCAACAATATTTTGATAACCCGTACAACGACAGATGTTACCTTCTAGCCAATCCCGTATTTCTTTTTCATTAGGGTTCTTATTTTTTTGTAACAAATCCACCGCACTCATAACCATTCCTGGCGTGCAAAAACCACATTGTAATCCATGGTGTTTTTTAAAAGATTCTTGCATTACATGCATACTTCCATTATTTGATAATCCTTCGATTGTAGTAATTTCAGCACCATTACAATCAGCTACCAAAGTGGTGCAGCTTTTTACTGAATTTCCATTTAAATGAACAACACACGCACCACACTGAGATGTATCACACCCAACATGCGTTCCGGTAAGTAGCAATGTATCTCTTAAAAAATCTGATAATAGTATATTGTCTGCAATCTCTTTTGAGATTTCTTTTCCATTAATTTTTAATTTCAATTTGGCCATTATTGCCCCCCTCTAAAAAATAATATTGGAATAAAATATTAGAACTTAATAAATTAGATTCTTCAACTAGTATTTAACGTGAAACAAAATAAAAAATTACAACTAAGAGTAGAATAA
>Ga0114993_10005913_pt1 | contig 11651 bp, 16 predicted proteins | sample ArcticOcean_MG_C_FD_87042 | JGI IMG/M metagenome (GOLD analysis project Ga0114993, IMG submission 87042) | Marine microbial communities from western Arctic Ocean - ArcticOcean_MG_CB2_150 | ecosystem: Environmental > Aquatic > Marine > Oceanic | place: Arctic Ocean: Canada Basin | collected...
CCGGCGTCCCACCACCCCTCGACGGGGGCAGGAAGAATGCGGGAACCGTGGTCGATCATGTATTGGAAGGCGTCCGTGAGGTAGAACTCACCGGCCTTTCCGGGATCGCAGTTCATTGTGTGGCGAACCCCTTCGAAGAGCAGCTCATGATCGCGGATGTAGTAGAGCCCGATATTCGCGAGCTTCGAGATCGGTTCGGAGGGCTTCTCGATGATACGGGCCATGTCACCCGCATCGTCCGTGATGATCACGCCGTAGCGTTGGTAGTCTTCGACTTCCATCGCCCAGATCACGCCGCCGTATGCGGGATCCAGATCTTGGATCGTTTCGTAGTCGAGCTCGAACACGGCGTCGGCGAAGGCGATCAGCACATCTTCGTCGATGTACGGTTCCGCCAAGGCCACCGCGCCAGCGGTGCCGTTCTGGTCCTCCTGCAGCACGTAGTGCGCACGCAAGTCGGGATATTGCTCGGCAATCCAGGCTTCGACCGTGTCACGCAGGTGCCCTACGATGAAGACCATCTCCTCAACCCCGAGCCGAACGAGATCGTCGAGGATGAAGCGCAGCACAGGCTGCCCCGCAACCTTCACCAGAGGCTTGGGGGTATTGAGCGTGAGAGGCCGGAGGCGCGTGCCCTTCCCCGCGAGAGGTATGATGGCTTTCATCGTGTCCGGCGTAGCGAGGTCGGTTCAACGGCGCCAAACTATAAGACGTGCCGAGCCAGCAAAGTAGGTGTACTTCTTCAACAACCTTCCAACGGCCGGCTGCGTCGCGGCGGGCATTCGAAGGGACAGGATGGTGATGGTGACACGAAGAATCGTTTCAACAGTCGTGCTATTGGCCGCGTGCGCGGCGGCTCCGGCCGCCAACGCCGACGCCGACGCCATGGAGCGTGTTCTCAGCACGCTCCGCCCGGAATACAGCCAAACAGGGGCAGACCGACGCCGACCGCCCGTGATAGACGGGTATACGGCGGCCAACAACGTGCGCGCGACCATCAACGACGTGGAGTCGGTAGGTGCACTTATCGACCTAGCGATCCAGAGCGGCGCGAATCGCATCTCCGCAGTCGCATTCAGCGCGTCGCGCGCCGAGGCGGCGCAAAGAGAAGCACTCATCGCAGCAGTCGAGGATGCTCGCTTGAAAGCAACGGCGATCGCGAACGCCTTGGACCGAAGTCTTGGCGAGGCGTTGGAAGTACGCGGCAATTCCGGTCAACCGACGTCGAACCTGCAGATGCGCACGATGGAGGCCGCACGCGCGAGCACGCCGATCGAAGCGGGCGACCAAGTCGTACGCGCAGACGTGACGGTGCGCTTCGCTCTAGGATCTGGAGACTCGCCGCATTGAGCCCACTCTCGAGAGGGTTCACCCAGAATCAGGCCCACACGGACCCAGCATCCGAGGACCATCGCCTCAGGGGACGGACGTATGCGATCCCCTTCGACAGGGTGTGGACCGGGTCCGCGCATGTCGCACACAAACGGATGTGGGGTTGGACGATTACTACCGAGGACGACCAGCTCGGAGTACTCGACGCCGAGTCGGTCACGCGGATATTGCGCTTCGTGGACGACGTCCATGTTTCTGTGGGGCTGGACGACAACGGTCAGACCAGGGTCGACGTCACCTCCGCTTCGCGTACAGGACGGGGGGATCTCGGCAGGAATCCTCGGACGATCGGCAGGTTCATACGCAAGCTCGATCGGGCCCTCGACGTGCAAGCCGGGCAGATCCTCGACCCCAGGCTCTCCGCCAGTTGGGGGGAGACGTGACGAGCAGAGTTGCCACTTGGGAAGGGACGACATGAGGCGGAGGGTCGCGGCAATTCTTCTCGCATGCGCCGGCTTCGGCTGTGCGGAGCCGGCACCAGAAGTGTTCGTGGAGTCCCAAGGCACGACTCCCAGCGACGCGCCCCGTGACTTCCCGGGCCGGTCGTATGAACGAAATTTTGTATTCACGACAGTCACCGAAGACAGTCTGCTCATAGTCCCATGGCTCTTCGAGACAACCACGCAGCCGGGAACCGTCGTGCGCGAGGCCCGGGGCTGGCTCGACCGGAGCGGCACATGGGACGCCTTCTTCGCGGAACGATGGCAAACCCCACCCACGCGGATACCTGCCCGCGTCCTCCCGCACGGCAGTCTGAAACTCGTCGTTCGCGACGGGAACGCCGTGGACGGAATCATCTACGACGAAGGGGATCGAAATCTGGAAATCGCGCTCGGGAGTGTGCTGATGGAGTGGGGCGGCCCCCGTGGAGAGGTGTTCCAACTGCTCGACGGGTCGCTCTATCTATCGGATCGTCGGATCGGTGGCATCGTGCTCGACATGGCCCGAGGATCCTCAGCAGAGACCCCCCGCGCCGGTGATTGGGCCTTCCTGGCCTCAGGTGACTCTCTTCAGCTCGTATTGCAGGGCGAAAGTGAGCACCAAGGTGAGCCACTACCGGCCTACCGAGGCTGGGGGCGGCTCGACTTAAGGAATCTGCAGTGGAGTCCCCTGACCGTAGACTGGGTGGAGACGAATGCCTTTCAGCCCGCACGGCGCGATGTACCGGTCTCCTGGACCATTTCCTCGCCTGATGGCGAACTTCAGGGTACGCTCGAAGTGAGTTCGGCAGATGTGCGCGCGGGGCAAGGCAGCGGGCCCGTGCTTCCGGTACAAGCACTGTTCGAAGTGGAAGGCACCGTAACCATCGAAGGAAGGACATTTCCCGTGCGCGGTCTCTTTAGGCACGAGCAGCGCTAGCATGAATGAACAACTCTTGAAGATCGTCGTGAACGTTGTGGCCGGCGCATTGGCTGGCGGGCTAACGAACAGCGTCGCGATCTGGATGCTCTTTCACCCGTACGAGCCGCCGAATCTGCTGGGCCGTTGGCGGCCGCGCCTGCTCCAGGGAGCGATCCCGAAGAACCAGCCCCGGCTAGCGGCGGCGATCGGCAAGACCGTGGGTGATCGACTCCTGACAGCTGAGGATCTGACGCAGACCTTCACCGACGAGACCTTTCGGACGGCGTTCGACGAGCGCTTGGCCGAATTCCTCGATGGGGCGCTCCACACCGAGCGCGCGGCGCTGCGCGAATTGATCCCAGAGCGCGTCATGCCCGACATCGAGGTACTGCTCGATGAGGGAGTCGACAAGGCACTGGCGCAGCTGGACCTCTACCTTGAGTCCGACCGGTTCGCCGAGTCGATGGAACGACGGGCCGGAGACCTCGTTGAAGCGATCAAAGACGAACCGATCGGCAGCTTGATCACGTCTGCCAGGGGTGCGGCCGTAGAGTCAGCCGTCGACGAATGGCTCCACAACGCGGTCGACAGTGAGGACGTCAAGGCGGCGATCGAGGACTACCTCGACCGGGCGGCCCATCGTCTGCTCGAGCCGGGCCGGACCTTCGAGCAAATCCTGCCTCCCGGTGTGATCGGTACAGTGGAAAAGGCGATCGCGGGCTACCTGCCGCTCGCGGCGCAACGGCTCGGCCGCCTGCTGGAGGACGACGCCGCACGTGCGCGCTTCCAGTCGACGATACACGACCTCCTCCATCGCTTCCTGAGCGACCTCAAATTCCATCAGCGGGTCGTCGCTCGCCTCGTGATGACGGAAGACACCGTCGACAAGGTGCTCGACACCATCGAGGCAGAGGGCTCGGAGCGGCTCTCCGAGATCCTGCGAGACAACGACGTGCAAGAGGCGATGGGCCGTGGCGTCAACGAAGCGATCGTAGACTTCCTCAGGCGTCCGGTGTCCGACGTGCTAGGTGACCCGGATGACCCGAGCGTAATTCAGTCCCGTACTACGTTGGTAGATTGGATCCTCGGCATGGCACGCGACCCGAGCACACGAGAGTTCCTGCTCGAGAAACTGCACGAAGGCTTGGACAAAGCTGGCGACCGTACGTGGGGAGAGGTGCTCGAACGCATTCCGCCGGAGCGCATCTCGGAGACGTTGGTCTCCGCCGCGCGCTCGGAGACCGCACGCGCGGCCCTGGGTGACGCCATCCGAAAGCTCGCTGGTGGCGTGCTGGACCGCCCGATCGGCACACCAGCAAAATGGTTACCTGAAGATGGGGCGGTGCGGATAGAGGCCGCTCTAGGTAACCCAATCTGGGACTGGCTGGAGACCCAGGTCCCCACGGTCGTCGCGCAGATCGACGTGTCGAGACGGGTGGAAGAAAAGGTCCTGAACTTCCCGGTGTCCCGCATGGAAGAGATCGTGCGAAACGTTACCCACCGGGAGCTGAAGCTGATCGTTCGGCTAGGCTACCTGCTGGGCGCCGGCATCGGTGTAGTTCTCACCGTGGTCGACGCACTCCTGGGGTAGCGACTGACTCAGCGGTCGTTCGGCCCCTCGACGTTGAAGCCACGTCCCCTGCGGCTGCTACGGACGCTGGGCTGACGTTGCAACCACGCCAAAGGAGAGAGGGACCGCTTGGCCCTTCTACGCCGCGCGTTACCGCCTCGCTCCATCACGTCGTCAATGTCCTCCGGGGGCTGTGAATAGTGGCCGGGCAGCCCCATCCACAGACCTAGTGCGACTGCGAGCACGCACGCGAGGATCTTGAGCGTGAGAATCAACGGACTACTGCTTGGTGGCCGTCTCGAACACCAGGAGCCCAAGACCGATCGCAAGAATGACCGCGACCGCATTCGTGCCCACGCCGACTAGGGCGATCACGCTCCAAAATACCGCATGGGTAAAGATGTATCCGCCAGGAACCAAGTCGCGCATCGCTCGGGCTTCTCATTGAAGTGGAGTGGTTTAGAAATATGTGCAGGCTAGTCCATCGCGTCCATCGGGGCAGAACGCTCGGAGTCCCCCGCCCGCTTGCGAGCCTCGGCCAAGTATCCCGGCTTGAGCCGTAACAAGTTGCAGATCTTTCGCATGAGGTAGTCTTCCTTTTCGGCGAGATCGCCGTCGGAATACACCAGCCCCCACATGATCTGAGCCAAGACCATCTTCTGACCAAGTGAGTAGTTCTCGGCGATCAAGTTCGTGAACTGCCACAGGTCAATCGCCTCGTCCTTCGCTTCCTGGGCGAGCGAGATCAGCTTCTCGGCCTCTGCTTGCCCGAGGCCGAACTGGCGCCGAATGGCTGACTCGAGATGCTGACGCTCGTCGTCCGTGAACTCGTCATCGGCCTGGGCGAGTTCGAGCAGGAGCGCACACGCGGCGAGACGGATGTCCGGCGCACTCTCCGACTTGTCCGCGTCCGGCGACGGGCTCATCGACGATTTAAAGAAACTCTTGATGGACTCGAGCATGGATGAATCTCCGAATTCAGAAGTCGATCGAGCGCACCCGACGGACGCCAGCCCTAAGGGGGACCGACGTAGCCAGCACGGTCAGAAGAAGCGCCCCACTGACGCCGAGCACCAGCGGGACCGAACTCAATTGAGCTGCCCCTCCCTGGAGGCGAGACGCAGGAAAAGATACACCGGCCAAGCCTCGAGAACGATGACACCCGCGAGGTAGGCCACTGCCGCCATCATGAAGAGTAACCCCCCGAACGAAGTCGGGATTTCGGCGACGTTTTCCGTGTCGTAGTTCGGGTACAACGCGCCGAGTCCGAGCGCGAGGGACGTAATCGCGAACGTGATCCCGACCATGGTGACGGAGGTGAGGATCAAGATGAACGGGGAAGCATCGAGTACGATGTTGGTGACGACAATGAGTGGCAGCGCTACCACCAGCAGAGGCACGGTACCCACCCAGTATTTCGACCAGAACAGCTGTCGCACGTCGAGCGGTGACGAGCGCAACAGCCACATCATGTGCCCCTCGATCGACATCGCCGGGAATACGAAGCGTGCAGCGATCGCCGCCACGACGAAGCCGGCCAAGCCGAGGTTCAGAAAAGACACCACGTTGATGAGCAGGAACGACACCTCCTCACCCGTATAGAGTGGCAGAACGGTGATGTTGTATACGTAGACCGCGACCAAGACGCTCAGCAAGATCAGTTGGGACCACTGCGTCGTGTCCCTGAAGAAGACGCGGATCTCCTTGGATACCAGCACTCGAGTGCTCGGCTCGGCGCTCCGGAACAGTCGGTCGACAACCAACGAGCGAACACGCCCTTCTCGGCGCTCCGAACCCTCTTGTGCGCGTGTGAAGCCAGCTTCGAAGTAGTGCCGGTGTAGCCACCCACCCATCACGACGAAGGCGGCGGCCGTGCTCCACAGGAAAAGGAACGGGAACCAATCGAAGAAGCCGTTCAAGTAAGACATGAGCGCGTTCGCGGCCCACTCGCTCGGAAGCCAGACCGAGGTGGGCGCGCGCAGGACCGCGACGAAGTCGACGAGATCCTGGAATTCCTCGGGACGCATCAACCGCTCGGGCCGCAAGACCCGGAAGAGCGCGACCACACCAGCAGCGGCGAAGAGCCCGATCAGTGCAAGCAGGTCTCTCGTGCGCCGAGCCGGAAAGACGTTGACCAAGACCAACGTGACTGCGCTCCCGATCACCGCAGGCACAACGAGGAACGGCAGCAGCGCGCCAATAGCAAGCAGGTAGTGCTTCCAGTCGGCCGCGTATACCACCCCGTAGGCGCTCAGAAGCGGGACGGCGAGCAATGCCACCATCCACGATGGAGTCCACCACGGTCTCGATGAGACGCGCTGCGTACACCTTCTCCGGCTCCACAGGGGCCGCGACGACGAGCTCGAGATCCTCTGAGAGGAAGAACGTCGATAGGGACGTGATCACATTCGAGAGCACTAGGATCATCAAGAACGTGACGAATGCCAGCCCGAGCAGCTTGCTCGCGAGCAGATCGCCGATGCCCTGAGTACCCCGGAAGTAGATCAGCATCCGGAAGATGACCGCGAAGATCAGCGCCCAAAAAAAGACCCCCACAAAGCCGAGCAGCAGACTCTTGAAGAGCCGGCCCTCAGACGTGCGTGCGGGATTGATCTTGGTGCGAATCTTCGGGCCCAGCAGCAACAGGATGCCCGGGCTGCGTTGGAGCGCGGCTCCGTTCACCGTTGGATTGCCCCGCGCAGGCTCTCAATAACATCCGTCATAGCCTCGCCACCCGTCATTTTTAGGAAGATCTCTTCCAGGTGTGCACCCCCGACCTCGGCCTGGGAGCGAAGCTCGTCCATTGTACCGAGCGAGATGATCTCACCTTCGTTGATGATCGCGATCCGGTCACAGAGGACCTCGGCCACCTCCAGCGTGTGCGTGGAAAGGAAGACCGTTCCTCCGTTCTCCGCGAACGTCCTCAGTAGATCCTTTAGCAGGCGGGCCGACCGCGGGTCGAGTCCGACCATCGGCTCGTCCACCACGATGAGTTCAGGCTGATGAATGAGCGCCGAGCTGATGAGAATCTTCTGCCGCATGCCGTGGGAGTAGCTCTCGATCAGTTCGTCCTTCCACTCCGTCAAGCGAAAGAGCTCCAACAGACGGTCAGCCCGTTGCTCCACGGCATCACCTTCACGGCCCCACAACCCCGCAACAAAACGCAAGAATTCGCCGCCAGACAGCTTCTCGTACAGGAACGGCCGATCGGGGATATACCCGACACGCGCCTTTGCAGACTCCGGCGCCTTCTCCAGATCGTCCCCACCGATCAGCACCTGACCCTCCGAGGGACGAAGAACCCCCGCCACCATGCGGATCGTCGTGGTCGTGCCCGCCCCGTTGGGGCCTAGGAAGCCGAAGATCTCACCGCGATGGACGTTCAAATCCAGCCCTTTCACGGCGGCGAAACTGCCGTAGCTCTTCTTCAAGCCCTTGAGCTGCAGCATTTCGCCGGAACGAGAACGGGCTTCATCGGGAGGGGCCATGACGGCCGTATCAGTACCGTGCGCTTCGCTCACGGGGCTTCCTTTTGAGGGAAATTCACTCTGGGGTGTCCGCCGGGGCTCCGAGCGACTCAGTCGGGGCGCCCAGCACCTCGATGTCCAGATTCCCGATGAGTCGGACAATTTCGATCTGCTGCGCGAGGCCACCGGTCACGAAGCGAATGTGCGACGCGTCCGGAGGGGACTAGCCGAACGTGGGGTCGACCGCGACCCACTCGTCGAGCCAGACCTCGGGCCAGGCATGGTAGAAGAACGAGCCGTTGAGATAGACGAGCCCCACGGCGGTCCTGGCCGGAAGTCCGAGAGCCCGCGCGAGCGCGATATATAGAACCGTGTGCTCGTTGCAATCGCCCTGCCGGGTCTCGAGGACCTGAACCGCGTTCGGTATGGAGAACGTGATGCTCTTTTCGAGCATACCGTAGACAGACCGGGTGAGCTCCGAGGCGACGCGCTTCGGATCCTGCCTCCATTCGCTACGCCGGGCCGTCATCCTCCGAGCTTGCTCCACGATTCGCGGATCATCGCTTTGGATAAGCGGCTCCGGCTCGAGCCACTCGCGCAGATCCATGAAGCTGTAGGGCAGTCGGTAGTCTGGTTCGAGAGCATCCCAAGACTCTCGCCGAACAATGAGCGTGTCACCGCGAAGCTCTGCCGACCTCCATCCAACTGGAAGCCGGTTAGATCCACGCCGGTGAGTCGGAAGCGCAGCTCCTCGAATGCCTCGACATCCTCGAGGTCGACGTTGCTCGCCACCGCAGTCGAAAGGATCACGTCGTCGTCGAGCGGAGACATGACCGTGAGCCTCGCGTCTTCTTGAGCCTGCCTAGCCAACTCGTACTCGGTCTTCTCCATGGAGAAACCAAGCGGACTGGAGGAGCGCAAAATCCGTCCGTCTTCGTCGACCCAACTCTCCACCTGAATCCCTCCGAAGATCTCCGCAATCTTCCAAGCCGGAATCGAGTCCGTGCGGGCCGGAGACCACCGCTCGTCGTTGCCCAGAGCGGCGCTGTCTGTCACGAAGAGCGTGTCAACTCGAGCACACGTACTTCGACCGTGCGGGTGCTCAATGTGGTCGAATCGAATACCGGGAGCCGATGCCGGTCACCAACCTTCCAACCCTCCCCCATCGCCAAGCGAATCGGCACGATATTCGACAAGATCGGCGGACGGGGTAGCCGAAAACTCAGGTTCTGTTCGCTCCCCGCGGAAACGATCGTGACTTCGAGTGTGGTGTCGGGGCTCAGCGTGCCCGACGCAGAGAAGCGTCCGACCTCGCTATCGAGTGAGAACTCGAATGTCTCCATGACGAGCGAGGTGCTCAGCTTCACGTCGGTACGCGCTACAGCCGTACCCGTCTGACCAGCGCAGGAAGCTCGAGAGACATCACATCTTCGAGCCGGAAGCCGTCGGTCAACGTATCCAGGCGGGAGGTCGCCTGACCAACCGTACGCGAACCCATTGTGAGGGTGTAGAAATTGACCCCAGGCGCGAGCGACAGCGACGCCGCAGCAAGTCGCGCGAGCTCCGGCTGGAAATATTCACGACGCACCTGCGCGCCGACCATGGCAAGCCAGATCAGCAGAATCGCACCACCCAGGATCCGTCTACGCATCGGGAGTCCTCCAAGTCACCTTGCCCAGCCCCATCCACAAAGTCTAACGCGTACCGAAATGCTCGGCGTCAGAGGAGCTCTACTTTAGCGCGTTTCGCTGACTAGTCATCTCGGCCACGAGTTGCTCGAACACTTGCTGCTCGTACTCAGCGCTCGTGACGATCCTCACATCTAGGGGCGGCTGACCTTCGTCCAGATGGAAGAAGAGCAACTCGAGCATCGCCTGCGCGCTTCCCTCAGCATCCAGCCAACCGATGCCAGTTCCTAACGGCGGCAAGGCCAGCGACTCGAGTCCCAGGTCGGATGCTCTCGAAGGCTATTTTTGAGCGCCTTGTGAACGGACGCGGGGGTCTCCACCTCATCCGGTGCGGACACTACAGCATGAATCACGAAGTCCGCTCTCAGATCCCCTGCCGGAGTGATGACCGCCCCACCCAGCGGGATCGAACCGATCTGTTCGAGCTTGTCGTTCATCGCTTCGCCTGCATGCTCTGCGACGTCACGACCAGCGGAAGTCACCGGTACGAGGTCTGAGCGGATCTGCCTGACGATGCCCTCACTTTCCTGTTCGTGAAGCACACCGAGTAGGACCTCGATCATCCCCGCGACAACTCCCTCGCCTTCCGGTACATCAGCGCGGCTTCTTCACCCATGTGCTTGCGGTCATAGAGGTGACCCATGGTATAAAACGCCTTGGCGTTTTGAGGCTGAAGCACGGTGGCGCGTTCCAGGGCTTGCAACGCATCATCGTACCGACCCAGCCGGTTGAGCGCCTCCCCGAGATAGTAGAAGGCCGGCCCGTGGGCATCGTTCTGCTCACAAACCCAAGCGAGGTCCGCTTCCGCCATGGCGTACACCCCACGGCGATAGTGCAGAATGCCCAGGCTCGTGCGCACCGCGACGTCATCGGGGTCGAGTCTCTGCGCCCGACGCAACAACTCACCCGCTTCATCGTAGCGGCCCATCGCTCCGAGCACCGAGCCGTAGTTGTTCATGAGCTCCACATTGTTGGGTTCGATCAACTCCGCGGCCTCGAACTGCTCGAGCGCCAGTTCCAGATCGCCCAACTCGTCGTACAGAACGCCCAGGTTGTTCCGCGCTTTGAGGTTGGCAGAATTCTGAGCGAGGATATCGCGGTACAACGTGATCGCCTCCGCGATGCGACCGTCTTGTACGAGGTCCTTGGCCCGGCCGAGCCGCTCTCCCGCCGGGGGAGCCGGAACTGGCGCACCCTCTTCGGACACCAACTCGAAAGAGACCGGGACGCGTGCCTCGACCTCAGCAGGCCGGACAGCGTCCTCGGGCTCGGGGGTGGGGTCCGGGAGCAGATTAGTCTGCTCGCCCTCCGGCACTGCCTTTTCCTCTTTCTTGCCCCGCCGTTTCTTCACCACGATTACGCCCCTACCTCGTTCCCGACCCAGGCGAGGTACGGCGCGTGTCCTCCTGAGACAGCGACGACGAGCACCTCAGGTATGGTGTGCTGAACGTCGCCATCCATCACGGCTACTACGTCGGTGGGATTTGTAGTCATCGCTCAATACGCCGTGGCGTCTGAGGCCTCTTCCGAGTACAGCTCGTCTATAAGGGAATCGAGCCGTTCGTGAACGACCCGTCTCTTGACCTTCAGGGTGGGCGTCAAAAAGCCGTTTTCGATCGAGAGTTCCTCCTCGAGAAGTGCGATCTTCTTGGGTCGCTGGAACGAGGCCAGGTCGGTGAGCATTCCGAACACCTCACGCTCCATATGCTCTATTACTTGGTCCGAGTTCACGAGACCCGAGCGATCACTCCAAGAGATGCGATTCTCGTTCGCCCACCGCTCGAGCGCGTCAAACGCCGGGACGATGAGCAGAGAACAATACCGGCGACGGTCACCGATCATGACGACCTGCTCCACGAAACGATTCGTCTTGAGCAGGTTCTCGATGGGCTGTGGAGCAATATTCTTGCCGCCAGCCGTAACGATGATGTCCTTCTTTCGGTCCGTGATCTTGAGGAAACCGTCTGCGTCGATGTCGCCGATGTCACCGGTCGCGAACCAGCCATCGGCATCGATCACCTCATTGGTGGCGTCGGGATTCTTGTAGTAGCCCTTCATGACCTGAGGGCCGCGAACAAAGATCTCGCCGTCGCCCGCGATCCGGATCTCCGTACTGGGAACGGCCTTGCCCACCGTGCCAATTCGGGAGAATTCAAGTGAATTCAGATTCGTGACGGGGCTCGTCTCGGTGAG
>Ga0114993_10005916_pt1 | contig 11649 bp, 10 predicted proteins | sample ArcticOcean_MG_C_FD_87042 | JGI IMG/M metagenome (GOLD analysis project Ga0114993, IMG submission 87042) | Marine microbial communities from western Arctic Ocean - ArcticOcean_MG_CB2_150 | ecosystem: Environmental > Aquatic > Marine > Oceanic | place: Arctic Ocean: Canada Basin | collected...
ATGCTGTATGCCGTCGGATTTACAGAGGAAGACTTCGCAAAATCACAGGTAGGCATTGCCTCAACCTGGAGCAACCTGACGCCTTGTAACATGCACAGCAATGAGCTGGCGGACGCAGCAGGCATGGGTGCCGACGAGTCAGGAGGCAAGGCCGTGACGTTCAATACCATTACTGTTTCTGATGGTATTTCGATGGGTTCTCCGGGCATGAGGTATTCACTGGTGTCCCGCGAAGTGATAGCAGACTCTATAGAAACCGTCGTTTGTGCTGAAGGCTTTGACGGTTTTGTTGCTATCGGCGGCTGTGACAAGAATATGCCAGGCTGCGCAATAGCGATGGCCAGGATCAACCGGCCAAGTGTGTTCGTCTACGGCGGCACGATCCAGCCAGGAAAAGATCGCAGAGACATCATCTCCGTGTTCGAGGCAGTTGGCCAGCATGCTGCAGGCAAAATATCCGATATCGAATTAAAAGACGTTGAATCAACATCGATCCCTGGACCAGGCTCCTGCGGCGGTATGTACACCGCCAATACCATGGCGTCAGCGATAGAAGCCCTGGGACTGTCGCTGCCTAATTCATCTGCACAGGAAGCCATTTCAGATAACAAACGAGCCGACAGCTACGCCGCGGGTGAAGCTGTCGTCCGACTGATCCAGCAAGACATCAAGCCTTCCGATATTCTTTCGATCAAATCATTCGAAAACGCGATCACCGTGGTCATTGCTCTGGAAGGGTCAACCAATGCAGTTCTGCATCTTCTTGCTATAGCCCATGCGGCAGGTATCCCTCTGACCCTCGATGATTTCAGTCGGATCGGCGCACGAGTCCCTGTACTCGCTGATATGCGACCGGCAGGACAGTACTCAATGAGCGAGCTCATCGAAATCGGTGGTATTCAACCACTAATGAAAACATTGCTGTCTGAAGGTTTGCTGCACGGCGACTGCCTGACGGTTACCGGTAAGACACTGGCGGAAAACCTCGAGGACGTAAAACCCTATCCAGCGGACCAGAAAGTCATCCGCCCAATGGACAACCCGGTAAAAAAAGACTCACACCTGGTCGTCTTGAGAGGCAATATCGCAACCGAGGGCGCCGTCGCCAAAATCACAGGCCATGAAGGGCTTCAGTTTAAAGGCACCGCAAAGTGCTTCCATGGCGAAGAAGCGGCTCTCAAAGCTATCCTTGCAGGTTTGATCGTCGCTGGAGATGTCCTGGTGATTCGCTACGAAGGTCCGCGAGGTGGGCCAGGCATGCGTGAGATGCTTTCCCCGACCAGTGCAATCAATGGTCGCGGCCTATCCGACAGCGTTGCCCTGATAACAGACGGCAGATTCTCCGGCGGCTCCCACGGTTTCGTCATCGGACACGTTACCCCGGAAGCGTTTGATGGGGGTACCATCGCGCTCATAGAGGACGGTGATACCATTACTATCGATGCCGAAGCCAAGAGTATAGATGTTCATCTCGAAAATGCAGAACTGGAGCAACGCCGGTCATCCTGGACACAGCCCGCACCCTATGCGACCAGAGGCACGCTCGCCAAATATGCGAAGCTGGTCAGCTCAGCCTCTGAAGGCGCAGTTACCGACAAGTAGCAAGCACCTTCAATGACATCAATAGCCCACTTTGATGTCATCGTCCTTGGCGGTGGCCAGGCTGGCCTTACCGCCGCGATTACCGCTGCCGAAAATGGTGCAACCGTTTGTATTCTAGAAATTGCACCCAGGGCGCTACGCGGTGGAAATACCCGGCACACCCGAAACCTGCGTCCAATGCACGAATCAGGCGCCTTCCCCATGGAGGGTGCCTATGGATTCGATGAGTACCTTGATGACCTGTTACGGGTCACCGACGGTGATACTGATCACGCGCTGGCGGAACTCACCATCCGGGAATCTGAACACTCTATAGCGTGGCTGCAAGGCCACGGTGTGGCCTTCCAGCCACCATTGTCCGGAACACTCCACCTGGGCCGTACCAACGCTTTTTTCCTTGGGGGTGGCAAGGCCCTCGTCAACTCTCTTTACCGGGTCGCTGCCAACCTTGGCGTGCATACGATTTATGAAGCAACGGGCATCGCCCTCAATATTTCAGGCGACCGTTTTATCGACCTCACCTACCAACAGGTAAATAACACACACTGTATCTCAGGCCATTCTCTGGTTGCCGCCGCGGGTGGCTTTGAAGCGAACCTTGATTGGCTTGAAGAGGCCTGGGGACCCGCAGCCAGAAATTTCCTGGTGCGTGGCACCCCCTACAACAAAGGCAACATCCTGCGTCAACTGCTTGACGCAAAATTCAAACAGGTTGGCGATCCAGGCCAGTGCCATGCCGTCGCCATCGATGGGCGTGCACCGGCATATGACGGCGGTATCGTTAGCCGTGTCGATTCAGTTCCCCTGGGTATTGTTGTTAACAACGAGGGTAAAAGATTCTTTGATGAAGGTGAGGATTTTTGGCCTAAGCGCTACGCCATCTGGGGCAGGTTGATTGCAGCCCAGGCCGACCAAATTGGGTATGCCATCACAGATGCCAAAGCCGACGGCCTCTTTATGCCCACAGTACTACCACCCCTAAAATCAACAACAATTGATGACCTTGCAAGACAGATCAATATTCCGGCCGATTCACTCCTGAAAACCATTGACCAATTCAACGCGGCGACAGTTTCAGGCTCATTCGATCACCAGGCTCTTGACGGATGCCGCACTGAGGGATTACCCATCAATAAAAGCCATTGGGCCAGGCAGATAGACACACCGCCTTATAGCGCCTACCCGTTAAGACCCGGTATAACCTTCACCTACCTCGGTGTGGCCGTAGACGATCGGGCACGAGTGCTGGTCGAACGCGGCAATCCCAGCGAGAATATTTTCGCTGCAGGCGAGATGATGGCGGGTAATATCCTGGGCCGCGGATACCTGGCAGGTATCGGTATGACAATCGGCAGTGTTTTCGGCCGTATTGCCGGGCGGGAGGCAGCCAGACATGCCAGTTAACCAAACGACCACTGAAGCGATCAGGGTCATGACCATCTGCAACGCGTGTCGCTATTGCGAAGGGCACTGCGCAGTTTTTCCAGCCATGGAGCGACAAACAGAATTCACGCAAAACAATATCGAGTTCCTGTCCAACCTTTGCCATCAATGTGGCGCCTGCTACCAGCACTGCCAGTACGCAGATCCACATGAATTCAACGTCAACGTACCGGCGGTTTTCGAACAGGCGCGCCTTGAAAGCTACACACAGTTCCTTTGGCCCGCATTTATGCAACCGGCAGTACTAAACGGCGGCAAGTTTATGGCGACAAGCCTGCTGATTTCCATCAGCCTATTTTTACTGGCCGTGGCCGGCCAGGCTGGCGTGTCAGAAATCCTTGCTCCGCAGCTTAGCTTCTACAACCTGATGCCGCATTCCGTGATGGCGAGCATTTTTTCATTTTCGGCCGTTGTGGTTGTTATCAGCTGGTGGATGACCCTGCGCGGGTACTGGCATTCCATTTCATTGCCGAGCCCCTGGTCCATCGGGATGGCGAGCTATAGCGCCGCTATCGCCAGTGCGCTAACGTTAAAAAATCTTGATGGTGGGCATGGCGACGGCTGTTACGAATCCGGGGAATCACCTTCGCTATGGAAGCGGCGCTATCACCATCTCGTTTTGATCGGTTTCTTTCTCTGTTTCTCCGCGACCCTGGCCGGAACTTTCTATCATTACGGCCTCAATATTCCAGCACCTTATAACTGGCTGACCTTGCCAAAAATACTCGGGGTGACTGGCGGGATCATGTTGTTGGTGGGATGTGCTGGCCTGTTCAGGGTAAAGCAAACCACTGATCAACGCCTGGTCTCAACTGACAATGGCTATGGCATGAGCCTGACAGTGCTCCTGTTTCTTACCAGCCTTACAGGCCTCGGTTTACCCATCGCCAAAGGAACCGGGGCACTGGGATTGTTGCTGGCAGTACATCTGGGCTGTGTTCTTGCACTATTCCTGAACTTTGCCTGGGGCAAATTTACCCATGGATTCTTTCGACTCATTGCCCTGGTTGCCGACGAGCACCAAAAAAGTCAATAAAACACCAGTGCCCTGACCTCAATCGACTCCCTGAACGGTACCAGGCCGATGGGACACCGAATAGATCTCTCCGCTGTGGCCCGGATAGAGCAGACCTGTCTCCACAAAATCCGCTTGCTGCATACCGGACGCAGAACTGACAGCCAGTGGTGAACGCATCACTGGTCCCGTGATGGACTTTCAACCATCGATCACACTTCAATCCCTCCGGTTTCAGGTGCCTGCCTGGCACGCTGGTTATAGAGCAGCGCACGAAGTTTGACGCCTTCTTCCCTGGTTATTTTGGAAAAATCATTTTGCAGTTCTGATCCTGCGGCCATGCCTCTTTGTACCGCAGGGCGATCACCCAGCTCTTCGAACCATCGTTTGAAATACTTGAACTCACTGATGTCCTGGCCCTGGCCTTCCCAATTAATGGTCCATGGATAGCAGATCATGTCAGCGATCGTGTACTCGTCACCGCACAGGTAGCGCTGGTTATACAGCTGGTTATTCAACACGCCATAAAAACGATTGACCTCATCAGTAAAACGGGTCACCGCATAGGACTGGTCCCCCTGGTCGTCGACGAGCCTGCGAAAGTGGCCACACTCACCGGTTTTGGGACCCTGGTTTGCCATTTGCCACATCACCCACTGCATGACGTTGTATTTTCCGCGAGCATCAGCAGGCATGAACTGGCCTGTCTTTTCAGCGATATAGAGCATGATCGCGCCAGACTCAAATACCGAGAGCGGTCCCTGTCCATCTTCGGGATCATGATCCACCAGGGTAGGCATTCTGTTGTTCGGGTTAATCGAAAGGAAATGGTCAGTGAACTGGTCGCCCTTACCGATATTGCATTCAACCAGGTTGTACTCGATGCCACATTCTTCCAGTTGGATGGTGACTTTCTTGCCATTTGGTGTGGGCCAGTAGTGTAAGTCCAGCATGTTGGTTACCTTCAACTTGTTACAAGAAGCCTAGTTTGCCCATTGGCGACCCTGTTGGGAAATCGCTCTGCTGAATAGACCCCGGGCACATTTCGAATAAATCAATTTGCTGACAACCCACCAAAAATATCACCCTGATTCCTAATAGGGCGCTTCCTGAGCGGGACTGGCCAAATTGCTCACTGGTTCGCCATTTTCACCAAACGAAGAATATGTAATCCAATTAATTCAATAACTTATAATCCGGCACGAAACTTGTATTACAACCATACAAAGGAGAACTGCCAATGATTGAGTTAATACTTCACGTAATGTGCCTGGGCGCTGCAATTCTGTTTATTTCCCGAACCCTGCCGGGCATGCATGTCGACTCTTACGGCACATCTGTCATGGTTGCTATCGTTTATGGGCTGATCAACGTAACGCTTGGCTTTATGCTCAAACTGCTCGGGCTACCATTTATCATCATCACGCTGGGGGTCTTCCTGGTTATCATCAATGCCTTTCTGTTATGGATTACCGACCAGCTATTAGAAGATTTCGAGATTGAAGATATCGGAACAACATTCATCGCGGCATTGCTGATCACAATCACAGACACCATACTGGCAATGGTCTTTTGAACAACTTGTGAGAGCACAATGACTGTTGCTGGCACAATGCCTGATGTTCGTTAATTTTGATGGAATGACAGTAAACCGATGAGTGCAGAAATCAGACCGGCTATGGGCTGGAAGCAGGTGTTGGTGCTCGCAAACAGTGAAGTCGAGCTGCTGATTACGCTCGACGTAGGGCCACGAATCATCTCCTACCGCCGCCAAGGTGGACTGAACGTATTCAAAACCTTTGATGATCAACTGGGGAAATCCGGAGAAGCAGACTGGCAGATCAGGGGCGGTCATCGCCTCTGGGTAGCCCCGGAGACAACCTCATCCTACTTCCCGGACAACCAACCGGTATCGTTTACTATCATGGGTGAAAACCATGTCTGCCTGCGCACACCCGCGGAAGCTGAAAGCGGAATCGAGAAAGAAATTGAAATCATTCTCGATGAAAAAACGTCCAGCGTTGCGCTCAATCACAGCATAACAGCCGCCAGAACCATGAGCTCCGGCATCGCCCCCTGGGGTCTGACGGTATTCAAGCCGGGTGGCAAAGCCGTTATACCAATGCCGCGCAGAAGCCTGCATCCAAACGATCTGCCTCCAACCGAAAAGGACGCCAGCCGTAACGCCGACCTGGACTTACTACCAAATCGAAACATGTCTTTGTGGGCGTACACTGAGCTACGCGATCCCCGTTTTAACTGGTGTGAGGATCGATTGGAAATCAGCCAGGACGCCAATAAGCCTTCCACAAAGCTCGGTTTCCTGCACCAGATGCAAACGGCACACTACGAAGTTGACGGTTACCGGTTCTCAAAAACAATCGACTATCGTCAAGATGCAATCTATCCGGATGGCAACTGCAACCTCGAAATCTTTACTGACGGAACGATGCTTGAACTGGAAAGCCTCGGCCCCCTCGTCACATTGAACAAAGGCGAGCGAATCGTACACACAGAAAACTGGTCACTCAACCGCATCTGAAAGTCCTAAAACGTTTTCAAGAAGACAGGTTAACGGGGACGGAGGGGATTAAACTCCTCTCCCCTTTAATCCCCTCCATCCTCTTTAAACTACTGCCAAGTGTGGCGCCAAATGCGAAACTCACCAGATTCATTCTTTCTCAGCACATCGAAGTACCTTGCTTCCGTACGAGATGCCGTCAGTGCTCCTGCCTCTGTAATACCTTGAGCCGGATTTTTAAGCTCAAGGTGAATCACATATTCATATTCGGCTACCGCGATATCATCCAAAATTTCCACCCTGGGCGGCGTAACAACTTCTATTCTATAAGTCGCCGCGTCAAACACAGGCGTCAGAAACTGCGCATAATGGGCTGCGCCCTCAATCACGTCGGCGCCCGGCGGGATTAATCTGACATCCGGGTCCAAAACAGCAACATACGAAGGAATATCCGCCGTTGCGACCGCTTCACGCCATTGCTCGTAAAGCCTTTCAATCTGTTTTACTTCATCTGCACCCGCCTGAAGACCAAGCATAGAGATACATAGGACCAGAAAATACTTCATAAGTTAACTCCAACTACGGGTGAAATTTTGGCGTTCGTTTTTCCATAAACGCACTGATTGCTTCTTTTGCCTCAGCAGACCCGGCACTCTCGATCAAGTGCTGTGCCTCAAGCAACAGACTAGCCTTCAAATCCTGACTAACGCCCTGATTGAGGTTTGTCTTCATACGCGAAAGAGTAGCAGATGGCCCATTGGCAATCTCCCGGGCGTAGGTGAAGGCATCGTCGCGAAAGGTTTCCTGAGGAAAGACCTGGTTAAAAAGACCCAGCCTTTCACCCTCTTCAGCACTTACCCGCCTCGCTGTATAGAATAATTCCTTGGCTTTCGACAACCCAATCAGTCGTGGGAGGAACCAACTGGCCCCATAATCACCGGAAAGACCAACATTCCTAAACGCAGTAGTGATAAACGCGTTGCTCGAGGCGACCCTGAGGTCACAGGCCAGTGCAATCGACAATCCAGCACCCGCAGCTGCACCAGGCAACGCAGCAACAGTGACTTTACCCAACTCATGAATCCGCAGAGTCAACGTTTCCTGCTTGTGGAGCAATTCTGCGACACGTTCATCTTGGGGTTTGGGCGTTCCACCACCCCCCATGCCACTGACATCACCACCTGAACAGAACGCGTCCCCGGCCCCGGTGATCATGACGCAACCTACACGTTCGTCATCCCCAAGGGCCAGCAACACAGACCGCAACGCCGGAGTCAGGACATCGCCAAGGGCATTTTTTTTGTGTGGTTTATTTAGCGTAACCACCGCGACCCTGTCCTCAATACGACAGAGAAGTTCCTCTGTGCCTGTATCAATATTAATCATTTCCATCTCACAGAACCTGCAAATCACCGCAAGGCGATTTCTTCGCCCGCCACTTTCAGTTAGCATCACACACCGATTGCCGTCCCGCAAATCCTCCATTCAAGTCACCACATCAAGAAAAGGCTCCCAGAACCACATGAAACACTTCGCCAAGCTGATCCCTGTAATCCTGCTGATATGTACCTCATCACTTCACGCTGAAGAACCCAAAGAGCGCGACGAGATCGCGGAGAAATATAAATGGGATTTAACCGATATGTATGTTTCCACTGATAGGTGGGAAGCAGACATCGTAAAGTACAACGCACTCTTACCAGAGATTGAATCCTACAGGGGCCGCCTTGGCAGCGATGGTAAAACACTACTTGCTGCGATCCAGAAGATGGAAGAGATCGAGATGCTGATCTCGGATATTTTTGTGTACGCCGGACTTAAGTCTTATGAAGACATGCGGGTTGGCGAGAACAGCGCAAACTTTTCCCGAGCCCGAACACTTTCAACGAAATACAACGAAGCTACCTCATATATGAGACCCGAACTTCTCGCGATTCCACCGCGAAAGCTGGCGAAAATGATCAGCTCAACGAAGGGACTGGTCATCTACCGTCATTTCATTGACGAGCAACTTCGCTTGCGGGATTACACGCTCAGCGAGGCTGAAGAAAGAATCCTCGCCAGTGCAAGTGACGCACTTGGAAAATTCAGCAGTGTCTACAGCGCCTTCAACAACGCCGACATCAAGTACGGCGAGATAGTCGATGAGCAAGGCAATATCGTAGAACTTACAAAAGCTCGTTACGCTGCCTTCATGAGTTCAACGGACCGACGTGTCAGGGAAGATGCCTGGAAAGGAGTTTATGGGGAATATGAACGCCTGGGCAACACGCTGGCGGCGAACTACGAAGGTCACGTCAAGGCCCGGGTATTCCAGGCGAAAATTCGTGGCTTCGATTCAGCGCTGCAAGCAGCAACCTACGGCAATGCAATACCCACAGAGGTGTACACCAACCTGCTCGAGGCAGCGAGGCAGGGCGCAGGCCCACTGCAGCGCTATATGGAGATTCGCCGCGCGGCGCTGGGCGTAGAAACCCTGCAACCCTGGGATACCTCCGCGCCTATCGGTGAAGAAACCATCAAAGATGTCTCGTTTGAAGAAGCCAAACAAATCGTAGCCGACGCCCTGACGCCGCTCGGGGACGAATATGTCACCACTTACTGGAAGGGATTTAGTGAAGGCTGGGTAGATGCCTATGAATCACAGGGTAAGCGTGGTGGCGCCTATTCCTGGGGCACTTACCGGTCCAAGCCTTACCTGTCTATGAACTACAACGGCACGTTCAGCAGCGTTTCAACACTTGCTCATGAATATGGACATTCGATCCATTCGAGACTTGCAGCAGAAGCACAACCCTACACCTACGCAAACTATCGTACCTTCATCGCAGAAATTGCATCCATGACCAACGAGGCGATCCTGTTTCAAAAGGTCTTAAGCGAAGCCGACTCGAAGGAAGACAAAGTCTTCCTTCTGCAAACCTACCTGGACGAGTTCCGCGGCGGCTTTTATACCCAGGCATTGTTTGCCGATTACGAAATGCAGGCACATGCTGCAGTGGAATCCGGTAAAGCGCTAACCAAGGATTCGCTGAACAAAATCTATCACGACACTCACATCGCTTACTACGGTGATTCCGTGCAGATGAATCCACTGGTCGACAGCACCTGGAGTCGAATTCCGCACTTTCTAAGAAACGACAATTTTTATGTCTACCAGTACTCAACTTCATTTGTTGCAGCCACGGCTCTCGCGAAAATGATACTAAAAGAAGGGGAACCAGCGAGGCTGCGCTTCCTGAATCTTCTGCGCTCAGGAAGCAATGACTACCCTATAGAATTGCTGAAGAAGGCGGGTATCGATATGACAACGGCCGCACCGGTCATCGCCACTATTGAAGTGTTCGACCGAATGGTGAGCGAACTGGAACAAACACTCAAAGAATAATCAGCAAAGCGCGGGATAAAACACCCAAAACCTGATTAGAAAGATGCTGAAAGAAAGGGGCCATCTACGCACATACGCCGACCATCCGGTGAGTGACAAGCTCCACAGATGCCGACCCCGCACTTCGTAAGGTAGTCAATTGCGCTGAATATCCGGTCATCGCCAACGTAGCGGCGCTGAACCTCAATCGCTGCATGCACCATCGGCGCGGGGCCGCAATTGTAGAAAACAAGCTCTCGTAATTCGTCTTCGGACTTCACCTTCAGCCAGTCATCCAGCAATACGGTAACAACACCGTTAAATCCTTCACTGCCGTCATCTGTCGCGATATGAGTGTTAGCAATAGCGGCACACTCATCTTTGAAGTACAGCCGGCTACTGGTTCGTGCACCGAGGAAAACTTCCGCGTTACCGAAATCCCGCGCTATCTGGTAGACCGCCGCCAGACCTGTTCCACCCGCTACTGCGACAACTTTCGCGGCCTCCGGTGGCGAGACTTTGACACCATGTGGTCCGCGCACATAAACTTTTGTTCCCGGCTCACATTTCAGCAACTCACTGGTAAAGATTCCTACGTCGATCACCACCAGCGCAAAGGGATCATCCGTTAACGCCGAAAAGGGTTTCTCTCCAAGGCCGGGTATCCATGCATAAACGAACTCTCCTGCCTGAACGCCAACCTTACGATCGAATGTCAGGATTGAAATATCCTCGCAGACTTTCTCATTACTGACGAGGGTATAGGCCTCAAAGTCCATATCGACGGGGATCAACTCGCCGGCCGTCGACTCGTCTTTCTCCAAGCCTGACTGTATCTCGCTGAAATACTCCGCGACTTCCGATGAATTCATACCAGTCAATGCCGACCCTATTCCGATAATGCTGGCGCCCTCATGCCGGATCGACTTAACATTATCCAGGGTCGCAACACCACCACACCCGATAATGGGGACATCAACTGCCTCACGCATTTCCCTGATACACTTTAGGGTAATCGGTAACACGCCACGGCCAGACATTCCCCCCAATTTATTCGTCAGGACAGGCTCGCCGTAAGCTGTGTAATAAGCAGGCCCGGTCGTATTAATAGCACACAACGCATCCGCCCCACCCTCTACCGCGGCTCGGGCGATTTCACCGATGTTTGGCACATTAGGGGTCAGTTTCGGCACAACAGGGATGTTCACAACCGCTTTAACTGCCTGGGTGATTTCCTTCACCAAGCCGGCATCCTGGCCCATATCCATGCCGTATCCTTTGGCGTGGGGGCAGGACAGGTTGAGTTCCAGACCATCTGAAACAGGCGCCAGCAGTTGGGCCACCGCGACTATCTCTTCCACGCTACCGCCAAATATCGACGTCAGCAGAAACCTGTCATCCGGAATCCGTAAGGCTGCCAGCTGTTCCAAACTAGCTTCGGCACCAGGGTTTGTAAGCCCTACTGCATTCATAAAACAACCGGGCGCATACTGGGTCATGATAGGCTCCCTGTTACCCGAGCGAGGCACTGGCCCGATGCTTTTAGTAGTCATTACACCTATTTCCGGCACCCGATCGAACAGGTACTGAATAATAGGCGTAGCTGTGGCAATAATGCCGGAGGGGATGGTGAAAGGTCCTGAAATGGATTTACCCAGAAATTCGTAACGCTGACTCAATTTTTACTCCGACTTTCAATCG
>Ga0114993_10005918_pt1 | contig 11648 bp, 6 predicted proteins | sample ArcticOcean_MG_C_FD_87042 | JGI IMG/M metagenome (GOLD analysis project Ga0114993, IMG submission 87042) | Marine microbial communities from western Arctic Ocean - ArcticOcean_MG_CB2_150 | ecosystem: Environmental > Aquatic > Marine > Oceanic | place: Arctic Ocean: Canada Basin | collected...
CTGAAAAGTTTTTGGATTTAAAATCAATTGATTCGGATTGCCCTCGCCGAGCAAGGCCAGCGCGCTGCTGCCGCGATAAATGCCCTCGGTCGGGATGAAATTGGCGGCGGTGAACCCCAACGCGCGCAGTTCCGCCACGGCCTTGGCGTCGGGCGAAAATTTTGTGGAAACTCGCTGCTCCGGATGCACCTCGGCGATTTCGTAGCCGGGGCCCTTGGCGCCCATGTCGGTCTTGGTGGTGGGCACGCCCGTGAAGCTGACGCCGGCGCGCGCGTCAATGGGCTGGGTCCAGCGATTGGCGATGGGCTTGGCCCTGTCACTCGGTTTGTCGCCGAGCGATAGGTACGGGTCGATGAACCCGGCGTAAATGGTTTTGCCTTTCATGGCCCAAACCCGGGCGTCAGCGGGGAGCTTGGCTTGGGCATTTTGCACCGCCTCGATGCGGCCATCGCGGATGAGAATGGTTGCGCCCTCCAACACTGTGCCCGGCTTGACGATGACCCGTCCGCCAACCAACGCGTGCGCCCCGAGCGGTTGCGGCCGCTGCCCCGGCGGCAGAATTTCAGCAGCTTGAAGGGGAATAAGTTGGCCAACCAGCAAAGCCAACGACGCCCGGCCCAAGAGAGTGGATTTCATGCGCGCAGCGTAGGCGGCGTCAGGGCAGGGGGCAATGGTTTTTAGCGGGTCTTGTGGAGTTGGCCAAGATGCAGCAGCTCACCGCGCTTGACTTGAGTGACTGCAGGCAAATCACAGACGCGGATGTGGCTGAATTAAGGAAGGTGATGCCAAAGTGCGAAATTGATTTCTAGTTACTGCCACACTCACCCCGCCATGTGCATGTCCATAATGCAAAACCCATCTTGCAGGACTCGAGTCGCTGGTCTGTGCGGGGCGTACTCCGCTGGAGTATTGTTCAGCCAGTTGCCTTCGGTGTGGCACAATCATTTGCTACCCAAATACTTGAGGTTGGGGCAATTTCTGGTTTGCGGAAAGATCACGTGGCGAGGTAGGATAATTTGTTCATGGCCGACTCCGAATTGGTTCCCCCATTTACATTAGGCGTGCTGGGCTCGGGTAAAGGGTCGAACTTGGTGGCAATTGCGGAGGCATGTACGCGCGGCGAGGTGGCGGCGGAGGTGGCGATTGTGTTGAGCGACGAGAAGGGGGCAGGGATTCTTTCGCAGGCTGAGCGGTTGGGGGTGGCACATCGGTTTATTTCGCCGGGGGATTATCGGACGAAGCTGGATGAGAACGCGGAGCAAGCATACATCACGGCGCTGCGCGAGGCGGAGGTGGACTTGGTGGTGCTGGCGGGGTTCATGCGGATTCTGAAGGGGGAATTTCTCCGGGCGTTTGAGGGGCGGGTAGTAAACATTCATCCGTCGCTGTTGCCGTCATTTCCAGGATTGGAAGCATGGAAACAGGCACTGGACCACGGGGTGAAGTGCACGGGAGTGACGGTACATTATGTGAATCAAGGCGTGGACTCGGGGCCGATTATCGCGCAGGAGCCGGTGTCTGTGTGGGAAGATGATACGCCGGAAAGTTTGTATGAGCGGATTCAGGAGGTGGAGCAGGTTTTGTATCCGAGGGTGATTGGGGAAATATTAAAGAAGTTGATGAGAGATGGTTGATTGAATGAGTGAAAACGGGAAAAAAGGCGAAGAAAAAGATCGCTTTTCCGCGTCGACACTGGCAAATCAACCCGTCCATGCGCGTGGATGAGTCTTCCAAGCGCTATTTCCGGCCGAAAACCAAGCAGCAGGATCGGCAATTACAGGATGAGCAGGAATAAGAAATTACGATTTGGTTTGCCCAAGGGCAGCCTGCAGGATGCAACCGTGGCCAAGCTGGCCAAGGCGGGCTGGAACATCCATGTCAGCAGTCGGTCGTACCTGCCGTCGGTGGACGACGATGAATTGGACATCCGCACCATCCGCGCGCAAGAGATGAGCATTTACGTGGAGCGCGGTTATCTCGATTGCGGCATCACGGGGCTGGATTGGATCCAAGAAAACAACTCGAAGGTGGTGGAGGTGGGCGAATTTCTTTTCAGCAAATCCACGCGCCGACCGGCGAGGTGGGTGCTGGCAGTACCGGAGAATTCAAAAATCAAGTCCGTGAAGGGCTTGAGAGGCAAACGGATCGCTACGGAGGTGGTGGGCTTGACGAAGCGTTGGCTAAAGAAAAACGGGGTGAAGGCGGAGGTGGAGTTTTCCTGGGGGGCGACGGAGGTGAAGGCGCACGAGCTGGTGGACGCGATCGTGGAGGTGACGGAGACGGGTAGCAGCTTGCGGGCGAACAATTTGCGGATCGTGGAGGAGCTGATGAGCAGCACGCCGCGGTTGATCGCCAACAAGGATGCTTGGAAGAACAAGTGGAAGCGCGGGAAGATTGAGACGATGGCGATGCTGCTGCGCGGGGCGCTGGACGCGGAGGCAAAGGTGGGCCTGAAGCTGAACATCGAAGCGAAGAATTTAAAGAAGGTGCTCAAGCGCCTGCCCGCGCTGCGAAACCCGACGGTGAACGAGCTGAGCCAAACGGGCTGGGTGGCGGTGGAAACGGTGATCGACGAGCACGTGGCGCGCGACATCATCCCAAAATTAAAATCGGCGGGGGCCGAAGGAATCATTGAATACCCCCTTAACAAAGTGGTATACTGACCGCTCGACGACAAACACATGGGTTCATTAAAGAAACGCCGGAAGGCGAAAATCAACAAGCACAAACGGCGCAAACATTCGCGCGCCAACCGTCACAAGAAGCGCACCTGGCAGAGCTAGTCACCCGACTTGCCCCAGTGCGAGAGAGCATCGGCCCCATGAATGGGCGTCCGGACATGACAACGTATTTAGCCCGGCTGATACTGCCAAGCCTCTTGGCGATTACCTGGGGGACGGGCTGCGCTGTAACCGACGAGCCCTCGGTGGAGGATGCGCTGAAAACACTACTGGCATCGCCCACGCCGGCTCCAGCCATTTCGCCTGCGCCTGATACCCGGCCTGTGCTTGACCTGCAACCGGTGGAGGACGCGGCCACGGAACAGCGCGTGCAGGCTTTGGCGCATTACTCGGCAGCACTGACCCACGAGCTGAACCGCCGCCCGAAGGAGGCTCTCGCGGAGTACTTTAAATCCGGCATGGCCGACCCCACTGACGAGACCTTGGTGCTGCGGGTATCGCGCAAGCTGCTCGAAAACAAGGACTCGCATCACGCCACATTGTTGCTGGTGGAGGCGACCAAGAAGGGGAAGGTTTCGGCTGACTTGAACGCGTGGCTAGGGATCGCCTACGCGCGCGAAGGCAAGCTGGACTTGGCGATCCTGGCGAGCGAAGCGGCCATCAGAACTGATTCTCTGGCGATTCAAGGGCACAAGAACCTGTGCCGCATCTACTCGGAAATGAAACGCTCGAAAGCGTGGCGGAAGGTGCTCGAGCAGGCGGACGCCGCGAAGAATCCGAATGCGAGTTTTCTGATCGAGTTGGCGGCACTGCATCATGCGTACGGGCTCAAGCACGGCGCGGAATTAAAGGCCGAGCGTGTGAAGGAACGGGAACTGCTGGCGCGTGCGCGCAAGCTCAAGCCTGACAGCCTTCAGGTTGTGCAGCAATTGGCGGCGGCTTTTGAGCGATCCGGCGGCTTCGCGGAGGCGGCTGGGGTTTACGAGGATTTGATTCAAACAATGCCCGATGGCTCGATATTGCGGGAACGGGCGGCGCAACTTTACCTGCGCGCGGAACAACCTGAAAAAGCCCAAGCGCACCTGGAGGCTTTGTTGAAAATAAACCTGACCAACCCGCAGGCGAATCGGTTGATGGGATTTCTGCTGGCCGGAAAGGGCGAGCACGCGAAGGCGGTGAAATATTTTGAGAGGGTGATAACCATCAACCCTAGATTTCAAGCTGGCTACTACGATCTTGCCGAGGCGCAGATGCGCGGCGGCAAACCCAAGGACGCCAAGCAAACTCTGGAACGCGCAGCGGTGCGATTTCCGCGAAAGAGTTACATGCACGAATTCATGATGGCAATCGTCCATGTGGATCTTGAAGATTACCCGGCCGCCATCAGGCACTTCAATTCCGCGGAGGCGCAAGCGGCACGAAACGCTCCAGCACAATTGAACGCGGGATTTTATTTCCAGAAGGGTGCTGCTCAGGAACGCGCCAAGCAATTCGCCCAAGCCGAGAAATCATTCCGCCAATCACTGAAGTTGGATCCGGATTACGCCAGCGCACTAAATTACCTTGGCTACATGTGGGCCGAGCGCGGTGAGAACCTGAAAGAGGCGAGGCAATTTATCGAGAAAGCCCTGAAGCAATTCCCGAAGAGCGCCGCCTTTCTGGACAGCATGGCCTGGGTTGTTTTTAAACAAGGTGACGCGAAGGGCGCGCTCGATTGGCAACTCAAGGCGCTTAAATCAATGGAGGCCGACAAGGAGAAAGACGCCGTGCTCTTAGAGCATCTGGGTGATATTTATCACGAGCTTAAAAATAACGCCAAGGCGCGCGAGTTTTGGGAGAAGTCGCTGGCGGCAAAGAACAACCCCAATGTGAAGGCGCGTCTGGATAAACTGCCCAAGCCATGATCTGTCACGCTTAACATGAATAATCCAAAGGCTGGCGGGGTCTTGACACATGGTGTAAAACTAACCCAATCAAATTTGACTACGCGCACTGATGCTGCGATGTCCAAAAAATATGGCCGAGAAAAAGAAAACTAGAAAAGCCAAAACGATGATCGAGGCGGTTGGTCTTTCGAAATATTACGGGCGCTTCACTGCGGTGGAGAATCTGAATTTTAAAATTAGTAAAGGCGAGGTGGTTGCCTTTCTTGGCCCCAACGGCGCGGGTAAGAGCACAACGATGAAACTGCTCACAGGCTATCTCGCGCCCAGTGCCGGCAAGGCGGTTGTTTGCGGGCTCGACGTGGCGACCGATCGATTGGCCATCGCCAACCGCGTTGGCTACCTCCCTGAGAACGGGCCGCTGTACACCGAGATGACCCCCATGGCTTTGCTTAAATTCTTCGCCGAGGTGCGCGGCATGTCAGGGCCGGATATGACTGAACGCATCAATAAGGTAATCGACGACTGTGCCATTGGCGACGTGGCGCATAAGGCAATTGGCAAACTCTCGCGTGGATACCGGCAACGCGTAGGCATGGCCAACGTGCTGCTGCATGACCCGGATATTTTAATCATGGACGAGCCCACCGCCGGGCTGGATCCGAATCAGATTCTGGAGATTCGCAAGCTGGTTCGGCAATTGGGCAAGACCGTGCTGCTTTCCACGCATATACTCCAGGAGGTGGGCGAGATGGCCGACCGCGTACTGCTCATCAACGAAGGCCGATTGGTTTTTGACGGCCCCTCGCAGGATTTGAAAAAAGAAAAGTCACTCGACAAGTGGTTCCACAAGTTGACCCTCGCTGCATGAACACCCGCGCTATCTTAGCTATTTTTAAACGCAATCTATTTGCCTATTTTGGTAGTCCGACTGGGTATGTGTTCATCTGCGCCTTTGTGCTCGTGAGCGGGTTGGCGGCGTTTTGGCCACATGAGTTTTTCAACGCCAACCTCGCCAATCTCGATCAACTCAACAAGGTCATCCATTTAATTTTGCTTGGTCTTATCCCGGCCATCACCATGAGTATCTGGGCTGACGAGCGTCGACAGGGCACGGATGAGCTCCTGCTCACTTTGCCCGCCAGCGATCTGGACGTGGTCATTGGAAAATATCTCGCGGCGGTATCAATTCTCACCGTGTCGCTGCTTTTTTCGCTTTCCAATCTGGTGGTGCTCAGCTTGCTGGGCGACCCTGATCCGGGGCTGATGTTCACCACGTATCTCGGCTACTGGTTCATGGGCCTAACGATGTTGGCCATCGGCATGGTGGCTTCGTTTTTAACCGGCAACCTCACGGTGGCCTTTGTGCTTGGCGTCGCTTTTAATGTGCCGCTGGTGCTGGCGGGATCTTCCGATGTCTTCATCAGCGGCAGCGAACTAACGCAATCCATACGCGATTGGAGTCTGCACGCGCAATTCCACGACTTCAGTCGAGGAGTGGTCAGCCTTTCGAGTCTGGTTTACTTTGGCGCAATCGCGTCAGCGATGCTGTATCTAGCGGCGGTGCTCATTGGGCGTAGGCACTGGGCCAGCGGTGGTGCGGGACAGGTGTCGGTCGGGCATTATCTTGTGCGCGTGCTGGCGTTGTTGGTGGCGGCGGCTTCGCTGGGAATGGCCGCGCGCAATAGTGATGTGCGAGTTGATTTAAGCACCGAAAAACTCAGCAGCTTGTCCCCGAAAAGCTTGGAATTGCTCGCGGGACTGGGCGATCGACGAGTGCGGATTGAGGCTTTCGTCAGCCCGGAAGGCGAAACGCCCGAGGGCTACATCCAGACGCGCCTGAACCTTTTGACCATGCTGGACGAACTGAGCAAAAGCAGCGGTGGGCGCATTGAGGTTGCGGTTCATGAGACAGAAACTTTTAAACCAGAGGCCACCGTGGCCGAGCGACGGTATGGCATCACGGCTCAAAATGTTTTCACTCGCGACCGCGGTAAATTTAAGGAAAGCCGCCTGTACCTCGGGGTGGCCGTTGTCAGCGGTCTGGACAAGGAGGTGATTCGCTTTGTTGATCGCGGAGTGCCGGTGGAATACGAACTAGTGCGTTCCATCGTTGCTGTTTCGCAGGACGCGGTGATCGCTGAACTTGAGGAGGGTAAAGCCAGCAAGGCAGCTGCGCTCGCCAAGGCTCGCGAAGATAAAAAAGCTGATCAAGCCGAGAAGCTAGAGAATGAACACGCGGAATTGGAAAAGCAGCTAGGCAACGCCAATCGCAAGTTGCTGGGAGTCGTCAAGACTGACGCGGATTTAATGGGCAACCAGAACTCGGGGCGCCAATCGCAATTCAGCCATGTGTCGCACCCAATGGTGGAGGAATTGCGCAAACAATATGAGTTAAAGGAAGTTGACTTGGAGCAGGCCTTTGCTTGGAAAGACATCTCGGGTCGGGCGGAGTACGATGCCTTTCTGGTGGCGCAGCCTTCCAGCTTGTCGCCGACGGGCATGACGAATCTGCTGGCGATGATTCGTCAGGGCGCTCCGGTGGTGTTGTTCGAGGATCCCGAGACAATTACCAACGGGAGGATCCCCGGCACACGCGAGCCGCGCCGGCCAGTGCAGCCGCCGCAAATCCCCGGCATGCGGATGCCACAACGCCCGACCTTTCCGCCCAAGGGCAATGTCCACCAGATGTGGGACTTGCTTGGCATCAGTTCTTTAAAACCGGAATTGCAGCGCAACCAAAGCAGCCTCGAGGTGAGGGATGAGATTTGGCGGATGGCGACTTTGAATTTTTCCGTTAACACCCGTCGTCGTGAGATTTTCAACCTACTCGGTGGCGGCTTGGAGGAGAAGCTGCGGGCGGCGGTGGAAAACCAAGTGCCGAGATCGGATCCAGATGACCCCGACGGGGAACATTCATCGGCGCGCGAACTGTCCATGCAGCAGGTTGAAAACCAACTGATCGGACAGATTGTTGGAAGCCAGCCCAAAGGCAGCTTGGAGCGCAAGTTGTTGGAGGAATTACTTGAGCTGAACCAGGGCGAACTGGCTAAGAAAATGCTGGAGGCCGAGGCGGGGCGCGTTTCCCAACAGTTGGAAAAGCTGCGCGACGAGGCGCAGAAAATGCGCAACACGCATATCGTAAACCATAAATACAATCCCTTTCCCAAGCTGACTTCCTTTGCCGATGAATTTGTTTTCGTGGGCAAAGACGCGGGCGGAAAACTGCCGGCATTTAATCCCGACCATGCAATCTCTTCTGGTCTTCAGCACCTTTTGATGCTGCACGCGGGTGCCATTCATTGGCAGGAGGATACGAGCTTGAAGCACGAGCCATTGGTGCGAACAGGTGATCAGTCGGGCACGACGGACTTGACGTCCATGTTCACGACCGGCCCGTTCGGAATGCGCAGGCGCAATCCGAATCCCGAGCGCGATCGGACGGAGGAACAATACGTGCTGGCGGTCCACATCACTGGCACTCCCAAGGCCCGGCGTGTGGCGGGCGACCCGGTGGATTTGGCCAAGGATTTGATGGCCATTGTTGATGATGATAAAAAGGAGAAGGCACTTGGGGAGGCGTTAAAAAAACGCGATGAAAGCGCGGCCAAGGTCGTGCGCGAATGGCTTGATCAAGCCGTGGATCTCGACGAGTTTGCCAAGGATTTAAAGGAGCCGGGAGCGGTTCCAAAGGCGGTCGGGGCGCTGGAGAAAAATGCCAACGAGCTCAACCAGTTGATCCGGCTGCACGGTGGGACGGTTAGCGCGGCGTTGGCGGAGATTAACGCGAAGGCTGCGCAGCCGAAGTTGGTCGGCTCACTGCCAATCAACGTGGTGCTCGTTTCCGATGTGGATCTTTTTGCGCCGGACTTTTTCCGGATTCGCAGCGCGGGCGGCATCAACGCCGACATGGGGCTGGATCTTGACGTGGACAATGTGTCCTTCGTCCTGAACATTGTGGACTTTCTGGCGGGCGACGATCGCTTCTTGGAGATTCGCAAAAAAAGAAAACTACATCGCACGTTGACCTCGTTCGAGAAGCGCATTCAGGAAGTGCGGAAGAAAACGCAGAAGTTGCGCGATCAGTTTGAGGATGACTATCAATCATCCATCAAGGCGGCGCGAAAGGAATTGCGGGAGAAGGAGCGCGAGGTGTTGGCCAATGCCCGGAGCATGGAGGGGTTTGCGATCCTCTCCACGCAACAGCGCGATCAACTGCAAGTGGCCGAGGAGCAGGTGAACAAGGCGCTGGAAGTCAAGCGGCGGCAGCTGGAGCAGAAGCGTGACAAGGATGTGAAGCGATCCGAGGCGGACTTGGAACTGGAAATTCGCACTCGCCAAAATTCTCTCAAGCGCTCGGCGGTTTTTCTGCCTCCGTTATTGCCGCTGGCGCTCGGTTTGTGGGTGTGGCTGATGCGGCGGAGCCGAGAGTTGTCCGGCGTGCAAGAGGGGCGATTGAGAAATTGAAGATGAATGAGAATGCGAAAACGGGAATTTTTGTTGCGGTCGCCGCAGTGATTTTGTTGGTGGCGCTTGCCACTCGACCACCAGTGTCGGATGGAGATGGGGCGGGCTTGGGCGATGCCATGTTCCCCGGCTTCACGGATTCATTTGGCGTGCGCAAGGTGGAGATCGTGGAGTTCGATGAGAGTCAGGGAGATTCACGGGGCATCACGGTGGAGAAAAATGACGCGGGCTGGGTGATCGCCTCGCATCATGGATACCCGGCGGACGCGCGGGATCAATTGGAGAAAGCCGTGGATTTGTTAAGCGGCCTGACCAAGTTGAGCATTGAGAGTGAAGATACTGGCGATCATGAAAAATTTGGGGTCAAGAATCCCATCAAAGCGGAGGCGGGTGACAAGGGCGTGGGGCGATTGGTGCGGCTGTCTGACGCGGATGGTTCGGTGCTGGCGGAGATGATAATCGGCAAGGAGTTTGAGCTGGGCGATGATTCCGCGCAGGATCGGTCGGCTGGTGATTTGCGTTATGTGCGGTTGCCGGGCGAGCCCACGGTTTTTTCCACGCGCCTGCGAAATCCCAGCGCGCTGAAGCCGGGCTTTGTTGATTGGGTGGAGCGCGACCTGCTCAGCGTTAAGGGCGGATATCAGTTTAACAGCAGCAGCGTTTCGCGGATTGTCCTCGACCAGCATCGCATTGATGGACTGGAGCTTGCCCGCGGCTCCGTGTACGACATTGTCCGGAGTGCCGATCGCGTTGGCTGGAATGAGGGCAACGGCAGCGACCTGAAACCTGCCCGGTACGAGATGCTCAATACCAACGCCGTGAATGACCTGGGATCGGCCTTTGGCACAATTGAAATCACCGGCGTGAAATTAAAACCACCCGCGCTCGTCACCAACCTGCTTTCGGGAAATGAATTCCTGAACATTCGCAGTCAGGAAACGCTGGACACCATCAGTCGCTCTCTGCGGGAAATGGGCTACTACGCCATCCGCGTGGCTGACCGCGAGGGAGCTGAGCCACGCATCGAGATTTTTTCCAATCAAGGCGAAGTGCGCGCGGGCATGAGCGATGGCGTGGAATACGTCATGCGATTTGGCTCCTCCTTCAAGACCGATGGCGGCGCGAAGTCTGATGATAGTCGGCACATTTATATTCTCGCGCGGTTCAACGATCAGTTGCTCGACAAGCCTGAAGTTGCGCCACCGCCCAAGCCGCCTGCAGACATCGACACCAACGCCACCGCCAAGACCAACTTGCAAAAGTTAAAGGATGAAATTGACGAGCAAAACCGCAAGCGGCAGGAGGAGTTTGAGGCCAATAAAACCGTCGCCCAGCGCCGAGTCAAGGAGTTGAACGCCAAGTATGCCAAGTGGTACTACGTCATTACGGAAGACACTTTTAAGCAAATCCAACTGGAGCGCGCGGATATGATTTCCGAGAAGGAGATTTTTGCCAGCCACATCCTCGTTGCCTACAAGGGCGCAAAAGGCGCGGACGCCAAGCTCGAGCGCACCAAGGAGGCCGCCAAGAAACGCGGCGACACACTGCGCGCCCAAGTGCTCAACAAGGGGGGGGATTTTGCCAAGGTAGCCGGCAAGGAATCCGATGACGCCGGAAGCAAACTCAGCGGCGGCTCGCTGGGCAGCTTGACCTTTAGTGGCATCAGCAAGGATATCAATTCCGGGTTTGCGGCTGCGGCTTTTTCACTGGATCTCAACGGCACCTCTCCGGTGATCGAGAGCTCGTCTGGATTCCACATCATTCGCCGCACAAATCCACCGCCAGCCCCACCTGCGGGCGGTGGCCCCCCCGGGCCTCCGGGCGGTGGCTTTCCGCCGGGATTGTTCCCCCGCAATTGACAAGCGCCACCAACAGTGGTTTATTGTCTGAGAAGGGAAGACATAAATCATGGGTACAGTAACAAAAGTAATGCTCGGCCTCATCATCCTCGCCGGTGGCGGAGGCATCTTCATGGCGCTTTCAATGATTCCGGAGAAAGTTGATGTTTTGCAAAAAGACAAGAAATCATCCGTCGCCACCGCCAATGTTTTTAAAAGTCAGGTTGAGGGATTAAACGCCGACTTATCTGTCGAGAAAGACAACCTTAAAAAGGTGACGGCTGAAAAATCTGACTACAAGACCAAGTACGATAGTTCCATGCAGGGTCAAAAGGGCACTCAGAAACTGATCGACGATGCTAATCAAGCCAAGGCGTTGGCCGAGAAAAATTACAACGACGTAAAACAGAAGTACGACGCGGACCAACCAAAGCTGAACGAATTGGGGAAGGCGCAGGCTGATTTGTCCACCTTTAATCGCCTCACATTTAATGGTAAAAGCATGGATGCCGCCACTATTCAGGTCCATCTCGATGAGCTTGCGGCCATTAAAAAGAAAAAATCCGTGAAGAAAACCAAGCCCGTTGCGCCGCCAAAAAAGCTCAAGGGATTAGTTGAAAATGTTGATCCCCTGTACGGATTTATCACGATCGATATTGGGGAGAAGGACACCAAGAAAAAGGATGTCTACCGGGTGACGCGAGGTGGAAAATTTGTGGGTACCATATTTGTGCATATGATGAAGGGTGGCAAATCATACTGCCAAGTTGACAAGGCGC
>Ga0114993_10005920_pt1 | contig 11646 bp, 9 predicted proteins | sample ArcticOcean_MG_C_FD_87042 | JGI IMG/M metagenome (GOLD analysis project Ga0114993, IMG submission 87042) | Marine microbial communities from western Arctic Ocean - ArcticOcean_MG_CB2_150 | ecosystem: Environmental > Aquatic > Marine > Oceanic | place: Arctic Ocean: Canada Basin | collected...
CCCAGATGGCAAAATCCCACTCCGTCAGCAGTGACGGCCTGGTACATACCATCACCTTACGTGACGGTCTCAAATGGCACGATGGTAGCGCCGTAGATTCTGCTGACTGCATCGCTTCAATTGCTCGATGGGGCAAACGAGACGGCATGGGTCAGCAACTCATGGCAGTGGTCGACAGCATGGATGCTGTGGATGCCAACACATTCACTATCAAGCTCACACAACCCTGGGGCCTTTTGACGACTGCCTTGGGCAAGATGAGCTCCAACGTACCGTTTATGATGCCCGCTGAAAAAGCCGCGACCGATGCTTTCGAGCAAGTACCCATGCCGCTAATCGGTTCAGGCCCGTTTAAGTTTATTGAATCAGAATGGGTTCCTGGTGCCAAAGTGGTCTATGAAAAGTTTGCTGATTATATCCCTCGAAGCGAACCTGCAAGTGGTGCATCCGGTGGCAAGATTGCCGGCTACGATCGTATTGAATGGATCTACATTCCGGATCAAAACAGTGCCATGAATGCACTGATCGCTGGTGAAGTGGACTACTTCGAATCCCCGCAGGCTGATCTTTATCAGATTTTGGAAGCCGCAGATGGCGTGAAGACTGATCTAAACGATAACTACGGTAGCCAAGGTTGGCTCCGTATTAACCATCTCAATCCTCCATTTGACAACGTCAAAGCCCGGCATGCTGTACAGTTGCTGGTCGATCAAGAGATGTACCTGCAGGCTATCGTCGGTACACCCGAGCTTTTCATAACCTGTGGCGCAATGTTTCTCTGTGACACACCTTTTGAGACCTTCGTTGGTTCAGAACGTGTCATGAAGCAAGATATTGAACAAGCCAAAGCGTTACTTAAGGAAGCGGGCTATAACGGGGAAAAGATTGTACTCATGCATCCCACCGACATCGCGGCCCTCAGTGCCGCCAGCCAAGTCACGGCTAGTCTGTTGCGTAAAGCGGGGATTAACCTGGACGTACAGGCCATGGATTGGAGCACCCTGACATCACGACGTGCTGAGCAAAAGAGCATTGAAGATGGCGGTTGGAATATCTTCCATACCTCTTGGATCGCTCCTGACTTACTGAATCCTGTCGCTAACATTGGCGTTTCCGGTGGTGGTATCGAAAAAGCGTGGTTTGGCTGGCCGACAGATGCCGAAGTTGAAGCACTTCGCCAAGATTTCGCACGAGAAACCGATCCGGCTAAGCAAAAAGTTATCTCCGATAAAGTCCAGGCCCGAGCCATGGATGTCGTCACTTACGTACCTATCGGCCAGTACCTCGAAAAGTATGCTTACCGTGAAGATAAGATCAAAGGCATCCTTAAGGGCCCGGTCACTTTCTTCTGGAACATACAACCAAAATAATCGAGTTCGTCGACCAAATACTCTTTACGAGTCATTAGTTTAGAACTAAACCCCTCCAGGACACCTGTTCTGGAGGGGTTCTTTTTGTTGCGTTCGCAAGTTTGCAGCTTTAGCCGACTGCTTCTCGTAGATGACAGGCAACCTAATGTCGCGCTGGCGACCTGCTTAAGAGGAGGATCTTCGTGCCTGCATTGATCCATCACATACGGACATCGCGTGTGAAACCGACACCGTGAAAGTCAATTAATAGGACTAGGCACATCCCCTAGTAGACTTATTTTTTCCCTTGAGGCGACGGGATCGAGCGTCGGCACTGCCGGAAATAACGCTTCCGTATAAGGGTGTTGGGGATTTTTGAATAGTATCTGCCTATCAGTGATCTCAACCAAATTACCCACATACATCACAGCAATAGCGCCAGGTTGAATTCATCTTTCAGAACAATCAAGAGATTAATCACCTGCGCCTGCACCGATACATCTAATGCCGATACGGGGTCACCGGCGACTATCTCTGACCAGTTCACGGCCAATGCCCGTGCCAGAACTAGGCGCTAGCACTGCCCATCCGACAACTCATGAGGGTGCCGCTCTATCGCATCGGGTTTAAATCCAACTTGTACAAATAGTTTGGTAACCTGCTGTCGAATCTCGGTGGTACTACCTTCCTTCTGACCAGGTACACGCACGGCAATGGATGTCGTGACCTATGCACCGATTGGTCAGTATTTAAGCAAGTATGCTTACCGGGAAGATCGTATTGCTGGAATCCTCAAGGATCCGATACCATCCTTCTGGAACGCACATCCCCTATAGTTAGCTCGATTCCTCTAACACAGTCCACTAGGACTGTCACATTCATGGCTCAAAGCTCCCGGGAAGCTTTTACCGTAAACGAATCTGAAAGCCAACCAATTACGCCAGGAATCTATGGGACTCTAGAGCCCCACTGACCCTTGAATACCAGCCAAACTGAAGACTTTCGCTTAATTAGGATTTTAAGGACGGTGTAAATCCACTAGGGTCATGTAAGTGACAGGCGACTCGATGCCCAGCTTCCATCTCCTGCAAGGCTGGATCTTCTACTCGGCAACGGTCCATCACATGTGGGCATCGGGTGTGAAACCGGCAACCCGACGGCGGATTGATCGGGCTGGCAACATCGCCCTTAATAATAATTTTTTTCTTGATCGCGCGGGGATCAGGCACCGGCACCGCCGACAGCAAAGCTTCGGTATACGGGTGCAGCGGATTCTTGAATAAGGTCTTGGTGTCCGTGATCTCTACCAGTTTTCCGACGTACATTACGGCGATTCGGTGGCTGACGTGCTCAACCACTGCTAAATCGTGTGAGATAAACAGCAACGCCAGGTTAAATTCCTCCTGCAGATCGATGAGCAAATTAATCACCTGCGCTTGCACCGAAACATCTAAGGCAGAAACCGGTTCATCAGCGACAATCAGAGACGGGTTCACGGCGAGTGCTCGGGCGATCCCTAAACGTTGTCGTTGGCCACCAGAGAACTCGTGTGGGTATCTTTCCATCGCCTCGCGCTTAAAGCCAACCTTCTCGAAAAGCATCTGAACCCGTTGATCGATTTCCGCGGAAGTGCCTTGCTTGAAATTTTTCAATGGCTCTGACACCAGAGAGCCAGCCGAAAGTTTTGGGTTGAGAGAGGAGTATGGATCTTGGAACACCATTTGCATCTCACGCCGATGCGGCAGAATCTCTGATCTGGTCAACTCGGAAATATTGACACCCTTGAGGTGAACCTCACCGGCCGTAAGATCGAGAAGACGAAGTACCAATCGCCCGACGGTCGACTTACCGCACCCACTTTCCCCTACCAGGCCCAGAGTCTCACCCCGAGCAATATCGAAACTAACCCCATCGACTGCGTAGACGTTACCCACCTTTTTTGCCAACAGACCTTTCCGTACGTCAAAGTGCTTCTTGACGGCCCGCACCGATAAAATGTTTTCTGGGCCAGATGCGGCGACTGAGGTCATGACGTCGGTGATTCCATGCGCTGGGCGAAGTTGCTTGATTCCCAGCAAGCTGCGTAATGCTGTTTTCGATGTTCGGCTAGTTGCGGAGATTCAGCCTCACACTTCTCGGAGGCATTACTACATCGAGGCGCGAACAGACAGCCTGGGATTTGCTCGATTAGTGAAGGTACCATTCCCGGTATCTCCTGTAGACGTATCCGATCACCGTCTCCCGTCAAACTTTCGTTCAATCGAGGGATTGATGTCATCAGACCTTTACTGTAAGGATGAAGCGGGTAATGGAACAACTCCTCAACGGAAGCTTCTTCAACTTTTCCCCCGGCATACATCACTAGCACCCGTTCTCCCATTTCGGCCACCACTCCAAGATCGTGTGTAATGAGGATGATGGATGTACCAAAGTCATCTCGCAACTCACGCATCAAATCCAGGATCTGGGCTTGAATCGTCACATCGAGCGCCGTGGATGGTTCGTCGGCAATCAGAATCTTCGGATTGCACGACAGCGCCATCGCGATCATCGCTCGCTGCCGCATACCACCCGACAACTGATGAGGGTATTCGTTGACCCTTTGGTGGGGATCCGGGACACGAACCCGATCGAGCATCTCGATCGCTCGAGCTCGGGCCGCCCGGTCTGACACACCCTGGTGGAGCGAGATCACTTCTGAAATTTGGCGACCTATGGTCAGAACCGGATTCAGCGAGGTCATCGGTTCCTGGAAAATCATCGAGATATCATTTCCTCGGATGGCCCGCATGTCTCGTTCGTCCAGCTTAAGAAGATCAGCACCTTCGAACAGAATCTCGCCGGACTCGATACGAGCAGGCGGCTTAGGCAACAGACCAAGGATTGTCATTGCTGTAACACTCTTACCACAGCCCGACTCACCTACGATGCACAACGTTTCTCCTGCGTAAAGCTCCAGAGACAACCCGTTTACCGCACGCACAGTGCCATCCCGTGTGTCAAAGAAAGTACGCAGGTCCTTGATCTGGAGAATTGGTGAGTCGGTTCGGGTAGCGACAGCCATTGAATTTTCCATTCTGACGAACCCGACCTACCGCATGCCCCGGGCAATGCGTGGATCCAATGTGTCACGCAGGCCATCACCCAGCATATTAACTGTCATCACCATACAAGCCAGACACAGACCAGGGAAAAACAGGAGCCATGGCTTGAACTGGAAATAGACCCGGCCTTCAGCCATCATGTTGCCCCAACTGGGTATCTCCGGCGGTGTCCCAGCCCCGAGAAAACTCAAATAAGCCTCGACTATGACAGCTGAGGCACAGATGTAAGTCGCCTGGACCATGAGCGGTGCGAAAGTATTCGGGAGAATGTGCCGAACGAGGATTTGGGGTAATCGGGTACCTGAGGCTACGGCGGCCTCGACGTAGGGCATCTCACGGATGGTCAGAACGATGGCTCGTACTAAGCGCACCACACGTGGAATCTCTGGTACAGATATTGCAATGATAACGTTCTGCACGCTAGAACCGACCAGTGCCATCAGCGCAATCGCAAACAAAATACCAGGTATGGCCATGAGACCGTCCATGATGCGCATGACCACTGTATCCACTATCCGGACGTACCCAGCGAGGAGACCGATAAAAAGCCCGACTCCGGTGCTGACCAGAGCCACGAACAGACCCACACTGAGAGAAATTCGGGCACCGTAAATAGTCCTTGCATAAACATCCCGACCAAGATGGTCTGTCCCGAACCAACCGAATTCACCAGGGGGCTTAAGCCGATCCCAGGGGGCAAGTTCGAGCGGATCAGTTGCCAGATAAGGTGCAAAAATTGCAGCAAGAAACATTGCTATGAGAATGGATGAACTGATGACGACAGTTGGATTGCGTCGAATAAATTCAATCGTTCGACCGGTTTCATTGGTACCTACCGTCTGTTCAGCGACCGAAACATCAAGTGCTGCCATGAGCGTTTAGTATCGAATCCTGGGGTCCAAAAACACGTAACTCAGATCTACAAGAAGATTGACCAGAACGTAGACCCCTGCAAATAGAATGATGATCGCCTGGATCACGGGATAGTCGCGATGCAGTATGGCATCCACGGTCAACCTACCCAAGCCGGGGATATTGAAAACACTCTCGGTCACGACCACACCACCGATCAGCAGCGCGATACCAACACCAATGATGGTGATGATAGGTACCGCCGCATTCTTCAGTGCGTGACGAATCAGAACAACCTGCGAACTCAGTCCTTTGGCCTTCGCCGTCCGGATGTAATCCTCGGCAAGAACCTCCATTACACTGGCCCGAGTAATTCGCGCTATGAGGGCAATATATACGATGCCCAGCGCGACACTCGGCAGCACCAGGCTTCGAATACACGGCAAAAGGCCATCTGCTAAGTGCTTGTAACCTTGAACCGGGAACCACTTAAGTTGAATTGCAAACACATACATCAAGATGTAACCGATCACGAAAACCGGTACGGAAAACCCCAGCACCGCGAATATCATCGCGAACCGGTCTATAAAGGTCCGAGATTTCCAGGCGGCCAGCACACCAAGCGGAATCGCAACACTGATCGCGATAACAATGGTGAACAACGACAGCATCAGCGTTGGTTCAACCCGCTGGCCGATGAGTTTCGTGACAGGTAGGTTGGAGAAAATCGATACGCCAAGGTCGCCCTGAGCGACACTTTTTACCCAGGTATAAAACTGGACAGGTATTGGTTCATTCAGCCCTAGTTTTTCACGGATACCTTCGATGTCGGACGGGCTGGCGTAGTCCCCTGCAATAATTGCTGCAGGGTCACCGGGCGTCAAGTGCAGCAACCCGAACACGAATACGGCGACTACCGCCATCACAGGGATAGTTGCGAGAATTCTTTTTACGATGTATGCATACATAAACCCGACTTCATCCAAACAGTAGTGCATTAGCCGTTCTATTACTTGCTACCAACAAAACGAATCCCGGAAAATCAGCGCGGCAACAATATTCCCGCACTGGCCCAGGAGCCTTTAGCCAATATATCAGTAGCTGCCGGACTTGGGAACCAGTAGACTGAGATTTGACCTAAATTTCTACCAAGGAACACATTCGTGAAAGTATTTATCACCTGCCTGGGTACTGAGACCAACACCTTCTCTAACATGCCAACTGGCATGACCAATTTTGAAGAGACCATGCTCTATCATGGTGATGCGACAGCATCCAGTACTGCGCTATTTGCCATGCCTCTGGTCATCTGGCGAGAAAAGGCCGAAGCTGCCGGGGCCGAGGTGATTGAAAGCCTGTCTGCATTCGCACAACCCGCTGGTAACACCGTCAAATCTGTTTATGAAGAATTTCGAAATGAGATTCTGAACGACCTAAAGGCCGCAATGCCTGTCGACCTGGTGCTTCTGTGCCTACACGGTGCCATGGTGGCAGATGATTATGACGATTGCGAGGGTGATCTGACCCAGCGAGTAAGACAAATTGTCGGGCCAGACGCAGTCATCGGTATCGAACTCGACCTCCACTGCAGTATCACACAGACACTGACCGACCATGCCGACGTTATCATCACCTTTAAGGAATACCCGCATATCGATCCACCGGATCGAGCGCATGAACTTTTCGATATCTGCTGGAAGACCGTGCAGGGCGAAGTGAAACCTGTGATGAATGTCCACGATCTACGAATGATCAGCATGTGGCGAACCCCTGTTGAACCCGCGGCATCGATTGTTCGCGAGATGCACAACCTCGAAACTCGCGACACAGTACTGTCGGTGTCCCATGCACACGGATTTCCCTGGGGCGATGTGCCCGATGCATCTGCAAAACTCCTGGTCGTGACCGACAATGACATAGAGACTGGTCGCAAAATCGCGTCAGAGCTAAGCGAGACTATCTGGTCACTACGAGAAAAAACTCATCCAACCGGACTCAGCATCGATGACGCGTTCAGCACAGCCCTTAACGCCCCGTCTGGCCCCGTCGTCCTGGCCGACCATGCTGACAATGCAGGTGTTGGAGCACCATCTGATTCGACCTATATTCTCCAGGCTATTCTGGACAAAAACATCGAGAACGTGGCCAGTGGATTTTACTGGGACCCGGTGGCTGTGCGATTCTGCGTCGAAGCGGGTGAAGGCGCAGAATTTACGCTTCGGATTGGGGGCAAGGTTGGGGCAGGCTCTGGCCAACCGGTCGATCTGCCCGTTACCGTCCGCCGAATCGTCGATAAGGCTGAACAATCTTTCGGCCGGGCAAAGCAAGCCATGGGATGCGGTGTGTGGGTCAGCGCAGCGAATAATCTTGATATTTTTCTCAACACTATCCGCACGCAGACCTTTCACCCCGACGCATTTGAGCAATTTGGTCTAAAGATTAGCGATAAAAAAATCGTCGTGGTGAAGTCAACTCAGCACTTCTACGCGGGATTCGCCCCGATCGCCCAGTCAGTGATTTACGTCTCAGCGCCGGGTTCTATCAACATGGACTTCTCCGAGATAGGCTTTAAGAAATTTACTGACCCCTATTGGCCGAAGGTGCCTGATCCAAGATCAGCCTGAGGATCATCGTTACGCGGTAGCATCATCATCCAGTGGGTAGATTGGCCGCCTGATTGCTTGATAATCGAGCTGATCATTGCGGGATGTGGTCACGCCATGGCCATCACAACGAATTGTCGCTCTAGCAATGGGCTGAAACCCGGCGCGATAATGAATTCTCGATTTGAGAAGTAGGTAACGGCACTCGGTTGGATTGATTCCATTGTTGGAGAAGATGCCGCTATCCCAGGGTTCATGATGAAAAGAAACCACGACAATGCGGATGCGTCCGGTGTCCAGTACAGCTGTCGGCCCCGTCGAAACCTCAACACCGGTATACATCGGTCCCTCTACCGTCCAAATTCCGTCGGTCAACGAAGCGACTCGCCCTTCCACATGAAAGAGCTCTCCTGACCGTCCGATACTGGGCATATCGGTTTTTCCGCCAAGGTCGATCGATACCCTATTCCCTAAACCTGCCTCCTGCATCATCTTCACTGCTGCAGGATCCCAAACAACCGCAACAGCAACATTCTCCAGTTCCTGTTTGTGGACTTCCCGAATAACCTCCATCACATCGGCTGTACCACCCGAACCGACGTTGTCTGCATGATCAAGGAGCAATACAGGCCCCTCGGTATACTGTCTAGCATCACTAATCGCGAGGTCCAACGGACGACCGCTGTAAATAAAGCCAGCGCGCTCAGACCAACCTCGGTCCAGAAGTCGGTCGCAGGCCGAACGCGCCTGTACCTCGTCACCATCGCCAACCACTACCGCAGAAATGCCGGCATCGTGAATATCAGCCATCGGAAATCCACCGAAAAATGTCGCTGCGAGTAATCCTTCACGTTCGAGTTTGCGGGTCATGTCCTGTAATCCGGACATCGGCACATCCGCGGTGCCCATGCACAAAGTCTGTGCCAGAACGGGCCGGTTGCCCCACACCATCACCGGGCTGACCTTGCCTTCCAGGGCACGGAACATCACCTGTGCGATCTGGTCACCGACCTCATACATATCAACGTGTGGATACGTTTTGAAACCAATTATCATCGTACAGTTGTCAATCATCCGCTGGGTCAGGTTGCAATGCAGATCCAGTGTTACCGCAATCGGTAAATCCGGCTGTACAGCGCGTATACGGCTAAGTAAGCCGCCTTCCCCATCGGCTTCATCCTCTGCCACCATAGCGCCATGAAGATCTAACAGCGCAACATCGAAAGGCTGTTCTTCTATGGGTGCAAGAATCGTTTGCACCATATGCTCGTAAACATCTCGGTGAACAGGTCCGCTGGGCATAGCTTCCGTCGCGAGGGGCGTTACCATCTCGCAACCCCGTTTTCGGGCATGATCGATATACGCACCAGTGGGCGTATTGGTACCGCCAAATTGGTCGAGTACGTCGGTACCCGTGTAATAGGCCCAGTTTTTAAACCGAGTGAGATCGGTCGGTACCGGTGAGAACGTATTCGTTTCATGCTTCATCATTGCAATCAGGACCCGCATCAAATGTCTCCTCTACATTTCGCGCTTCAGTTGGGTGAAATTAACATGACCACACAGACTTCGCACGTTGCTACCGGACCACTGTACAGGTACTGGTGGGCAGCCAATTCACCAATTTTGTGCCTGTACCTCTTGACCTGAGCCTTGTCAGTCGTTGAAATGACCTGAATTAACCGAGTCCTTATCATTCTAAGCAGACATACACGACACTCAACCAAATCTGGAGATCCCGTAATGAAAGTCATACCGCAGATTCAAAACAATCACACAGAACTCACGGCCTGGCGCAGAGACATTCATGCGCACCCTGAACTGGGTTTTGAAGAAGAACGTACGGCCAAGCTGGTTGCTGATCGGCTGGAGGGCTTTGGTTATCAGGTGGAAAGAGCTGTTGGGGGCACCGGTGTGGTTGGAACCCTACGCAATGGGCAAAGTTCTCGGGCAATAGGCTTGCGTGCAGATATGGATGCACTGCCGATACACGAGTCCAACGAGTTTGATCATCGCTCCCACGTAGATGGAAAGATGCACGCGTGCGGTCACGATGGCCATACCACGATGTTGCTCGGTGCGGCTAAGTATCTCGCGGAGACGCGAAATTTCGACGGCTGTATTCACCTTGTTTTCCAACCCGCAGAAGAAGGTCTTGGTGGTGCTAAAGCCATGGTTGATGACGGACTGTTTGAGCGATACCCCATGGACAGTATCTATGGAATGCACAATAAGCCAGGCATGGACGTAGGCCGCTTTGCGATTCGACCTGGGCCAATGATGGCCGGCGGCGGTTTCTTCGACATCAAACTTATAGGACGGGGCGCTCATGGCGCAAGGCCGGAGTCGAGCGCTGATCCAATCGTGGCAGCATCTCAGATCGTGTCTGCCCTCCAAAGTGTGGTTTCTCGAAACGTGGACCCACAGGATACTGCTGTACTCAGCGTCACCCGACTGCTCAGTGGTGAGGCTTACAATGTGATTCCAAACGAAGCTACCGTTGGCGGCACCGTTCGTGCTTTCCAACCCGCTACCCTCGAGCTGATGGAGAAACGAATCGGTGAAATTGCAACAGGTATCGCACAGGGCCTAGGTGTCATCGCGGACTACAAATTTCGGTTAATCTTCCTACCGCTCATTAATGATGAAGACGCCACACGTATAGCCGGTGATGTCGCGGCATCAATCGTATCTGAGGACAACCTTAACCGTCACGGACCTGGAATCATGGCGTCCGAGGACTTTTCTTACATGCTCAATGAATGCAAGGGCGCCTACATCAATATTGGCAACGGCGGTGAGGAAGGTCACTGTGAAGTACATAACCCGGGCTATGACTTCAACGACCAGATACTGCCTTTAGGCGCGACATTCTTCGCACGATTGGCCGAGACACAGCTGCCAAAATGAGCCGCTAGCCACGAGCCAGCATCCATTTCAAAGGTTTAGTGAAAGAGGCGTAATATCCTTCGCTTCTCGACCCAGAAAGTCATGGTTAGGCACGTCCTTAAGCATACGCTCCTGTGCGATCTCTAATCGACCGGCCGCGTCTGACATATCGAGATGAACTACGCTCCCGTTATCCACAACCAACTCGCCATCAATAAACACTGTCTTCACGGCTCGGTCGGCCGCATGGTAAATCAGGCTCTTGAGCGGGTCGTGAACAGGCCGCATGATTGTCTGCGTGAGATCCACCATCACCAGATCGGCTTTGGCTCCTTTTTCCAACCTGCCCAGGTCATCACGTAACAGCGATTTTGCGCCACCCACTGTGGCTGCGTGAAATACCATCTGCGCATCCGTTGTCTTGATATTGTTTGCCATGACACGTGCGAGAATGATTGCGAGTCGCATTTCTTCAATCAAGTTGTGTGGTGTCACATCCGTACCAAAACCAAGATTCACACCTGCTCGATAATAACGGCCAAAGTCGGCCATTGCGTGACCATAGCGTGCAAACGGTGACGGGCAGTGTGCGACGGAGGTGCCAGAATCAACCAGCAAATTTAGGTCTTCCCTCGTTCGCCAGTCGATAGACGGATGATCATCTATAAAAATTGCATGGCCTAGAGTAGTCCTCGGGCTCAGCAGGCCGATATTTGATGCCCATTTGATTGGAGACACACCATGACGCTTTGCCATTAACAGAAACTCGACTTGCGACTGGGATGCGTGGGTGGTAATCGGGCGGTTGGTCTCCTCTGCCAGTGCAACACAGTCCCTCAGAAGATCCTC
>Ga0114993_10005921_pt1 | contig 11643 bp, 10 predicted proteins | sample ArcticOcean_MG_C_FD_87042 | JGI IMG/M metagenome (GOLD analysis project Ga0114993, IMG submission 87042) | Marine microbial communities from western Arctic Ocean - ArcticOcean_MG_CB2_150 | ecosystem: Environmental > Aquatic > Marine > Oceanic | place: Arctic Ocean: Canada Basin | collected...
AGCGCGCGCCAGCACAGGGAACTCCAGAGGTCTTGCGGTCGGGCAGTCAATACTATCTGTATGTGCTGCGCGATATCGCTATCCCCATCGCTCGTTGTCTATTTACGGCACAGTAAGCGAATTCAAACGAACCATTTACCAACCACAGAGCACGCGATGTCTTCATCTTCATCTGAACCAAGCGATCATGCCCCGAATCGGGTGGACAGGGTAGATTCGTACGGCGATCAGGTGTCGTCTCCGGCGGTCTCATTGGCCGCAATGTCAATGAGACCGCGGCTTTTTTCACTTAAATACCAGAGCACACATGACGCAATACAGGTACTTGGTAGGGTTGGAAACATCCGGTATGTCTTTATTGGTTTTCAGTCGGATCTTTGCTCCTCAAAGCCCACCTACCCCCGGCCCCTTTGCGTCTAAAATGAGCCCGTTCGTCCATCGGGCGGGCCAACCCTAAAAGAGCGGCTACCTAAAGGCCGGCACCCCCGCAGGAAAGAGGGCGATAAGATACCCATACGGCCTGACCTAAGCCCCTAAAGGCCCTTTATAATTCCTATACATGCCAAAGGGGTAGGGGCGCGTCTATACGGCTCGCTCGCTACTTTTTATTTATTTCCCTGCCATGGATACACCTCCTTGAGTAAATATATAGACTCTTTGGAGTGCCCACTTTTCAGAGGATATTCACTAGCTTATATTCGGTACAAAGCTTCTACGGTTTTCATAATGGCTTCCAACTCTACCAATGTTAGTTCATCCAGACCTTTACTAGGCGCTCGCTGCATTGACGAGGAAAGAATACCCCGTCGGTATAGAATTTCTTTATATATAGCAACACCATAAAGCCGTTCGTAGTTCATCAAAGGCATCAATTGATTGAAGATCTGACGCGCTCCATCCCAATCCTTTACTTCCAGTTGTTCCCACAGAGCTACCAAAATATCGGTAGTATGGCAACCAGGCATATTACCAACGGCACCCCGCCTAAATTCATCAATTATATAAATAGCCCCCTGTCCACCCCAAACCCCTTTGCAAGTCTGTCCAGCCGCCTTAATAGTAGCACTGATCTGCTGAGGTTCAGGTGATGTTTCTTCTTTTATATAATCAATGCGCGGCAATTCTTCACACATGCGACTGATTAACTCGGCACTCATGGGGGTGCCAATCGGTCCATTGAAATTCTGTATGCAAATAGATATGTCGAGTGCCCCAGATAATGTTTCGTAATAACGGTAACAGCCGCTAGCCTCAGGGTGTAAAATATGCGGCGGCATGGACATTACCGCTTCAACCCCCAAACCTTGGGCAAAGCGTCCGAGGGCTACAGCCGGCAATTCATGTCCCGAAGTAATTGAAGCCATTACCGGTACTTCCCCCTGCGCCGTTTCAACCACGACCTCTAACCAACGCCGTCGTTCATCATCTGACAACGTCGTAAATTCGCTTGCATTAGCCGGTCCAACCAACCCCTGAGCACCAGCGTCTATACAAAACCGTACAACTCGGGCCAGCCCATCTTCATCCAGCATCCCATCGGCTTTAAAAGGGGTAATAACAATAGGCCAGATACCACGCCATGGTGCTGTCATGTCGGCTCCTTTTATAAAAATATTAATATGGGTTTAGCGCTATTGGCAACATCCCGAACTTAGATCCCAATAGGAATTCGCGGTACGTCTGGATGGCTACCCAAGATGACTTCATAATGGGTAGCTCCGATCCAAGCAGCCCAGATATCGGCACTGACCTCATCTTCTCCATCCTTGCCCAGTAATGTTACCAGGGTGCCTGCTTGGGCTGAAGGAATATAACGTACATCGACCATTCACATATTCATACCGCCCCGACCTCGTACGGGTGCTCGAGTCCCATTCACTAAAACATATCCCAGATTAGACAAAGGTCGATCGTACCCTTCATAATATCCCATCGGCACAATTGCTATTCGCATTATATATGGCACATCCGCAGCGACACTGGTGCAACATTGGCTTCGAGGAAATCAGATTAAGGTGCGCTAGGTGAATCCAACTCCCAAGTGCACTTTTCGCGGTGGGGAACAAACAAGGGTCAACCGGTATGTTTTTCAATCCAACTGCTCCACGAAGAGGAATTTTATGGGGGATTGTACTCAGTAGACTTGAAACGACAAGTGGATATGTAGCATGACATAAATATAGTCGAAAATAAGGATATAGCCTACTATCTATAGCTATGTAAGGTTTTATAAAATCATTAGTTATATATTTTTTATAAAACGTATAAAATGCATTAATTCTACGATAATATCGGCCAGATAGAGATCATCGGAAGCCATTGTAATGGTTTTTCGGAGCGAATAGATAACAGATGCGGATACTCAAGAAATCGTTGCCGATCAATTGACACCGGCTTATGCGGATGATGCCCGGCAGCTTAAGGGACTACTTGGCCAGGTCGATACACCCATCACCAGATCCGGCGCAAACGATTCATGCAACAAAGCCACCACAAGTTATAGAATCAGCGGTTTTTTTATAGCGGTTTTTATGCGGGGGGTATGAACAGCCGGTAGAGCAGGTTGCCTCCGCGTCGATGTGCTCTTTGACTATGCGCACTCCAACCCGTTCCCGCGATCGACCAACGCTGGCTTACCAGACGATCTTCAACCGCGTCCAGCGAATACAACTCACGCCCTCTTCGACACACCAGTGTACCGTCAACACGGTATTGTCGTCCATCCGCACCCCCATCGGATAGCCAAACTCAATCAGGCGAATCTGCTCTTGGCTGCTGATCTCGTCGGTCAGTTCGAGTTTGGCTCGGCTATCGTATAACATGTCTTCAAAAGTTAACGCCCAACGGTTTTCTGCAGCGCGGACCAAACACATCTGTATGCTCTGATCCCCAAAGCGCTTATTGTAGAGTACCATAAAGCGATCGTCTCCCAGCCAAATGGGCGTCATCGTCTGGCCCTGGATGTTAGTGGGGTGGGGTCCGTTCCAATTACGACCGCCGTCTATTGAGAAACTATAGGCATTTTTCAGGTCGGTATCGTTGGCGAAATCTTGCACCCAAGCGCAGGCGAGCAAGTGCCCAGACCCGCACTCGACTAGCTTCTGCTCCAGATAACCAACCCCGGTGCCAGGATCCTGGAATACAGTATACATCTCAGGCCAGGTCGCGCCCTCATCGCATGACTCATGGACAACGACGATCTCGCCGTAGCGACCGTCGTGTAGCGTCGCCGTCGGTGCCAGCCAACGTCCATCATTCGCAACGACAATCGGGTTGGATATTTCGTATGGGCCCTCGATCTGAAACGGGATTATTTCGGGTTCCAACCAAGTTCGGCCGCGATCCGTCGAGCGGCACAGCACCGGCTCGCTATAAGTCGTGATCAGCGCGTCCTGCGTATACTGTCTAATATCCCGCTGGCCGTAGGCTAAAATCACCCCCTCGCGGGTGCGGCTCAATCGCAGGTGATTGGTCTTGGGCGGATTCGTCTCGCGTGCGAGAACGACGCCCTGATAGGTCCAGGTCTGGCCATTGTCGGCAGACCGGGCGCAATGGGTATCGCCGCGCGCGTAGTGACCCCCACCGCGGCTGAAACCGCAGACTAAGTCGCCGTCGTCGAGACGTACGATCGTGGCGAAGGCCGAGTCTTCGCGGTCGACATAACCGCTGTCGAGTATTTCGATATGGGACATGTCCTATGCTCTTTTTTTAATACTTCAAGTCAGTTTAGCCACCGCCAGACCTGTCTGCACCGCCAAAACTCGATTCCACCCCGAGCCTTTGAGGCCAGCATAGATCATGCAGTAGACCCCGTTGATCGCAAAAACCCGTGGTCCCAGGCCTGTCCCGCTACCCGAAAATATGGCATTGGCGGGATTTTTGCTAAGCTGGGCCGGATGACTGGTCGGTGCGGTCGCGTGGCAGATAGTCGGTATATTCTTCGGCATGTATTATTGGCTCAAGCTTATAAATATTGTTACTAAGTGGTGCGGCCCAAGATACTATTTTCTAAAATATTCATCAAGTTTTCCGGAGAAAAGTAACTACGTTTATTTTATTAGCATTTTGGCATGATGATTTCTGGCGGTTTATTACCGGTATTGCGTGGGTTGATGGAGAGCGGTTACTTTAGGTGTAAGGTGATTCTGCCAGCGTATCGATATGCAAACCTAAATGGTTGATTTATTACGTACAACTCATACAAGAAATCGGCTACGACTTGGCCTTTATGTTTAAATATTCCGAACGCGAAGGCCCCCATGCTCTGAAGAAAGCGCTCGACGACGTACCCGAGGGAGTTAAAGGCGAACGTCTGCAGCAGATCATCAAGCTGCAGGGGGTATTTCGCGGGAGCTAAACAGAAGTAGGTTGCACAGACAGTAGAAGTCCTAGCCGACGGCTAGTCCCGTATAGGGCAAGGCAGCCATTTTTACCGAAGGAATCTCGGCTAATGAGGTCATCCGCGTCGAAATGGTAGACACGACCTCGCAAACGCTGTTCGGCAAGGTCGCGCACCCTTGATTTAACTAAATCCTTAGTATACACTACCACGCTCCTAGCCTTTTAAGCGTCTTTGAGATTGGTCCTGTTTTAGCTTTAAACCATAGGGATATCTCATAGCGCTATGAGATATCAATCTTTCTTGAGTAGAATGCTATCTCCAGGCCATATAAAATTAGCGATTATACTGAGCGTCATGCCTGTGCTACTAACAGAGGCGATGGCTCAAAGTCGTCCCTACGGACTTGAAGCGCGCGTCCCCAATACCTCGCTACTTATCAACCTTGCCCAAAATGCGCCTGCTGCAACCATTTCCGCTACTGGGCTCTTTCGCGATACGGCTAAACAAATCGTGGCACCGGGAATTATTCCCTATGCGGTAAACTCCGAACTCTGGTCTGACGGCGCTGAAAAAACGCGCTTCTTCGCTCTACCTGGGAATGCTCAGGTCGGTTTTTCGCGCGACGGCAATTGGCACTTTCCACCCAATTCAGTGTTGGTCAAGAACTTCTATTTTGATTTTGTTAAAGGTGATCCTGCCAGTCGCCAAATCGTCGAAACTCGCTTGCTGGTCAAGATGGGTGCAACTGATACCTGGAAAGGTTTTAGTTACCAATGGAACGACGACGCCACCGACGCCCACCTCTTGCGCGAAAGCGACCGCCGCACCTTTTTCATCGTCGATACGGATGCCCCTGACGGCATCGCGCAACAACGCTATTTCTTTCCCGGTCCCGAGGATTGTTCGCTCTGCCATCGCGAAGCTTCCGGTCGCGTACTCGGCGGGCGAACACACCAGTTAAACGGCGAATACAACTATGGTGCCATTAGCGATAATCAGTTGCGCACCCTCAACCACATCGGCTTTTTTACGGAAGATATCGGCGAAGACTACAGCCAATTCCCGCGCTGGGCCAATCCCCGCGACGAATCTGCGCCGATTGCCAACCGCGCTCGGGCCTATCTAGCCGCCAACTGCTCGCATTGCCACCGCCCCGGCGGCGTCGAGCGTGGTGACTTCGATGCGCGCTATGAGACCCCGCTCGACCAAATGCGTACTGTCGGCATCTCGCCGTCCCTTGGTCGCTTAGACACCGAGCTAGAAAATGTGCGTATAATTAACCCGGGCAAGGCTGACCAGTCTACGCTACTGTTACGGACACTCAATTTTAGCTCATTCCGCATGCCGCCATTGGCTTCTAGTGTCCTCGATGAGGACGGCACCAGCCTACTGCGGAAATGGATTGACGGGATGTCCACGTCCACCTCAGTAGCAAGCGAATCATCTATACCCGAGGAGTTCGACCTAGCCCAGAACTATCCCAATCCGTTTAATCCCACGACTGCGATACAATATCGTCTGGCCGAGGAGGGTCCCGTCGAATTAACCATATTCGACTTGATGGGACAACGAGTGCGCCAGTTGATCTCGGGCGATCATACTGCCGGATCTCATCAAGTCATTTGGGATGGGCGTGGTGACAATGGAATGTCTGTTGCCAGCGGGGTGTATTTCTACCGACTCCGCTCATCGGGCGGTGGGATTACGCGACGCATGCTCCTACTCAGATAAACACCTATCCCTATGGAGAATTCAAATGAATTGCAAACACTGGGTCTTCATAATGGCGTTGAGCATATTTGCTCTGCCACGGCAATCAATTGCTGCTCCCAGAGCACTAATTGACGACATCCAGATACGCCAGCTGATGCAAGTCCCCGAACGCACTATGCGGATCGCTAAGGATCCAAGGGACCAGACCCTATACCTACAGACGGCGAGCGGTGACATTTTCAACATTCATATGCCACCGACCGACACCGATATCGCTCCGTTGGTGGCCCGCGGCGAACTATACTCCGATAGCGGTGATTTTAGCTGGACACAGTTCAATTTAGAGGGCGACATTCCTGTCGGCGTGCCCATTGAGGCCATTCGCGACGTCGCCAAGGCCGGCTCTCTCAGCGACACCAATCCGGTGAACAGCAAATTGTATTTGCTCAATGCGGATGATAATACCATCATGGTTTTACCGCGCACTGTAGTCGCCAGCGCGCGCGAAATTGGCTTTGCGTTCTTGCGCGCGCTCTACATCGACGACACCGGCGTCTTCTATGTCATCCGCGATGTCGAACGCGCCAGAGCCCCCTTCTCAAAGAGGTTGTATTCAAGTGCTGACCACGGCCTGAACGATACTCAGGGCTTGGCAATTGGCCCCGACGGCACAATGTACGTGGGCGGAAATCGACGCCAAGGCGACACCAATATCATCACCATTGTCAAGGGTGTCCTGGATCCGGCTACTGGTCAACGGAACTGGTCGACTCTCGCCCGCACCGAGCCAATACCTCGCGGCGACGTAGGCGCCTTCAACCACTTCCATCCCGCCGTCGCTGTCGACCGCGAAGGGCGTTTCGTATATGTCAATAGCGGCTCTCGCACAGAGCACGGCGAACTCGCCGAGATGAACGGTCAGTTTCCCGATTTGCGCGAGGCACCGTTATCATCGGCGATTTTGCGAGTTCCTACCGATGGCGAGGAACTGCTTATACCAGCCGAAGCTGAAGCCCTGGCGGCCTCGGGCTTTTATTTTTCTGACGGTCACCGCAATGCTTTTGACCTGACGATTGGTCCTGAGGGCGAGCTATTCGCCACTGAAAATGGCCCTGATTGGGACATGTCCGACGAAATAAACTGGGTCCGCGAAGGGCATCACTATGGCTTTCCCTGGCGCATGGGCGAATACGACAATCCACAACGCTTTCCCGACTACGATCCGTCGCAAGACCCGCTGCTGCAGAATAATTCATGGGCTAAGCAAAACAATCTCTTCTACAACGATCCGACTTTTCCACCACCACCCGTCGAGCGTTTTGCCGAGCCGATCCTCAACCTCGGTCCCGACGCCAACTCTTATCGCACGTTGGATGGCCAAATCATCGACGGCAGCGACAACGGCCAAGCCACATTCACGCTCACCGCCCACAGCTCTCCACTGGGCCTGGTCTTCGACTCCGATATGGCAATGGCTCCGCCTTTCAAGGGATCGGGTTTTGTGTTGCGCATCGGCGGCAGTATCGCCAGCCTGATTAATCCCTTCGCCGACCCCGATCAGGACCTACTCCAGCTAGAATTGGAGAAAACGCCAGACGGCGAAAATTACCAGGCGCGAGTCAGGCGGCTAGTCGCTGGTTTCGACAGCCCAATTGACGCTGAAATAATCGACAATCGCATTTTCGTCGTCGAATGGGGCGACACCCGCGGATTATGGGAAATCACCTTGCCAAAAAATATCGCGACAGCGGTAGAGGAAGAAGCCGTAGCAGTGCTGCCGACCGATGCAGTGCTAATGCAAAATTATCCCAACCCCTTTAACCCCAATACTACGATCGAATACCGGGTCAACGCCTTTGTAGCGGTTGAGGTAGCCATCTTCGATGCCCTTGGCCAGAAGGTGCGCACACTGATAGCCGCCGAACAAGCGCCTGGACTTTATCGCCTGCAGTGGGACGGACGCACCGACATGGGGCTCGAAGCCGCAAGTGGAGTTTATATGTATCGTCTAACAGCGGGCTCGCAACGCGAAACTCGACGACTCACCCTTATTAAATAATCGTCCAGGCTGTGCTAAACTCCTGCTGTGAAAACGTACAGCTCTTTGCGGCTAGCATCCGGCGTGGGCACTGGCGGCATACGGAGGACTGGGTGGAGCAGGTCGCCGTCCTTGCGGCACTATTTTGCCGAGGCCTGGCCGACTATTCTTTGCGCGGTAGATTTTGGCCAACCACGAACTACTGCTACCGCGAAGAAGGTATGTGCATGCTCACAGAGGTGGGGCAGCGAGTCGGGCGGCGTGAAAATTTCATCCAGGACCATTATCTGGCGGGGCATACTATAGCGCCCTGTTGTCCTCCGAATATTCTTTATTGCCGCCCAATTCCCAGACCCCGCGAAAGAGCGTGCGCCGCTTCGGCGGCATGGCCTCGATGGCCTCGTGCGAGAGGTTGACCCGGTGCCATTGCGCCCACAGCGAATTGTAGCAGTTGAACACGGCACAGCGCGCATTGTCGGGGTTGGTCCAGTCGTTAGCGGCGTGCAGTAGGCTTTCGGTGAAGATGATCACCGACCCGGCCGGGCAACTGTATTCGGCCATTGCCTTGTGTAAGCTATCTTCCCAAGCTGATTCGCTGATATTAGGGCGATAGGGATCTGGCCCGCCGTAGTTGAAATGGGCTTTGTGCGAACCGCTTAAAAAGGTGGTGCCGCCTAAGCCGGCTTTTACCTCTTCCAATTCCCAGACCACTCGGGTTAGGCCCGAAAAGATCTTGTTGCCCGCGACTTGGTAGCGCATGGCGTTGGCTTGTTGCGGTGGGCGGACGACATGAGGCGTGCTGGTACCTTGAGGTTTTTCCCAGCCAGGCGGGCGTACAGTGATAAACGAGCCTTCGCAGCGGTAGCTGTAGTAATCCTCGCCGAGGTAGGGCTCTTCGGCAAGGATTTCGCTGAGAATGCCGCTGACGGCGGGGTGATCGAGCAGGGTTTGTAACTCGCTCTGGTAGGCTTGTTTGGCGCCGTCGTATACTTCCTTTTTCAAGGGTTCGATTTCGTCTGCGCTGAGTACGGAGGGCAGCATGATCCAGCCGTGCAGGTCGAAGAAGAATTTTTGTTCGTCGGTCATGGGGATGGGGGCTGTGGTGTGGTCTTTGGTGGCGGTCATTTTGGTCTCCGGGTGCTTATGCTGGATGTGGATGGTCATTTTTGGGGCATGCCCTGCGGTAGCTAACGGTGGTTAAGTATAAATCTATTTTAGAATTGATGTAGGTCGATCGCTTAATAACCTTTATAAATTGATGAAGATAGGTTTAATGGTGAATTAGCCTTTTTTGCTTCTTGCTCTGTAATTAACCCCAATTCTTTCCTGCTATAACGCCCTATTGTCCTGCGAATACTCCTTATTACCTCCCCCCCAGACCCCGCGAAAGAGTGTGCGCCTTCTCGGCGGCATGGCCTCAATTCTCTCGTGCGACAAGCTGACTTTGTGCCATTGTGCCCATAGCGAGTTGTAGCAGTTGAAAACAGCGCAGCGTGAGTTGTCGGGGTTGGTCCAGTCGTTGGCCGCGTGCAGCAGGCTTTCGGTAAAGATGATCACCGACCCTGCCGGGCAGTCGTATTCGGCCATCGCCTGGTGCAAACTTTCTTCCCAGGCCGATTCGCTGATATTGGGGCGATAGGGGTCCGGGCCGCCGTAGTTGAAATGGGCTTTATGCGAACCGCTTAAAAAGGTGGTGCCGCCTAAGCCGGCTTTTACGTCTTCTAATTCCCATACGACTCGGGTCAGACCCGAAAAAATATTATTGCCCGCGACTTGGTAACGCATGGCGTTGGCTTGTTGCGGTGGGCGCACGACATGCGGTGTGCTGGTGCCTGGTTTTTTCCAGCCGGGCTCTCGTACGGTGATAAATGAATTTTCGCAGCGATAGTTGTAGTAATCCTCGCCGGGATAGGGGTCTTCGGAGAGAATTTCATTGAGAATGCCGTTGATGGCAGGGTGGTCGAGCAGTGTTTGCAGTTCGCCTTGGTAGGCTTGTTTGGCGCCGTCGTAGACTTCCTTTTTCAAGGCTTCGATTTCGTCCGCGGTGAGTACGGAGGGCAGCATGATCCAACCATGTAGGTCGAAGAAGAATTTTTGTTCGTCGGTCATGGGGATGGGAGCTGTGGTGTGGTCTTTGGTGGCGGTCATAGGGCCTCTTGGGAGGTACGGGATTTTAGGAGATACATTCTCGCTCATTCTCGCCCAACTCCTGTCGGGCTCCGAGGGGATATACACGATTTTGCTGTCCTGCAAAATCGCGCATACAATCCGCTATGAGTATATCCCTCAAAAGCCCTCATGTGATTTAATAGTAAACCACTTTTTCTGTGTTGAAGATAAAATGCTTAAACAGTGTGTGACAGAAAATGTGTGATATGGTCCATAGCCTCAATCATAAAGTTTCCGAAACCCGATCGCCCACACCCCACTCAAAACCTACCCCTTCCACTGCAAATTAATACTCGTATACCCGTCAGTATAACGCCGCAAATGCTCCGGTAGATTTTCCAGAAACCACTGTCCCTCTTCAGGCATTTCCCAAGGAACATCGATCTTGTGATTTTTGTCCCGGAAACCTATCGCGCAGGAAAGCCGGGTCTCGTCGGTGCGATTGGGAAAGGCGCCGTGGTAGGTGCGATGGGCGAAGACGATCATATCGCCACCGTCGGTGAAGAGTGGGACCAGGCCGGGGATGTCGAAGCCGGCGTAGCGGGATTCCTCTTCGCCTTCCGGGTAAAAGGAGCCGCGGTCAGCGGTCAGATTGAAACCCTCGGGTCCTTGCCAGTCTTCCAGATGGGAATCCTCGATAACGCAGAGGCCGCCGTGAGTGGGGCGGGAGCCGGTGAGGTAGAACCATTTGCCAGAGGGCCAAAGGCCGCTGTTGAGCACGTGGCCTGAGTTTTTGGGCGCGCCGGTGTGAAAGCCGCTCCAGTCGGTATGCCAGCCGACAGGTTGTGATCCGGGTTTGCGGATGATTGCCGCCGAGCGATGCACGGTCAGTTCGTCGCTGCCGATCAGGTGGCGGTGCAAGTCCATGAAGGGTTCGTAGTCCATCAGGCTCCAGGCACCGGCCCCCGATTCGACCCAGGCATGGCGGGTGCGGCTCTGGCCTTCTGCGAGCGTGCCTTCGGGGTCGGTACCGTCGTAGACCGCCTGTTTGAGTCGTTCGACGATTTCTTCGGGCAACGCGTCTTTGATGATCGCGAATCCGTGGCCCTCCAGGCATTCGTCCATCCGCTCGAGTTCGTCGGTGGAGAATTCGTAGCGGTAGCCGAGATCCGGTTTCTGTATATGCGAATAATCTTGCATCTTTTGCTCCATGTAAATGGCGTTAGGGCGTATCGGGTTTGCTCAAAGACTCAGGGGCGGTCAGGCCGGAGAAGGTGTATTCCATAACGCCCTCGGCGGTGACTTGCAATTGCGCCGTTCCCTGTAGGCAGAGGTCATCGAGTATCTTGCGGGATGCTTCGACATTGAGGTTGCTGAGCATTGCACCTTCTTCGGCGGCCAGCTGCAGGATTTGTTTCTGGTGTTTTTCGTCGCTCTGGCG
>Ga0114993_10005923_pt1 | contig 11640 bp, 7 predicted proteins | sample ArcticOcean_MG_C_FD_87042 | JGI IMG/M metagenome (GOLD analysis project Ga0114993, IMG submission 87042) | Marine microbial communities from western Arctic Ocean - ArcticOcean_MG_CB2_150 | ecosystem: Environmental > Aquatic > Marine > Oceanic | place: Arctic Ocean: Canada Basin | collected...
CTTCTATTGAAACAGTTGGATCTGTCATTAATTGTTCGAATGTAATTTGAGCACTTGATTCAAGAGCGCCAATGATGTCTTTAATCCTGCCAGTGCCAAATTTAGTTGTGTAGTCGTTATATTCGTTTTTCTTAAATTCGGTTGTGACCTGTTGTGCAAATTTTACCGCTTCTTTGAATACTTCTGGATTATTTTGACCGACACCGACTCGGAAGGCGTATCGCAGGGCGGATGTTACGTCGCTAATAGCTATCGCTGGTAGACGTTCGTACATGCCTTGAGTTTCGTTACGTACCCAAACATCAAGAGGAATTTTATACGCATTGTTTGGTGGAGTTGCACCAGTTCCGAAAAGTTCATCAAGTTGGTCAAGGATGGCCTGTGCACGTTCAGTTTCACCTTGACGATACCATTCGCGAACTGCAGAACCCAAAAAGTTTCTTAAGAATGTTGTAAAAGTATCACTGCCTGCACCTCGTACAAAGAAGTGCTTCTTATAGAGCTCATTCCAGAGACCTTCACGAGTATCGTCTCCGATAACAGAATCGATGAATCGAGGGTCAGGGAAACGACCAGGAACTTCTTGTGAAAAGGGGTCGTATGTAATACGACCTGTCCTTGCCAAACTTTGAAGCGCTTGGAGTTGAATCCGATCTATATTCATCACTTTGTAAATATCGTCTGCGGCTAGTCGACCCCTTCCAACTTGCCCCCCTCTTCGTGCCCAGTAAAAGGCGTGTGTTTGAGGGTGTCGCCAATCTAATGGACCAGCGTCCCTCGTATATTCATACATCAGTTGAGGGTCCATGTTGTACTCTTCTTTGAGAACTTGCTTGCGAAGGGTTGCGAGAAGAAGTTTCCATGCAGAGGTGTATGCAGGGTCTACATAGAGTTTCTCAAGTTGGTTGAAATATGGTGATTGTGATCGAAGCGAATCTTGTAGCCCAATCTCACGAGCAACCATTGAATAATTCAAAATTGTTTCCAGTTGTGAAATCTGATTCAGTAAAAGTTCAGGAGAAAGTGTCTTGTCACTTCCTATAAACTCCGTAAAATCAGTCTCTAGGGTAGACAGCAATTCTTTCACTTTTGGATTTATTACGATGGCATCCCTTGTAGTTCTAGGAGCATCCGCAATCTCTTTCATCCACGCAGTGCGGTCTTGCCAAGACACAGGCGGTTCGCTCAGTAAATTATGCCAGCGCTCAGCAAATTTTCGTTTATAAAACAAATGTGCATCATCTGAATTACCGTTTAATTTATGCATAAAGAAAAATGCAAGTTCTTTATGAAGTACCAAGTCATCAGGGTTCGCACGCAATGCTTTTTCTCTAAGTAGTCGTATGCCCTCATTCACCCATTCCCATCGTTCTTCGATGGTATGGGTCATTACCGAAATGTTGTATGCCATGTTGTGAGCGTGGAATACCCATACTTGAGGAAATCTTGGTTGAAGTTTTGTGATTAAATCAGCATCTGCCATAACCTCAAAGTAAAGCCCGTCTTGTTGCATCTGATGTATCTTGATCCAGAGGTAGTCAATAAGTAGACCACGGAGAGCACCAATGGACATGCCGACGGTATTGATCCAATCTGGGGCGCCATCAACGATGTTATTTGTATATCGAAGGGTATTATCTTCAGCTTCTTGAAGAATCGATGGCAACATAAAACCACCAGCAGTTACGCTTGTAATCGCAATCCCTGTAGCGATGATTTGTTTCACTCGATCTTGAAGCATGATTGTTGTATGGTTGCAAAAGCCTCTGCGTTCACCCTTTTCCGCTGTAAATTGCTAATTGTCGTTTTTTCAACACGAATGACCCAATGAGTAGAGCGGACCCTGACCAAATGAAGCCAATCGTAATAAAGCCCTTGAATACAGTGCCCCAAGAGACGAGCATCCCATTCACTAACTCATTCGTGGGCCGTTGGGCACCAAAGCCGTTGAGGCAAAAGACCATCGCCGATGCTATCGCATGGACTGTATGTTCAAATGCCCACTGGAGGGTCACAGCAATATTGCTGAAGTCGAAATCTGAAGTCGAAGGCGGGAAATAATATTCAAGAGATTTTGAAAGATACGGAGAAAGTGTTGCGCTTGCAAATACTGTTAGCGTAATCATGCATGCGACTGGGAAACTCAAGAATGTTGATGCTGCGATCGCGAGCGCAGCTAAAAACGATAATTTTATCAGTAAGACAAGAACGGCTCTAAAGAAATTACTTTCAAAGTTACCAACTCTATACAACAATTGGATTCCATCTTTATCAAATCGCATTGTTCCTTTGTAATAAAAGCTTGGATCCGGTTCCAATAGGTTATAGATTGTAATTGTTAACTCGCCATTGTCGTTAATTAAGTATGCTGGCACCATGGTGACATGTGTCATTGTTGGAACATACGTAACTTTGTGTCTTGTAGTGAGATCTCCGTTGTAGATAAAGCCTGCTTCATACGTTTCTTGTTCGTCTGAAGACCCAGTATAGAATTTATATCTGAATGTTAATGGCGTGCCTAGTTGCTTGGCTTTCTTTAATCCCTCAAAAGTATATGAACGCGAGTAAGTCGCACCATTTTCGTTTGCAGGTATTGCTCTCTGCATCTCATTAAACTCTTCTTGTACTTCATCACGTAATTTTTGCCTAAGGAGAATTTGGATTTCTTCTACATCTCGCAAATCACTATCAGCTTCGATTCGCGCGTCTACACGTGCAGAAATTTGCTCATTTGTTAACGTTTCATAGATTGGCAATGCTTCTTTTCGTGCGGTAAGAATCTCTTCTTCTACAGCGAGCCGGTCGAGTTCACCTTGTAATCCTTCAGCAACTGGGGCTGTTCTCATGTATTGCAAATACATAAAGACGGAGAGCCCCGCGATTGTGAGAATTGCAAGGTTCAAAGAAACAATGCCGAGCCATTTTCCAAAAAGGTATCCGATTTTACTGACAGGTTTTGTTAGGACTTGCCAGATTTGACGATCTCTAATTTCGAAAGCAACAGTTGCGCATCCTAAAAACACAGTAAGGAACGCAGCAATAGCAAAGGTTGTTCCAAGGCTTCTACTTAACATAGTTTGTACTTGGTGTCGAAGAGGTGATTCAGAATCGAGCATGATTGGAATCAGTGGCAATGTAACTAGAAGGATTACCAAGAATGCGATAGACATTTTCGTTCTTGTTGCTTCAATAAGAACGCCGCGAGCTATCGCAGGAACTTGCTTTGGAGACTGGAATAGAAACTTGAAAATTTCTAATATGAGATGGTAACTGTAACCAAGGATGCACATTCCAACGAGAATAAGCGACACACTCGGCAAGCCTATTGCTCTGAATAAGAACCAACTCATTGTGCCTAGAGCTACAGAGTAGAGAAACGGAAGAAACAACCCAAGCCAAACAGAGATAACGCACCAGGCGAGTGCGAGTGCTCCGCCAATCCAAATTAAATTTGGATCACGCAAAAGCCAATTTGGAATCCATTTTGGGATGGAGTTACTAATGAGCAGTGAAGTAGCATCAGCGGGATTAGCGAGCATGTTATTTTCGTCAAGGAGTTTGAATCCTTTTAGACGAATGTCACCAATCTCTTTTCCGTTTATTGTAATAAAGCCGGTTTCTTCAATATGCTCTGCTGCAATTCTAGAATCTGGACCAGTAAGGACTGCAAAGATTTCTTCACGGTTTTCATATAACTTATAGGTGGATAGTAGAGTTGGAATGAGGATTGAAAGCACAAAGAGAGACAAAACTGCAGTGAGAAGAAACCTTGCGTTTCTCTTTTGTTGCCATAGTTGCAATGTGCGATGGATAGTGATAAGCAATGTCACTGGCTGTCCTGCGGGTGTTCATCCTCTTGATCCTTGAGCAAGGAATCAATCACGCTATCGTCAGTTTGATTTGAGATTTCTTGATCCTTGGTTGCTTCTTTTGCTTTTGTTGTTACTTCTTCGGAATTTAAAAGTGTATCGAGAACCTCACGCTCATCTTCTACTTGCATAGACTGAACTTCTGCTGAATCGATTGAAGCTGTTTCGGATGTGATCTCATGCTCGATAAGTTTGTCGATAAGCAGATCACCCTCTTCATCGCCTTTAAGGAACGGTGCGGTACTCCCACCTTTGACCCCGCTTGTTTCAACTTTCGCTTGAATTGCACGATCAACTAGTTGAATAAAGAAGGTTTCTAACTTTTCTCTCGGTTGCTGGACTGATTCAATAGACGTACCCTCCTCTTCCTGAAGGATTTTATCAATTTTTGCAATTGTGCCATCATTGTGAATTCTCGGAATACGAATGATTGTGTGTTCAGTATCGACAAGGAGTTCGTCTGCTGTTCCTTCAGCGTGTATTTTTCCGCCATAGAGGATAGTCATTCGATCACAAACATCTTCGACATCGGAAAGCAAGTGCGAACTCAGTAATATTGTTTTCCCGCGACGTTTCAATTCACAAAGTAAATCTTTGACTTGTCTTGTGCCAATCGGATCTAGTCCACTCGTTGGCTCATCAAGAATGAGAAATTCAGGATCATTGATGAGTGCTTGAGCAAGTCCAATCCGCCGCATCATCCCTTTTGAAAATTCACCAACATGCCTATGGGCAACTTGAGTTAAGCCAACCATGTCTAAAAGTTCTTCTGCCCTTCGCTTTCTAACCTTTCTAGTGATGCCATACAATCTGCCGTAGTAATCGAGCGTTTCATGGCAGTTCAAATAGGGGTAGAGATAAGACTCTTCTGGCAAGAAGCCGATGAAACGTTTCACCGAAACATCGTGAGGTTCACGACCAAAAACTGTAAGTCTGCCTTTTGTTTTATTCAGTAGACCTAGGATGAGTTTGATGGTGGTACTTTTACCAGAGCCATTTGGGCCGAGCAATCCAAACAATTCTCCTTTTTCAATTTGAAATGAGATTCCGTCAACAGCGCTAGCTTTTGTTCGCATCCAGAAATCACGGAATATTTTCGTTAAGCCTACTGATTCAACAATCGTGTTTGTTTTAGGTTGGCTCGCGTTCATGAAAGTGCCTTACTCTTGGCGTCCTTGTACTACGCCGCCTGTAATTGAAAGTTCTCTTGAAGGACCTTCCATATCTATCTCGCGTGCACGCAGAATCCATGGATTCATCATCGCACCATCGACCATACTCGCAGCTTCTCTGATTCGTAAATCATTCCTATGCCGAAGTTGAGCGATTGCATCTGAACCTGAAATGCCTAACCGTATCGAATGGATATTCTTAGGGACAAATATAGATTCTGCATCGGCATTCCCTAATACTGCTGCATACATATCAAGCCAACGACTACGAATGACGAGTTCAGGGTGATCACGGTACGTAGGCAATAAACTTTGGAATCTTTTGTAATCTTGTCCTAGCGTTGTCTCGATTTGTGCCCTGTATCCTTGCGCAGCAACTATTCGGTTTGCTACCTTGCCAGATATTTCATTCGACTGAAGCATATTGTTAATTTCAGCAAGTGCGTTTTGCATTGAGTGAACGTCACTTGCTTCTGCAGCCTTCTCATATTGCGTAATAAACGTTAACAGTTCATTGTAATTTCCCCCTGCAGCGCCAATGAGTCTTTCGCGGGCTTCAGCGGTTGCTCGTTCAACTCTCGTTTCAGCTTCAATCCTAGCGCTATCGAAAGCTGCGTAAGATTTTTGAATATATAAAGGCGGTTCAGGTTCACTTGGAATAGAAACATCTGAAATTCGTATGCCACAATTTAATTGATGTAACAAGCGTTGTGTTTCAATCCGAACAAGAGAACGAAGTTCCTCAAGTGGTTTATCAAGAAGTTCTTCAAGTGTGAGTTGTGCAACAGTATGGACAAGTGCTTGCTCTAAAAGTATTTCTACAATATTATTTCCAAAGGAGTCTGGCACTGCAGTTGCATATTGAATAGGATCAATAATTTCCCATTCGGCTTCTACTTCCACATGAGCAAGATCACCATCACTGGTTAATAGTGAACCATCTCTTCCAGGGATTAGCCCATCACTTGAAGAAGCTTTACTTATCCGTTGTTCTTGGCTCAGGCGAGCATCAATCCTTGGCTTAAACACAGAGCCGATATCAGCTTCTCTGTTTTGAGCTCTATAAATTTCGAACCCGCCAATTGGTGGAGGCCAATTCATTTGTAAGCCAGGTGATAAGCCCTCATCATCAACGATTGCGCCAAAGAATGTACTTACCCCTGTCTGTGAATCTTCGACTGTTCTAAAACCAGAAACAAGATAAAGAACTACAAGGATAAACATCACTCCTTGCAGTGCACGAAAACTCAGTTGCAACGAATCTGCCAGGGAGCGATGGGCTGTTTCCATCGCATCTTTCAGATCAAGCGATGTATTCGCGTCCGTATTTTGAACAACAAATTTCGCTGATGCGTCTCTGCGTTTTTCTTGTTCTGAATTGTGTTCGTTATCAATCATTTGTTTGAGTCGATATTTGATTGAGCAGGCTTGGGTATACCACTAGAATTTGATTCATTGGGGGTGAGTAAGTGCCATGGAGCAATATCAGAATCAAGTACAAGTGTTGTATTTCTAGAGAGTGCAGTCTCAACAGCATCAAGACATGCTAAGAAAATTGCGAGTTCTTCATCCTTTCCCATTTCTTGTAGGTATTCAGCAGCCTGTGCTTCGCCCTCCGCTCGTATGTCTTCAGCTCTATGAGACGCGAATGCCATTATTTTGTCATGTTTTGCAAGAGCTTCTGCACGAATTGCTTCTGCATCAGCTGTGCCTTTCGCTCTACGTTGCTCTGCTAATGTGTCTCGCCTCGCTTGCATTCTGTTTAAAACAGCAGTTGTCGTTTTTGGAGGGAGGAGAAGGCGGTTTATGCCAACGGATACAGGAACGATTCCGGTTTGTTTGAGCGTACTAAGTTTGGCGAGGATATCCCCTTCAGCTTTAGAAAGTTGATTGGTTTCGCCTGTAAGTTCATCAAATGTGTATGCACTTAATACTGTAAGTGCATCCCGGAACTGGCTATCAATAGCACCCTTGGCGACATCGGTAGTGCCGTATGCTCTATAAAACTGAAGTGGCGACATGCCCTCACGTTCAACTTGCCAAAGCAAAAATGCCTTTACGACAATTTGTTGACCGTCAGCTGTTTGAAGCATTTCTAAAGGTGATTGTTGGATTTTTAATCGTGTGTCTATAATTGCGACTGAGTCTGCGAAGAATGGAAGTCTAAAGTGCAATCCAGGTTCCCGAACGATGCTTTTTTCTGTCGTTTCTCCAAACCGACTTTGAATTCCAACTTCATGAAATGAAACGGTATAGGTCATACTGAACAAAAGTAAAATAATGAGAATTGCGAATCCTAAAACGATAACTATTGGGCGCCTCATATTATTGATCTCCTTCACCTGATCCAAGGGTGTCTGCAAAATTTAATAGTGGATTAATTTCTCGAAGTTCGACTTCAATATGGAGTCGCTCTGGGTCAATGCCGATGACATATTTTCTGATGCTCGGTAAGTTTCGAGCAAGTACGGACATATACATTCTTTGCATATACAGTTCTGGCGCTGCTTGAAAAGCAGCCATTTGTCCATGGACTCTGCTCGACCTCGACCATGTATTCATTAAGGAAGTCCAGCGCTCTACCCTTGCATTGCGTATTTGAGCAGCTGCCCTGCCGTTACCGTTCTCAATCAACAAAAGGGCTTCCTCTTCGAAGCGTTTAACACGTTCCCGGGCATCAGTTTGATTTGTTGTGTCGTCTTTTCTTCGTTGGGCGTCGAGCAAACGTTTGGCGGTGTTGAATTTCTCTACTGCTTTTACGACATCAACAACTAAATCGGGATTGCCAACAGTTCTTGTTAAAAGAGCTTGACCATGTGCGGTAGCTGCCGAGATTAATCGAGCTTCACCCTGCTTTGCAACGGATAATTCCTCGAAACTTCCCGCGGCATCTCCAGATGGAGCGATCAAAGGTAAATCGATAGCAACAATTTCAATGCCACTTTGTTGTAAGTTCAATGCTGATTGAATTTTTTGTTGAGCAACGTTAGAAATTGTTCCTCTATCTGATCCAAGAATTTTATCGAGTTGCAACGTTTGGAATAGTTCAGTTAGTTCATTCTGTGCAATTGCAATGAGCGTGAGTTCACGATACGTTTTTCGAGAGCGACGTTCCACTTGATCAGAACCGAATTGAAGCCATTTTAGAAATCCATCATCAGCGATTCGATATTGGAGAACTGCTTGAAGATCTACAAGAGACAGTAAGTCATCACTAATAGATTCAGAAGAACCGCGTGAATCATTGACAATAAATGGGAGTGGTCGAGTAACGGCGTGTTGATTAAAATCATCAGTCCACAAAATAACGCGTCGATCCTCTTTCCAAACGAACGTTAGTGGAAGGTGCCTAATTTGAGTGACATTCTCAACAATTGCAGATTCTATTGGCCACGGCAACTTGAACATTGGACCTGGCGAATGTACCTCGCCAATGATTGCTCCTTGGCGAATACGAACTGCTTGTTGGGTTGGTTCGACAATGACAAGGGAACTCATTGCGAAAAGGACAACGAAGCCAAGACCTAGAAGCCATATCGCGGAACGAATAAAAAGTTGGTACCCCCAAGAACTTGTAATATCAAAACCAAATTGATAGTTGACAGCTTCATTAATAGAACGGACAAGAGAATCTGGCGATGCAAATAGGCTGAGTGACTTCGAATCAAACGCTGGTCGTGGTGACTCTCCATGAAGTCTTGGTCGGTATAAGTTGAGGACAAAATTGATTACTATTTCAGCGGCTACTGCGAGCATGAAGATTGGAATTCCCCAACATACAACTTGGAGCACTTCGTCATTATCAAAGAACCGAAAGAGAAGGCCAACGGAGACAGCTAAAAGTATAATGGCATTGCCAACCATCCACGCTGAACCACCGCGCAAGTTTGTCCAAGTAGTGACTTTTGACATCCCCGATATAAACCTAGAGTAGATAAAACTCGTTAAGACGAAACCCATGGAAACCGTAAGAGCCCAACCAATATAGGAAGTATGTTTTACAAATGTCCGTAAAGAATCATCTTGGTGATCAAGTTGATTTAAGAAACGAAGTAACAAGATGCCAATGACAATGAGTGCTGTGGCAATCGCCAGACTAAAAATGGGCATAACCCAGCGGTGAATAAGTTTTAAACGAGCAGCTGCTGGTCTGACAGAATCCCCAGCAGTATCAAACATTGATGTATGTTCTTCACCGACAAGTTCGGTTTCTTCAAGTGCTTCGAGCAGTTGCATCTTTTCCTGATAAAAGAGCACGATCAGTCCGAGCCAGACCAGCACACCTACTAAGAGGAACAAGGATGCAAATACAAAGGCTGTACTGCCTGAAAAAAGACCAAAGACAAGAAGCGTCGTTGCAATTGCAAATTGGAGTATTAGTCCCGTAAGGGCCGTAGTAGCGGCTCGTTGGCATGCATGGTGGTCAACTCTCATACGTTCTAGGTATACCTCTTTTTACACTCTCTAAAGGAATTGGATTTTGGGAAACAGGGTTGAAATGGCTGATTCTGTTAGGTATACGAACATTACTACAATGACGTTCGTCCAAGGTTCGGCAGATTATCATGATTTGGTCTACCCTGCCCTCTTTTACTTGAAAAACACATGTTCAAACAGATTCTAACCATAGCCAGAAACACCTTTTTTGAGAGCGTAAGGCAACCAATTGTCCTCGTTCTAATTCTTACTGCAACACTGCTCCTATTGCTTGCAAGCCCACTTTCAGCCTTCACAATGGAAAATGACCAGCGGATGTTGATTGATATTGGGCTTGCGACTGTTTTTATGATTGGTATGTTGCTCTCAATTTTTGTCGCGAGCACCGTTCTTGGTGAAGAAATTCGGAATAAAACGACTTTAACCATTATTTCTAAGCCGATTGGGAGACCTCAATTCGTTATTGGCAAGTTCATTGGTGCGGCATGTGCAATTTCTTTATCAACGATATACGTCGCGCTTGTGTTTCTTCTTGTTGATCAGCAGGATGTATTTCAAACTGTCCGAACTCCTGTGCATCTACCTGTACTACTTTTTGGATTTTTAAGCTTAGGTATTGGTACTTCGATTGCGATTTGGTGCAATTATTTTTATGGATTTGTGTTTTCGAGTACTTGGATTTGTGTCACTACCCCGCTCTTGCTCCTTGCATATTTGCTCACCTTACATTTTGACCCAGACTTTTCAACGCACCCAATTTGGGTTGCTTTTAAACCAGATATTTGGAAAGCAATTATTTCAATACTTGTTTCAGTCTTGTTGCTAGGAAGTGTAGCGATAGCAGTTTCTACAAGGTTAAGTCAACTCGGTACGTTAATTGCAACACTCTTGCTCTTTTTTGTTGGAATGATGTCAGATGCTTGGTTTGGAAAACCAGCATATGAACTTGAGTAGGTATGGGTAGAACGCGCGGAGTTAGATGGGAATGCAAAAATCGTAGAACATGAGCGAACGATGTTGAAAACTAATGGTGACACAGAAGTGGTGATTACCGAACGCTTAGTGCCAAAAGAAAATGTCTCCTTATCGAGTTACGCAATCGGGTCTGAATATGCGACATGGATTGGATGTAAAATTGGTGGCACTGTTATTCCCAATTTTCAAGTTCTATGGTTAACTGATGCCCTTACGCAAGAAAACGTTATCCCTACTCGCTACTTAGTGCGAACAACAAGTTATGGTTTTCTCTATATCGTTGCTTCGATTTCAATGGGAATCGTTCTCTTCCAACGTAGAGAAGTTTCATAGATATGGCTTCGCCATCTAATAGCATCGAAATACTCGGTGCCAACGAACATAATTTAAAAAATGTAAAACTCTCCATTCCAAGAGATCAACTTGTTGTAATTACAGGTGTATCAGGTTCAGGAAAAAGTTCATTAGCCTTTGACACTATTTTTGCAGAAGGCCAGAGAAAATATATGGAATCTCTGAGCGCTTATGCACGTCAATTCCTGAATCAAATGAACAAGCCTGATGTTGAATCCATTGAGGGGTTGCCACCTACAATTGCTATTGCGCAACGGTCAAGCAGTCACAATCCACGCTCAACAGTTGCTACGACAACCGAAATATATGACTATCTTCGTTTGTTGATGGCAAGATGCGGCACCCCTCGTTGTTGGTTTGAATTAAGCAACGGTCAACAATGCGGCAAGCCAATTGAATCAACGAGTGCCACTCAAATCATTGATTCCATCATGAAAATTCCAGAAAAAAGTAACTGCATCATTTGCGCGCCTGTTGTTGTTGGCCGAAAAGGATACCACCGTGATATCTTGGAAGATTTGCGGGCAAAAGGTTTCGTCCGTGCTCGAGTAGACGGGCAGATTGTTGACTTGCGCGATGCACTGTTGAACGAGGGCGAGAATCCATTATCACTCGGTCGGTATGAATTGCACTCCATTGAAGCACTAGTCGACCGAATTGTCATTGATGCATCGCAACGAGATCGTATTGCTGATTCGATTGAAGTTGCAGTTAGTTTAAGTGAAGGTTCTGTGCTTCTTCTTGTGGATGAAGACGGTGAATGGGTTGAACATAGGTACAGCGAACAGCTCGCTTGTTTGGAACACCCTGTCTGTAGCCTCGGTGAATTAGAA
>Ga0114993_10005929_pt1 | contig 11634 bp, 11 predicted proteins | sample ArcticOcean_MG_C_FD_87042 | JGI IMG/M metagenome (GOLD analysis project Ga0114993, IMG submission 87042) | Marine microbial communities from western Arctic Ocean - ArcticOcean_MG_CB2_150 | ecosystem: Environmental > Aquatic > Marine > Oceanic | place: Arctic Ocean: Canada Basin | collected...
AGGCCAAGGCGGACGAGGCGCTAGCCCAGTTGGACGACGAGGACCCAGCTCGTAGCAAAACGGCCCTAGCGCTCTTCGACTGGACACAAAACGCCGCAGGAATCTGGCGCGGTTCAAACAATGCCCTCAGGCGCGAGATACTGGACGCGGTTTGTTTGAACCGTACTTTGAGCGACGTAACCCAAGTCACCACAAAGAGAAAGCCCTTTGACGCTTTCGCCAAAGGGCTTGAAATCAAGAATAGTCGGGGTGACTGGATTTGAACCAGCGACCTCTGCGTCCCGAACGCAGCGCTCTAGCCAAGCTGAGCCACACCCCGAACTCATGTATTGTAGCTGAATTGCGGTCTGCCGCAAGGGGTTCTCTAGTACCGAAAAATAAGCCTATACCCCTATGAAAACAGTGGTTTACGGCTGTCAAGTCAGACGCAGAAAGTTGCCGAGACCTTCGCCTTTTTGTGTCAATAAAAGTCGGATAATCACCCGTCGCCAAGAGTGGTCCTGTAGCTATTTCTCAACTGTATCGTGAAAAACTTAGCTACACTTTTAGCTACACTCGCTAGAACGCTACGCTAATTTACGCTACGCTCTACCATGCTGTGAGAACGTCAACGCCAAACCCAGGAGGGAGGGTGCAGGCATGAAAAGCTATTCGGCAACATGCAAAGCGAACCGCACGAAATTGGCGCTTAATTGGTATCCCACGCGGGGCTGCTGGCGAAAGTATTGGAACGAAAAAAACCGTTACTTCGCTGGCGACGATTCACGGCCAGGATACGAACAAGCCCTGTCCAATTTTGTGACCCTGAAGACACGAAACAAAGAGTTAGAAAAACAGATTAACAAACTTTCGGAATTGCCCGCAATGGCGGTTGATGGTGCGGGCATGGCACGGGCTTGTAACATATTGAAGGCAGACGCGCAAGCAGAAAAGGACAACACCAAAACACTACGCGAAGTCGTCCACACTTTTCTGGACATCAAGATGTCTCAGGCAGAATCGGGCGAACGGAGTGTTGGGCGCTGGTCATCACTCGATTCGCACCTTACCCATCTGGTCGAATGGCGAGAAGCTCCCGCTACTATGCTAGGGCTGACAGGTGAGACGGTCGAAGCTTTTTATCAGCACTTGGTGGCGATCAAGGTTGGGGGGGAAATTGGGCGAACATATGCAAAAAATGTTTTCACTTCCATCAAACAATTTGTACGGTGGGCGTACGCCACACATGAGCTTGAAACACTACCCCGTAACCTCGATAACCGAGATTATGTTTTCTCTGAGGATCGAGCCCGCAATCACGAAAAGACTACAAAACAACGCTGGACGGACCTCGAAGTAAAAACGGTACTGAGTCGGTCGAGTGATCGCACAAAATTATATTGCCTGCTGGCACTCAATACCGGGATGACGCAAAAGGACATAAGCGACCTACACCCGAGCGAAGTAAACTGGCAAAAAGGCACAATCACTCGCACCCGCTCAAAGACCAATAGAATCGAAGTAACGCACACCCTTTGGTTGCTCACTTTCAAGCTGCTAAAACAAGAGGGGAAATCTAAAGGGGATCGGGTGTTGACCACGGCCAAGGGTGGTGAGTTGGTACAAGCCGCTATTGTGGACGATCCACGGGGCGGAAAAAAGCAAAGCAAGAGCGACAACATAAGCAGCGCCTTGGAGCGTGTGTGCAAGCAACCGGGAATAACAGATTCCTTTGGTACGCTGCGACATACAGCCGCAACAAAGCTAGGCGAGCATTCGACCTACGCCAAATATGCCGGCCATTTCTTGGCAGACTCGCCCACAAATATCGCTGATTCCCAGTATGTCACGCCATCGCAGGAACAGTTTGACAAGGCGGTTGCATGGTTGGCAAAGCAGTTTGGCCAGGGGAAATAGCGCAATTCAGATAATCCAGAATGTGGGTTGGGCGATGGTCTTTGTATTGGTCGCAATCGCGCTGTTCGCCCACGGGTTCGGTTTGAAATGGTATACCTCGAGTGCCGATCATTCGATCGTACTTGGCTTCGTCATGTTGACCTGCATGGCGATGCTTGTCAGGGGAAATATTATCGCGCCGCGATAGGCCGTTCGGTTTAGCGGCGGGGGTAAATTAAACGTGCCTGCGTTCGGAGGTGCGCGAAGTGCGCCCGGTGGGCGGGACGTGTCAAGGGGTCAAATCGCTGTTTTTCGATTTGTTAATATGGGTTGTTGTCAAGTGTCTCAATTTTCTTGCGAAAAAAAGTGTAATGTTTTTCTGATGGTTTTTTCTGGTGGCGTAAGTCGTTGTGGTGACGGGGTTTACAGAGTGACTTCTTGCTTTGGTTTGAACGGCCGATCTTCGCACCGAAGTGTCTAGCGAGTTGGACCGTTGTTTCAAATCAGCGACTATTAAAACGCCCCTAGATGGACCCCCAGATGTGTTCGGAAAGGAATCTTTTTCAGCACAGAAATCAAAAAAGACCACCCCCGAAAAAAAGTTCTCATTCAAGCGAAAACTTTCAGAAACTTCCCGCGGCGATAAACTACGCAAGTACGGCATCTTCGGCACCATCAAAAACGTGGGGTAGGTTTGTAACCTGCCAATGTCAGGATGAAATCCAGCCTCGCACACCAGTCCAACATCACTATACGACGAAGTCGGCACACACCAACTCCGTAAGAATTTTACGGACGCATCGGCCGCAAGGCAAATGAGAAAATGTTGGCACCGAAAAGAAGCATCAGTCCGACGAGGTCTTTCAACGACAGCGCGCTTCAAGCCCAATACTAGCACGACGCGCGAGCGAGTGGATTCGCGTCGGGCAGATCCACTCGCTGGCGCGTCGTGATGGTATTTGCTTTCGCAACCAAAAAAATCCATGCCTGACGTTGCAGGTGCGACCCGCGGGATTGCCTGAGCGTCTGAGAAATTCCATTCTTGAAGTAGCGCAAGTGCTCGATTTAAAAAGCTGGACCACCACGGCGTTTTAAGTTGGCTCAGATGCCTGCTGGTCCACGAGACGTGTCTTGACCCCTTGATTGCCATAAATCCAAGTACCACAATATAATATAACAATCGTTTATAAATAAGATGTCGCAAGGTATCCCGTTGTGCGAGCAAAGTGCGATGACGCGGCGTTGCTGAGACTTAACAATAATCCCAAAGTCTAACGCGAAGTTGACACCAGGCGATTTTTGCTTCGTTCCGAGAGATGACAAGCGATTTGCCGTATTTGCTTTCTTGTGCCCGCAGGGGACTTCCCGCAGCTACTTCTTTGGCACTTTAGCGAACGTCACATTCGACGCACCGGATGTCGATCTCATTCCAGCAAGGATTTCGGTTGGAGATCACGCTCTAATTCACATTAAGTGCTTTCGAGAGAACGCTACGCCAATAATAGGCAACCTAAAGGATCGACTTGAACCAAAACTGTTCGCTGAAGTGAACCGAGCCGTGAATGACATGAGTGTGGGTTCAACTCACAAGGTCTGGGGAAATCGGACTATTGTCAAACGTGCCAATATGGTCGATGCCTAAAATAACCTTGCACCCAGTTGCGTCGCTTAATGCCTCGCAGTGCCGCCGCACAACAAGGCACCATTCGCTGCGCCCTGCGGGACATCGCCGATTCGCCACAACGGTCGTTCTGGTACAATGCGGCAACGATATTCGACTTTCTCACGTGCCGTCGGCGCGATGTCGAATGTGCCAACCGTTGGGCGAGCGCAATCGAAATGCCCCTCGACTGTCTAAAGGCACTGAGGCAACTCGCCGAATTAGTGGAACAAGGATTCGTTACGGACGAGGAATTCGTGGAGCATTTGCTCGCTGAACTTGTACATTCGCCCGCGACATCTGTTTCCGAAGCGTGCGAACTTCTCCGCGCATCCGCATTCCCTATTCTCATCAGCCGCTTAGATGCAATTCGCACTGACAATTACATTGTGATACCCCACATGCTCGATGGAGGCACGCGGGAACAAGAACATCCGTACGCAGTTGAGCGTGCCCCGGAGTTTCGCCGTGTTTGTGGCGCGGTTGACAGTTGGTACGGAAGAAAATAATCGTCGTAATGCCGCATTGCGCTGCCCAACAAGGCATTCACGCTGCGCCGCTTCGCGGACACCTTCGGTGTAGTTCGAGCGTCGCCGATGTACTACAATCGAATCAGATTCACGATAGGGTTCCCTTCGTCCAGGGCGGTGACGTAAAAACCTCCCGTTGGCCGTCTCACAGTTTCGCTTCTAGGAAACGTCGCGCTCTGCGAGTTGCGCATGGATCCGAATCCCATCAAGCACGTTGGGAGCCTCATGGAAAATTTGCGATATGACCTATCTGCTTACAGGTGTCCAGAGTGCGGGCGAGTTGAACTCATTGGTTTGAAGCGCTGGATTATTGGTTAGCCACTCACCGAGTTTTCGTGAGTCACGCCATGGATACGTACAAAGAAGACCAAGAGGAATGGAAAACTCGAAAAGCATGGGCGATGGGTGGTGTCATGTTTCTGATTGCGGTCATCGTTTGGAGTGGTGCCTGCGATCCCAGCCCAGAACAAGAACGGGGGCAAGAGCGTCGTCGTCAAGAAGCGCAAGAACGCCTTTCAGACGAGTTCATGGAAGATTTGAAGACGCATTCACAAGTTGATAACCACGAACCCACGACCGACAATGGCTCAGAATCCTAATCCATATTCGTCGCCAGCAGAATCGCCGCACGACAGCGGACATCGACCTAATCCTAGTTCGACTCATCTACCTCGTGACATTGCGACAATCGTCGCATTCATCGTTGGCTTGTTTGCGGCCGGATGGCTTGGCATGCAGCCTAGTCGCCTACTCGTGCAGATAGCCCTCTTCAATCAAATGAACAACGTGACAGGCTACGTCCTTCTCGCTGTTGTTCGTGGTCCCGGTCAGGTCGTTTGCGGCTTTATGCTTGGGCGGTGGCTCTACGCCATCAACCGTTGGCACGTTTTGGCCGCACTCGCTGCTGTAGACGCCGTTTTAGTGCTTGTGGCCACGCCTTGGGTTGGACTTTCTGAATTGGCGGCTGTGAGCGGTATGTCTGTGTCTACTTTGATCGCAGGACAGATTATTGGACCATCAGGCGTTCTCGCATTCGTTGCGACGGGGATTTGGTTTGGACGCAAACTTGTGTTCCCGCCAAGGCAATCCAGCGACGGCGGCTGCTGACAGGCCAAGCTCGCCGCGACCGGCCACGCAATTCCTTCGACAACCTAGATCGGAAACTCGGACTTGCGATCGATCGATTCGGCCGTTGCGGGGTCGCTGTGTCCGATGGTCGTTTTGATCGACGGGTGAGGTGGTGTGCCCTTATAGGCAACGATCTTGGAATGCTCTTTGATCTGCGGCATAATCAGCATGCCATCGACCTGCGAAAGAAAATAGGGAGTCCCGTCGAAGCGAAAGGAACTGCCCCTGCCGGTGGTCAGTTGATCGAAGCGGTCAAAAAAGGTCATCTGCAACGGAGTTCTCGTAATAATCCCGGAGTCCTCGCCGAGAAAATAGAGATCATTCGCTCCGCAATAATCCGCGTGGAGGGCAAAGACATTCATGGTCGTAATGTTCGTGTCGTCTATTTTCAGCTCGATGAGAGTTTCGTTTCCGACGTCGGTCGTGAACCGGGTTGTCGAATCGTCTAGTCAGCTAGGGCAACTCGATCGTCCGTAGATTCTGTGAGCCGCCGTCCGCTTGAACAAGAATGACCGCGTATTTATCATTGAGGCGATCAAGTTGAACGACGCCCTTGAGCTGCTTGATCGTCTCGAATTTCTGGCCTGCCGTGCCACCGCCTGGGACTCGCTTCGTAATGCCTTCCTTGCGTTCGATCCCCTGCGTGCTAATTTTCATCACACCGCGAGCGCTGTTGGCCATCAGTAAGTAGCTTTTGCCTTTCTTCGAATAGGCAATCATATCGAGTGGCCGGTTGCGATTTCCTAACTCCGCCACGGTCGTTCCGCGAAGTACCTTTGCATCAGAGGCAATAGCACCCAGCGGAAATTTGACCAAGGGAGTGCAGGTAAATCCGGCCAGCAGATGAGGCTTGCCGTCGATGACAAACGGCACAAAAGTGCGGACCACTGAGTAATTTTCGCTTCGACCATGCGCGGCGTGATAGATTTCGACGTTGACGCCTCCGTCCGCGCTAACAAACGGAAACGCAATCTCGCGGACTGTCGAAGGAGCCGGGGAACCAGAGAGGCCGGAAACCAAGACTTTGCCATCCACATAAGCGATGTCGGTGATCGACTCTGCACGACGATTGCGGCGGCGGCGCCCTTTGCCCGTCTCCTTGTTTTCCGGTGCGTTGGGCAACGCGACGATTGAAAACATGACTTTCTTTAGCGAGAGTTCGCTTAGCTTTCCTTTGGCGTCGATCCGCAACAGAGCGGGCGTCGAGTCGGACTTCGTCACGGACAAGTAGACGTTGCCGCTGAGTGGATTCACGGCCAAGTCGTTGATCTTTGTGCTCTTGGCATTCGAGCCGAGCAATTTCGCCACGCTTGCACGTAGTCCGTCGACGCTGAATCTGGCTGACGACGGATCACCCGAGGCGTCGCCTGTTTCGATCGCTACCACGGCGGCGGCGGTCGTATCACCGACAAACAGAATTCCATCCGGCCCAAATGCCAACGGCCCGGCCGACTGTAGTTTCAGCGAGCCTTCCTTCAGTCCCCACTCGGCAGCTTGGACCGCCGCGACGTTAAAGAGTATCAGCGCAACAAGCGACCACGTGACGATGAATGTCTTTTTCATACCTTGCTCCTTGTTCGAATGGACCACAAAGCGAATTGGAAGTTACTTATTCGCGAACCAACATCAGAGTGTTATCACACATGAAACTGCCGCGATCAACCGGCCTGGGGGAAATATTCACTCACGTCGAATCGTCCCCATCGTTCTCGGCCGATTTCCTCGAAATGACTTGAGCTGGGACAGCAACCAGGCCATCCCGTTATTTCTTGCCGATGCAATACAAGGCCCGATCCGTCCGGAGCAGCAGTTGGCCATTGCTGATGGCCGGCGATGCATTGCTGTGGCTGTCGTCCGCAAACACGTTGTGCGCCAGCAACTCGAATTTCGGCTTGGCAGCGACAACGTAGGTTCCATCGACCGAGGGCGTTTGCGCGCTACCCCTCGCTTGACCGCCTCGCAGTCTAGTCAACACCATACGTTTTCTGGTGCGGCCATCTAACCATGGTATTTTGGGGCGATTCGGGTACAGGCCCACCTCACGTCGGTCTCGACTCGGGTTGGTCGCCGTGGTTCCGTTCCCTATCAGTCGCTCGTCTCATGGCCTAGAATCTTCGCAGTGAACGAAACACCTGCGACATTTTCCACAAGAACGCTACCGATGAAGCATATTCGGAATTTCTGTATTATCGCCCATATTGATCATGGGAAGTCGACTCTGGCCGACCGACTGATCCAGGCCTGTGGTGGCGTGACGCAACGTGAGTTCCACGACCAGATGCTCGACGCGATGGATATCGAGCGTGAACGGGGTATCACGATCAAAAGCAACACGGTGACCCTCTCCTACCGCGCGGCCGACGGTCAAGACTATCTACTGAACCTCATCGATACGCCGGGCCACGTTGATTTTTCGCACGAAGTCCGGCGTTCCCTGATGGCTTGTGAAGGGGCGTTGATTATTGTTGATGCCTCTCAAGGGGTCGAGGCGCAGACGGTGGCGAACCTCTATCTGGCACTGGAACATGATCTGGAATTGCTGCCCGTGATCAATAAGATCGATCTCCCCTCCGCGGACGTCGATCGTGTGCTCGAGGAGATCGACGCGGATCTGGGACTCGATCCGTTTGCGGCGATCCCGGTTTCCGCAAAGACGGGCGTCGGCATCGATCACGTACTGGAGGGCATCATCGAGAAGCTGCCAGCTCCCCAGGGCGACCCGGACGCGCCGCTCAAAGCCTTGGTCTTCGACGCCCATTTCGATTCATTTCGAGGAGTGATCATCCAGTGCCGCGTGATGGACGGCACGCTCAAAGCGCGCGATACGATCCATTTCATGCACTCGGGCACCGACTTTATGGTCGATGAGGTGGGCTACAACCAGTTGAAGCTCAACCCAAGAGATCAGCTCAGCGCCGGAGAGGTCGGTTATATCGTCGCCCGACTGAAGAGTGTGCGCGAGATCGAGATCGGCGATACGATCACGCTTCTTGAACGCCCGGCAGCCGAGCCGATCCCCGGCTACCAGGAGGCCAGACAGGTTGTCTTCTCGTCGATCTATCCGATGACCTCAGACGATTACAAGGATCTCCAAAAGTCCCTGGACAAACTGGCGATCAACGACGCGGCGCTGACGTACGAAAAAACGAGTTCGGCGGCTTTGGGGTTCGGGTTTCGCTGTGGGTTTCTCGGACTGCTTCACTTGGACGTGATTCAAGAGCGTTTGCAGCGAGAGTTTGACATTGGCCTGGTCATCTCAGCGCCGTCGGTGAAGTACGAACTGACCCTGAAAGATGGCAAGACGATCGAGGTCGACAACCCCAGCTACTGGCCCGATCCGTCGAGCATCGACTCGGCCACGGAGCCCTTCATAAAAGCCGCGATTCTTACGCCGGAAGAATTCGTCGGTCCTGTGATGGAGCTATGCAGGGAACATCGCTCGGACAGTCAGACGATGAACTATCTCTCCGCGGGTCGGATTGAAGTGATCAGCGAGATGCCGCTCGGCGAGGTCCTCTTCGATTTCTACGGCAAGCTCAAGACCATCACGAGAGGATACGGATCGTTTGACTATGAACCGATCGAGTATCGAGATACCGATATCGTGAAGGTCGATATCTTGGTCAACAAGGAGCCGGTCGACACGCTTGCCTACCTGGTTCATCGTGACAAAGCGCGCACTCGGGCTTTGCACTACTGCGAAAAACTTGCCGAGGAGATTCCCCGCCACCAGTTCAAGATCCCGGTTCAGGGTGTCATTGGGGGCACCATCATTGCGAGAACAACGATCCAGCCCTACCGAAAGGATGTGACCGCGAAGCTTTATGGCGGCGACGTGACGCGCAAGAACAAGCTTCTCGACAAACAGAAGAAGGGAAAGGCAAAAATGAAGCAGTTCGGCCAGGTCAATATCCCCCAAAAAGCCTTCGTCTCAGTTCTTCGAGCCGACAAGGACTAACGCTCGCGCCTGACCTCCTGTCATGGTCGTGTTAACCAACGAGCGTTAAACGGGACTGGAATCGGCTTTTCGCTGCTGGGGAGTGCGTTTGTGCCGAGAAATCGTCAAAACCAGGTTCTTGCTTGATAGCGGGAAATCGAACGTTTTGCAGGAGCGAGCCTCTGGGCGTTGTCGCCGGGTGGTTAACTTGCCACTCGGAACCAGTTTGCCAGCAATTAGAGCAATAATTCGACGTCATATATTAGTAGTCAGAAATTCGTTGACTGATTCTTAAATCAATGCCTACTTCCCGGAACAGAAACTCGATATGCGTCACGGCATGATGACTCTGTTGACCTCGGTCCTTGTCTTAGTGTGCTCCGAAATGCGATCGGAGGAAATCGTCGACAAGAAGTTCGGCTTTAGATTTACGGTGCCCGAGGGATTTGAACTCTCCACAGAGCCGAAAAACGATCCAAACACGCTCTATGCGTTCTTTGAACGCGACGCAGCGCCGGACAACCTAGCAATTGTCATCCAGATCTCACGTCTTCGAGGGACAATTAGGCCCGATACTCGACATGCCCCTGAGGATTTTCCGACGCTTGGAGGGATCGCGCCTTCGGTCCAAACAAAGCGTTGGCACGACGTAATGATCGATACAATAAGGCTCGGTGCTGAAAATGGTAATGACACCTCAGTGACCTATGGGGCTCAATTCCCGTTACCGGACGAAGCCGTTCAGATTATTGTCGCCGGACCTAAAGAACGTGACACACTTACGCAGGCGATCTTCGATCAATCATTTGCGTCGTTTACCAAACTGCGACGGCCTGACAGTCCCGGTCGTCTTGTATCGCGCGAACTGACGGAAGCGGAAGGACGTGAAGGTGTTTTGCGAGCCGGGCTCGTGGTAATCGTTATCGTTTGTATCGTTGTATACTTACAAAAAAGAAGTCGCCGACGAAAAAAGAAAGCCGGCAAGTGAATCAGGCACATCTTCCTCGTCTGACTAGTCGGGTGGATATACGTGGCAAGCAGTCCCGCGATCCTCACCCAGTTTCCGGTAAACTCCGAAACCCACCCCTAGATATATGAACGAATTACATGACGCTTCCGAAGAAGGTGACCTTGCCGCAGTCAAATCATTGGTTGAAGCGGGAGCGGATATTGATGCCAAAGATGGTGACGGAGCGACTGCGCTTCATGCCGCTGCTTATGCGGGCAGAGTTGATGTTGTTACATACCTTTGCGATCATGAAGCCGACGTAAACTTAGGAAATAATAACGGATACAATCCCTTGATGGTGTCGGCTAGAGAAGGTCGTTTAGAGATTGTCACAATGCTCTTGCGAAGCGGCGCTGATGTAAATCAAGCAGACAATGAGGCGTTTACGGCTTTGATTATGGCGTCAGGCTACAGCATGAATCCTGATGTAGTGCGTGAGTTGATACGAGCAGGAGCTAACTTAAACGACGCAACTGAAACGGGAGGAACGGCGCTACTATGGTCAACTTGGTTCGGCATGAAGGACAACGTTAGGGTCTTAGTTGAAGCCGGTGCAGACAAGGACACGGCCTTTAACGGGAAGAAGCCTGTTGATGTCGCTAGGGAGAAACAGTTTCAAGAGATCGAAAGCCTGTTGTCGTAATGTCTTGCCTCAGTCGGAACTGGAGTTTTCCTGGTCCTACAGACGGCAGATCCCCAACTAGTTCTTGGCATCAATCAAAAACCGACCCTTCTACGGCACTCGGATCGGCCCGCTGACCGCCTTTCTGCCGCTGTGGCCGAACGACCCGAAGACCGCCGACGCCTGGGGCTGGAGACTTTGGGGATCGATATTCACGAGGCATTACGGGCCGTGGTTCTCAAAAACGGTCTAAGCCGTTATCGTCTCGTAAAGGAATCCGGCGTAGACGCCGCCACGATCGACCGCTTCGTTTCTAGGGAACGGGACCGTCGATTGCCGCAGCCCCTGGATTGAAGTTGTCCCGAAGGCGAAACGAACCTGACCACTGAACTCAAGGAGGATTAGGCATGGACGCACAGCACGATACGATCGGTAGAACGGATGGCAGAACGGACCGCCGCCAATGCTTCGACCAGACCGCCGAGCAACAAGCCATCGACCGCCACACCGTTGCCGTGGACATACCGGAAGCGTTACGCAAAGCGATCGTCACCGCCACCAGAAGTGGGACCACGCATCATAGTTTGGAGTGTGAAACAGGAATCGACGCCGACACGATTACCCGCTTTGTTTGTGGTAAGTGTGAAATTAGTTTGCCGACCGCCGCCGTGATCGCCGACGCACTAGGATTGAAACTGGTCCTGAAGGCGAAGTAAACCTGACCCAGCTGGAACCAAGAGGGATTTGGATTGCCGGCGTTGTCGGTCGGGGCTTTCTCGACCGCACGCCCCCAGGCTTCCGCCTGTTCTTCGGGGGTGTCGAGTTTGGCGAGCGGCCGGGCTTGGGCTCCGTGGGGTGTTTCAATTGGGCGTA
>Ga0114993_10005932_pt1 | contig 11630 bp, 8 predicted proteins | sample ArcticOcean_MG_C_FD_87042 | JGI IMG/M metagenome (GOLD analysis project Ga0114993, IMG submission 87042) | Marine microbial communities from western Arctic Ocean - ArcticOcean_MG_CB2_150 | ecosystem: Environmental > Aquatic > Marine > Oceanic | place: Arctic Ocean: Canada Basin | collected...
GTCGGCAAGTCGAGCAGCCTCTCCGGCGCGCCTCGGCCCCCAGGTCACCGCTCTGGTACTCGAATCGGACGATGGAGTCGGTGTTGCCGACATACAGGTAGCCGTCGCGGAAGGCGAGACCAAACGGCAGGCGCACTCCGCCCCGACCCCGCCCCGCGTAGTCCGGGGGCGGGGTGCAGGACGCCGGGTTGGGCACAAGCGCCTGCGGACCCTCGAGCACCCCCAGTCGGGGGGCGGGCCGCCCGCCTCCCGCGGCGGGGGCCGGTGCTGGTGCCGGTGCCGGCGCCGTCTCGCCGTCGGCAAAGACGCCGCGGGCCTCGAACACGCCGTCGTTGTCGGTGTCCCTCAGCACCCAGATCGAATTCGTCGTTGGAGAACTGACAAAGAGATCCCCGTTCGGCGCGTACGCCATCATCCGCGGCCCGCGCAGCTCCGCGTAGCTGGTCACCGAGAACCCATCAGGGACCATCGGCAAGGCCCCTTCGGGGCGCGGCACGCGCTGACTCCCGTTGGCGGTGGCCGCGCTGGGCCTCGGCAGCCCGTCGGCGCGCGGTTGTGGGTGCACGGTGTTCTGCTGCGCGACGACAACGGCACTCGCGCTGCCGACGCTGGCGCAGCAGCCGAGCACGAAGCGAAGCCAGGCGCGCGCTCTTGGTGACGGCCGTCCTGCTGCCTTCATCGGTGTACTCCAGTCATGAACGTCAGACCCCGGCGCAATTCTAGCCGCGCGGTCGTAGAATACCCCCAACCTTGGAGGTCCACATGAGCCTGCTCGACACGTTGTCCGCCTTCTTCTCCCGTCCCGCCGAGGAGACCGCGGACGAGGCGCCCGAGGGTGCCTGCCCGAACTGCTGGGGCCGGTACGAGTACGACGGCGAGATCCGGGAGATCGCTCGCGACCGCCAGATCGACGTGAACAACGGCGCCGAGCGGTATGCCTTCATCCAGGACTTCGGCTATATCCGAGTTTCCCAACTAACGAACTGCGCTGATGAAGCTGTGTCCTAGCGGTTTCGACGTCTCTCACAGGGTACGCAACTGGCTGGGAATCTGCGCAGGAATATCGAGGTCACCGACGGTCAGGTAGATCAGGTCGGCGAAGTGGTCCAGATGGCGATAGCCGGACGCCCGGTTTTTGACGATTTTGATCATCCGATTCAAGCCCTCGCCGACGGCATTGGTGAGGGGGCGGTCGATGAAGGCCAGGATGTGCACGAGGTGCGTGCGCAGTGTGCCGACAAAGGTGCGCAGCGTGGGGATGCGACTGCGCAGGGCGGCGGTCATCCAGCGTGTGAGGAACTTCTTCGCCGAGGCCCGATAGCGGTAATTCCAGAAGTGCTCAAATTCGTCCTTGAGTACCCAGGCGCGATGAATGCGCCGATTGGAGTTCCGCAGGCTGTTGAGGAACCGGGTATGGCCCTTGGTACGATGCCGGGAGTGCCGGCTGAGCAGCCACCGCAGCCCCTTGATCGCCTTCCGCCCCTGCGTGTCGAGGGCCCGCCACTGTTCCTTGCGGACCTCGTCCACGGCCTGGTTCAGCGCTTTGACGAGATGGAAGCGGTCGATGACCAGCGTCACATTCGGACAGTGGTGCGTGATCGCCCCGATGTAGGCGGGGCTCATGTCGCAACTGGCCCAGGCGACTCGCGCTTTCTGCCCCCGGCTCAACCAGTCGTTGAAGAAGCGGTCGATGGTGTCGCGGCCCTTGCCCTGGCCGACCCACAGGACCCGCGCGCGGTCCAGGTCGTAGACGAGGGTGGCGAATTTTCGACCCTTGCAGTAGGAGATCTCGTCGACCCCGAGCGTGGTCACGCCCCGGATGGTGTGCCCGCGGCGCACCCGCGTGATGACCCGATGCAGCAGGTTGGACAGGGTCGAGGTCGGCAGCCGCAAGATCTCAGCCGCGGCCTTTTGGGTCATGACCTGACACAGGGCGCAGAGGCGCCACTCCAGGCGGTAGGTGACGCGGGCAAAGGCCGGCGCCCAGGGGATCTCCTCCTGCACGCGCCCGTGGGTGGGGCACTGGATCTCTTTCGGGGCGTACCAGAGCACGACGCGCAGGCCCAAGACGGCCACGTCCCCCCACCGCCGGAACTCGGTCGCCTGGTGCACGATCCGGCCGCGCCGCCCACACTCCGGACAGCGGCAGCCGTTCTTGTACGGCTTGACCGCCAGGTGGAGCTCCGTGTCGCGATGCATGCACCGAAAATGCGTGATCTTCAGACTCTTCAGACGTAGGATCGTGCGCAGCAACTTCAGGTTGCTCACGGGCTTCTCCTCCTTCCTGTCGATGCGACTCAACAGAGGGAATGAAGCCCGTGTTTACGGGCGAAAATCAAGTCACTGCGTCAGCCAAGTGTCTTTGGGAAACCCGGATAGACCCAGGACTTCGTGGTGAACCACATCGACGGCATCCGCCTGCGCAACGACGAGCACGGGCGGGTCTGCCCAAAGTGTGGGGTGCGTTAGCCATGATCAATCCGCGGCATGCGGCGAGAGCGCCCGAGTGGCGCCCCGGCGCCGGGAACGGTCTCTTCGTCTTCGCCCTGTCGGGTGATGGTCGGGCCAGCCGACGCCACAGTCAGGGGCGCGAGACGTAGGGGTTTTCGGCAAGATGGAAACGCCAGGGCTTCGCGGTGGCTTTGCGGATCCCGATGCGTGGAGTGGCCACGATCCGTGTAGCGGGTACGGGGCGCTCGGGCGCCCGGAGACGCGGTGTGCCACGCCTGGTCAGCAGCCAGGTCCCGTACACGCGACCATCGAGTCCCATCGCTTGCGTGAGCTTCGCGGGTCCGGAGCACAGCGCGGTGAGGGCCCGCTGGACGGCGCGGTCCTCTGGTGCCAGCCTGATGAGCTGCGCCGATGAACCCCCGGGGAGCGCGACACCCCTCCGGCGAGCCATGAGCGCCAGGCCGGTCAGCGGCTGCAGCGCACGGATCAGCGCCGCTTCGCCCCGTCCCTCTGGTCCGGTGACGACGTTGAAGCACCAGTGGATGCCATAGGTGAAATAGACATAGGCGTGGCCCGCGCGTCCGAACATGATCTGGTTGCGCGGCGTGCTGCCGCCGAAGGTGTGCGAGGCCGGGTCGCTCTCGCAGTAGGCTTCGGTCTCGACGATGATGCCGCTGGTGGTGCCCTCCGATGTCCGGTGCACCAGCACGGCGCCGAGCAGATGCCGGGCGGCATGCGGTTGAGCGGCCAACAAGGTCTCGGCGGCGAACGGACGGGGCGCCATCTGGCGCTCATGATACGAGCGGCGACGCCCAAAATGGTAGCGAGGCTGTGTCGGATTCACGCTGACGGGCTCAGGCCGTTGCACGAGTGGACTGCCACGTTCGAGCGCCTGTGGCGGCATCAGCTGAGACGGATCAAGCAGCGCGCCGAGCAGCGCAAGCCAACCGTGACCAAACGCCCTCGTAAGAAGGAGACGCGAAAATGACTGTGGCCACGACCCCATTCGAGGACTTGACGCTCAGCGTGACGGAGAGGGGTGGCTCAAATGACGGCGCAGGCGTCCGTCCAGGTCCCGAGCTTCAGCCAGGCCGAGGCGCAGACGACGGCCGAGCTGTTCGCTGCGCTCGACGACACGGTCGTGACGGCACCGCCTGGTCCGGCGTGCCTGGCGCTAACGAGACACACCACGTCGCGCCGCCCGGAGACGCGGTGGTGTTGACTTCCGCGTGGCAAGGCTTCAGCCTTGCCACGCGGGTCTAGTCCCAGGGGACTAAGACCTGCGCCATAGCCGTAGCCAGGGGAGACTCATGAGCTCGACACGCTTGACACGTTCTTCGAGCCGGACGCTGCGCGCACCGGTGCTGAAAGTCGCGTTCGTTCTGGGTCTGGCGAGCCTGGTTGGCCTGCCGGCCACCGAGGGGGCACACGCTCAGGAACCGACCCGGATCAACAGGGCGATCGAAGCGCTCGAGGCCGGCGAGGCGGCGGTCGCCAACACCCACTGGCGGTTCGTCGACATGGAGCATTCGCCGTTCTCTGGGGCGCTGGTGCGGGAGGTGCTGGCCGAGATGAACGAGGACCGCACCGCCGCCGGGCAGATGCGCCTGGCTCCGCTGGTCAGGATTCCCCAGGAAGGCGACGAGGATTTCAAGTGGGCGATCAAGCAGGCGCTCGACCTGGGCGCGATGGGGATCATTCTGCCGCACGTCGATCGCGCCGAAGAGGCGGTGCGGTTCGTGCGGGCAATGCGGTATCCGCCCTATCGCGGCACGCCGTATCCCGCGCCGCGTGGTGAGCGAGGCTGGGGACCCGGGGGGGCGACCCGTCTCTGGGGGCTCAACAGTGCCGACTATGCGCGCCGGGCGGATATCTGGCCGCTCAATCCGCAGGGCGAGCTGTTCGCCGTGGCGATGATCGAGTCGCGGGAGGCGGTGAACAACATTCACGAGATTCTGCAAACGCCAATCAGCGCGATCATGGTGATTCCGGGGGACATGGCGATGGACCTGGGGCTCGGCCCCAACCCGCGGGGGCAGAATCACCCCGAGGTCGATGCGATGTTCGACCGGGTGCTCGAGGCCTGCCAGGCCCAGACCCGGGTCATCTGCGGGGCCGGCGACGGTCGAGCCCGGACCGAGCAGCGTCTGGCCGAGGGCTGGAGGTTCTTCCTACCGTTGTGAGCATGGCCGTGCTGGCGGCCACACGGCTGGTCCTCGAGTATGCCGCCCGCCCCACCCGCCGCTACTACCTTGATCGACCCGCAGTCAACGGCGCTGACGACCGTGGCGGCGCGCTGATCCTCGGCGCGGCGTGGGGCCTTGGGGGTCCCCGCGTGGCGGCCGCGAGGGGTTCGGGGCGAAGCCCCGTCTAATTACTAGCATCCAGCGTCCGGCGCACCTTGGTGACCAGCGACGCGGGCGAGAACGGTTTCTGGAGGAAGTCGGTGCCCGTGCCGGGCGCGTAGCCGTCCCCGATAGGGTTGTCCACATGTCCAGACATGTACAGGATCCGCATGTCGGGACGTAGCCGAGCCACCTGCCGCGCCAGCTCACGGCCGTTCATACCGGGCATGACCACATCGGTCAGCAGCAGGTGAATCGGGCCGGTGTGGCGCTGGCTGAGCCCGAAGGCCGCGACCCCCTCGGTGGCCTCCATTACCTCGTACCCCTGGGCCTCGAGTATGTGACGGGCCAGCCGGCGGACCACCTCCTCGTCCTCGACCAGCAGGATCGTCTCAGACCCGTGGGTGTCGGCGACCGGGGCGGGGGCCGCCTCCGGGCGGTCGGGCCGCGCATCCACGCGTGGCAGGTACACGGTGAACGTCGTGCCGCCACCCGCCCGGCTGTCCACCAGGATGTCGCCCCCGCTCTGCTGGATGATCCCGTAGACGGTCGACAACCCCAGCCCGGTGCCGCGTCCAGACTCCTTCGTGGTGAAGAACGGCTCGAAGATGCGGGCCTGCGTCTCCGGGGTCATCCCATGGCCGGTGTCGCTCACCGTCAGGGTCACATATGCACCGGCGGCCATCTCGCCGCCAGCGGGGTGCCCCTCGTCGGCGAGGTCGACGTTGGCGGTCGTCACCGTCAGCCGGCCCCCACCGGGCATCGCGTCGCCGGCGTTCACCGCCAGGTTGACGAGCACCTGCTGGATCTGCCCCGGGTCGGCTCGGACGGAGCCCAGCTCCGGGTCCTGACGCAGGACGAGGTCGATGTCTTCCCGGATCAACCGGCGGAGCATCCGGTCGGTGTCGGCGACCGTCACGTTGAGATCCAGGGTCTTCGGCTGCAGTACCTGCCGTCGGCTGAACGCCAGGAGCTGCCGGGTCAGCGCGGCGGCCCTGTCCCCGGCCTGCTTGACCTGTTCGACTTCCATGCGGAGCTCCGGCTGGCCGTCGAGCTGGTCGAGCAGCAGCTCGCTGTGCCCGATGATCGCCGTCAGCAGGTTGTTGAAGTCGTGCGCCACGCCGCCCGCCAGCCTGCCGAGCGCCTCCAGCCGTTGCGTCTGCTCGAGCCGCTCGTGCGCCGCGTGTAGATCCGACTCCAGCGTTCGGGTGCGGCGCTCGAGCAGACGCTGATGAACGACCGCCAGCGCGCCAAGCGCGATGAGCGAGGTGACCACGACCACCTCGCGGGTCGCCCGGCTCTCCTCGTCGAGCAACCCAAAGGCGTAGCAGCCAAGGTGCATGATCGGCAGCCCGAAGGCGGACAGGAGGAGGGGGCTCCACACCGGCCGCAGCTGGGCGGGCGGCGCCCCCGCAGCTCCTCCGGCGGTCTCAGAGAAGGGATGGTCGCGTAGACGCGCGGCCAGCATGATCGAGCCGAAGGGCAGCCACCACAGCAGGTCGATCGCGGTGCCCGGCTCGATCTGCAGCTGATCCGCAAAAGACAGGCACTCGATCAGGTCGGTCAGCCCCCAGAGGGTGGCCGTCACGCCGAGCACTCCGTACAATACGCGCCAGCGGCCTCGGTCGGCACGGAGCGCGAGAAACGCGAACCGGTTCACCAGATACGCGTCCAGGGCCAGATACATGTACAGCGAAGGCAGCCATGAGTCGTAGGCTTCCGGGTTCACGTTGCTGGGCACCAGCACGAAGTAGACCAGGAGACCAGCGGCCAGGGTCACCGACCCGGCCGACCGCAGCCGGAAGCCGGGGTCAGCCGAGCTCCACCCGGACGGGAGATGCGGCTTGGTCTCGGTGGCCAGCACGACCGAGACGTAGAACATCAGATACAGGACGTCGGCCACGATGGCGGCGGGCATCGTTGCCCGGATGTCGGGCAACGCGACGTAGAACACACGGACCGCCAGCCAGAACCCGAGACCGACCGCGAGGTGGCGCCAGAACCGCCGCTCCTCGGTATGCGCGACCTGTCCGAGCCGGTACAGCAGCGCGACGAGGGTGAGACCGATCAGGATGATGTCGAAGTAGTCCTCGCTGAGGGCACCCAGCCGCTCGCGCGGCAGGAGCGGTACGGCGTAGGGGACGAGCAGCAGGGCCACCACGACCGCGGCGATTCTCAGGACATGATCGCCGCGCAGCGTGGTCCAGATGGTGTGGGGCGTCGGGGCGGCTGGGTCCGACCGCGCGGGGCGATCGGGCGTCGGGGGCGGCGCAGGCGCGGCGCCCTTCGGTGTATCCGCTCCGCTGACCGAGGCGCTCCCCGGATTCGCCAGTCGTCGCACGACCTCTTAGGCTACCTCCAATCGGCGTTCCGGCGTTCCGAGAGGTTCACGATTCACCCCTCCGGTCGGCCCTGCCACGCCCGTCCACGGCATGAATGCCCGAGGCGGCAGCACGACCCGTAGGGGCCTTCGGGGCGAACCCTCCGAGGCGCCGCGAGATGACTGGCCGGTGGGGGGCCGGACAGGCCAAATTGGACCATCGGTGATAAAATCGCCCGCGGCGCCGCTATGACACCAATAAAAACTCTCGGTCAATTCATCATCGAACGGCAGGCTGATTTTCCCTATGCCAAGGGCGAGCTCTCCCGAATGTTGCGCGACATAGGCATCGCGTCCAAGGTCGTGAACCGCGAAGTGAACAAAGCGGGGCTTGTCGACATCCTCGGTGAGCAGGGCACCACCAACATCCACGGCGAGCACGTGAAGAAACTGGACGTCTACGCCAACGAGCAATTCATCGCCGCCCTCGGCTCAGGCGGTGAAACCTGTGGCATCGCCAGCGAAGAGAACGACGAACTGGTTCCCATCACGACCAAGGTGTCAAAGAACGCCAAGTATGTTGTCTGTGTTGACCCGCTTGACGGCTCGTCGAACATCGACGTCAATGTGTCCATCGGAACCATCTTTTCCATTTATCGCCGGATCGACATTCACGAACCCCTCACGGAAGCAGATTTCCTTCAGCAGGGCACAGCGCAAGTCGCCGCCGGCTATGTTATCTACGGGTCATCAACGATGCTCGTTTACACAACGGGGCGCGGGGTGAACGGCTTCACCCTCGACCCGAGCATCGGTGAGTTTTGCCTCTCCCACCCCGACGTCAAATGCCCTGAAAGCGGGTCCATCTATTCCATCAACGAGGGCAACTACTCCCGGTTTCCTGAGGGCGTCAAGCAGTACATCAAGTACTGCCAGGTCGAAGATGACCGGACCGGCCGTCCCTATTCTTCACGCTACATCGGCTCGCTCGTGGCCGACTTTCATCGCAATCTCCTCAAGGGCGGAATCTTCATCTATCCCTCTACCGCCAAATCGCCACAAGGCAAGCTCCGGCTCCTCTACGAGTGCAATCCCCTTGCATACATCGTCGAGCAGGCGGGCGGCAAAGCATCGGATGGTCAGGACAGGATTCTCGGACTCAAGGCCACATCCTTGCACCAGCGCACGCCCCTCTTCATCGGTTCTACAGAAATGGTCACACAAGCCGAAGAGCTCATGCGGGCTGCCGTCAGATCGTCAGTAAGTTGATCTCGCGAATCGGTCTTTGTTGTAACCGCCCGTCTCCGTGGCTGCGAGGTCGTCACCGACGCAACTCGCGCCCCTGCCGCTCGAGGTTCCGCGCGCCAGCCAGGATGCCGTGCAGCCCGATGTTGCCCTCATGGCACGCATACTCGAAGATCGGACCGTCGGTGCGCCTGAGGGGCAGCATGACCGTATACGGCGCGGTGTACACGGTCGGGTCCGTGACGGTGTACTCGTAGGCCACGGTGTCTGGATCGAGTCGGGTCAGGCGTTCGATCAGGTGCATGTTCGGGCCGGTGCCCCCGTTCCCGCGACCACGGAACTGGGTCGTCTCGATGACCAGTGTCGCCCCCTCCCAGTGCCCGCGTGACACGCCCGCGAGCTGCGCGAACGGAGGCTTCGCGGTGTCCTCGATCGGGATGAGCCGCGCCTGACGTAACTGCTCGTTCAGGATCGTCACATACCCGGGCGTCTGGAAGATCATCAGGTTGTTGTTGTACGCGCCGGGCCGCATCGGCGGGCCAGATTTGGAGAACATGATGCAGCGGTCGCCCATAGTCCGGTTCTCGTACGAATCGTACCGGTGCTCGTCCTCATACGCGCGCCGCTCCTGGGCTGCCATGCGGGCGGTCTCTGTCTGCGGCGGGAACCGTCCATCAGGCGGATCGACGACCAGCGACGTCCGTTTGTCGGACGTCAACTCGATGCCGCGCTCGTACCAGAACTCGTTGTACGACAACACACCGCCTTCCTCACGCGGTTGATACCCCGCATTAGGCGCGCCGGTCTCCGGGTCGAAGAGGTCGCGGTTCTGACGCGTTCTCTCCGACGCCTCGAACGCCGCGGCCTCCTCGGGCGTCAGGTTGTCTCGTCCCTCGAACTGCGTGGGCCGCTGGAGGGGCGTCAAGGTGCGGAAGGTGAAGATACCGGAGACGTCCGGCTGGCCATCCGGCGTTCGCATCGGCATCGTGCGCTCGCCCGACTGTGCGGTCGCCGAGGGGGGTACGACCGTGAGGACAACGGCCGCCGTGACGAACGCCGCGAGCACCATTCTGATCATCGCAATCTCCTCTCTGTTCGCGAGTCGCGCGGCACACACTCACACGCGTTGACAAGCGTACCACCAGGGCCAGGGCCAGTGTCGAGTGCGCTGAGTCTCTCGGTCCGGACCCAGGCACCCTCCCCTTGCAGGTCTCGCCAGCCATCTCTCACGGTATCGATTCTTGACACCCCCCACGTCGTTCACTAAGGTCGAGCCAGGACGCGCACCAAGGAGACATGCACATGCGACAAGGCAACTGTAGGCGGCTGACGGTAACCCTCGCCGGTGTCTTCATCTGGATGGCCAGCACGACACCGCGTGCGGCAGCCGCCGACATCAGCGGCGTGGTGCACGGACCCGCCGGGCCAGAAGCCGGGGTCTGGGTGATCGCCGAGACCGATGAGCTCGAGACCCAGGTCATCAAGATCGTCGTCACCGACGACGCCGGCCGGTTCCTGATCCCGGAGTTGCCCGATGCCACGTTCGACGTGTGGGTGCGCGGGTATGGCTTGAAGGACTCGACACCGGTCGAGGGTGCCCCGGGCGCGGTGCTGAGCCTGCGCGCGGCCGCCGCGACCCCGGCCGAGGCGGCCGAGATCTACCCGGCCAGCTACTGGGCTTCGCTGCTGGCGCCGCCACCGCCGAGCGATTTCCCCGGTACCGGCAGAGGAGGGAACGGCATCGGGCCGCGGATGACGAGCCAGGAGGCCTGGGTCGACCAGATGAAGCAGGGCTGCCAGCTCTGCCACCAGATCGGGTCCAAGCTCACACGCGAGACCACCCACATCCGCGACCGTTACGACTCGACCGTGGACGCCTGGGACCACCGTGTGATGTTCGGACAGGTCGGGGGCTGGATGGGCAGCATCCTCGCCGGCATGGGCCGCGAGCCCGCGATCGCGATGTATGCCGACTGGACCGATCGGATTGCTGCCGGCGAGCTCCCACCGCAGCCTCCGCGGCCGCAGGGGGTAGAGCGCAACCTGGTCATCACGATGTGGGACTGGGGGCACGGCTCGTCGTTCGTGCACGACGAGGTGGTGAGCGACAAGCGAGACCCCCGGGTGAACGCCAATGGCCCACTGTATGGCGTGTCGATGTCGGACGATTACCTCGTGATCACCGACCCGGTGAACCACCGGTCGACCTCGCTCAAGGTACCGGTGCGCGACCCGTCGACCACGACCTACGAACCGTTCCGGCAGGACAACTTCGAGCCCTCGCCGTTCTGGGACGAGGAGCGGATCATGGACGCGCCGGCCAACGTCCACAACCCGATGATGGACGGCAAGGGGCGGGTCTGGATGACCTCACGGGTCAGGCCGCAACCAAACGGGGCCTGGTGCCAGGAAGACTCGGACCATCCCTCGGCCAAGTACTTTCCGATCGCGCGGAGCGGCAGGCAGGCGTCCTACTACGACCCGGCAACACAGAAGTTCGTGCTGGTCGACACCTGCTACGAGACCCATCATCTGCAGTTCGCCGAGGACGCGGACGACACGCTCTGGTTCAGCGGTGACACACAGGTGATCGGCTGGCTGCGCACCAAAGTGCTCGACCAGACCGGTGACGAGCAGGTGTCCCAGGGCTGGTGCCCGACCGTCCTCGACACCAACGGCGACGGTCGCATCACCAGACCGTGGAACGAACCGGTCGGGCGGGGCGGCGAGGCAGCGCTCGACTCGGGTCGCGACACCCGCATCGGTGGGTTCGCCTACGGCATCATCCCGAACCCGGCGGACGGCTCGGTCTGGGTGGCGCGGACCGGGACGGTGCCCGGCCGTCTGGTCCGACTCGAGCTGGGCGACAACCCGCCCGCGAGCTGCAAGGCGGAGGTCTACGAGCCTCCATACGACAACGACCGCGTGCCACGCGACCAGTGGGGCTACGCACCGCGCGGGATCGACGTCTCCCGCGACGGCATCATCTGGACGGCGCTGTCTGGCAGCGGGCACTTGGCCAGCTTCGACCGGAGCAAGTGCGCGGTGACGAGCGGACCGACGGCCACCGGCCAGCACTGCCCCGAGGGCTGGACGCTCTACCCGACCCCGGGTCCGCAGATGCAGGGGGTCGACTTCGCTGGTAGCGCTGACTTCCACTACTACAACTGGGTCGACCAGTTCGACACACTGGGGCTCGGCCGGGACGTGCCGATCGCCAACGGGACCAGCTCGGACTCGCTGCTGGCACTGCTACCGGCGACCGGCGA
>Ga0114993_10005934_pt1 | contig 11629 bp, 13 predicted proteins | sample ArcticOcean_MG_C_FD_87042 | JGI IMG/M metagenome (GOLD analysis project Ga0114993, IMG submission 87042) | Marine microbial communities from western Arctic Ocean - ArcticOcean_MG_CB2_150 | ecosystem: Environmental > Aquatic > Marine > Oceanic | place: Arctic Ocean: Canada Basin | collected...
TAAGATGAAAGGAGATATAAAATATATCGGTGAAATAATATTAGATAAGGATATTGATAAATTATCTGGAAAGATGAAAGAAAAGTTAAAGACTGAAATTTATAAGAAAATGCTCGGGAATGAATGGTTTATAAAAAATATTGAAATCCGCGCACCGGGTCAGTGGTCTCTAACGACAGGACCAAAGGACGGTAGCTTCATAAAAATGAAGGGTTCGCGAGTTAGCGTTGTCTTTTATGGACGAAACCAATTGACCAAGAGTAAGAGTAGAAGTAAAGCCCAGTTGAATTGGGCAACAAGGAATTTTAAGAGATCTATGAATTTTGATAAAAAGATGTTTCTAGATGATTCATTAAAAGCAATAAAAGTCACGGTCAAGTCTGATAGTAAAAAAACTAAAAAGAAATCTAAAAGACATTGATAATATTTAATCTACTTCGTCCAACGTTGGCACAGGATCCATCTGAACACTATCAGGATCTGATGGTTCGGTTGATTCTGATGGAGTCATGTTCACCGATTCGGGACCACCGTTTGCCGAACCTTCACTATATACCTTCATCATTATTGGATTAATTTGCCCGTTTACTTCAGTCATTTTATTATCATACTCATCTTTTGTATGTTCGCCTTCTAGCCATAGTTCGGTTTCTATTAGGATATCCGAGACTAATTTTAATTCGCCGGACGACAGGTTGCTTTTAATTTGTTCATTCTCAATAGTTGATTTAGTCTGATAAACTAGAGAATCTAATTTATTCTTGGCTTCAATAGTTTCCTTATGTAAGTCATCTTCTTCTTTAAATTTCTCACCTTCTTGAACCATTCTCTCAATATCTTCTTTCGTTAGGCGACCCTTATCATTCTTAATTGTAATTGTCTGGATTTTACCTGAACCCTTATCCTTCGCCTCAATATTCATAATACCATTCGCATCAATATCAAATGATACTTCAATCTGAGGAATACCTCTTCTAGCCGCCGGGATACCTTCTAACTTGAAATTACCTAATTCATTATTATCCTTTGTCATTGCTCTCTCACCCTCAAATACCTGAATCATAACCGAATCCTGATTATCTTCGTAAGTACTAAATGTTTGAGATTTTTTAGCTGGAATTGTCGTGTTCCTATCAATGAGTTTAGTCATCACACCACCCGCGGTCTCGATACCCAGGGATAATGGTGCCACATCTAAGAGTAGGATCTGATCGGCATCATCGTTACCCGATGTCCCACCCGATAGGATAGCTGCCTGAACAGCAGCACCATAAGCAACGGCTTCATCGGGATTAATACCTTTATTAAGTTCCTTTCCGTTAAAAAAAGAACTCAATAACTCCTGAATTTTAGGGATACGTGTTGAACCGCCTACTAAAACAACTTCGTGGACATTAGATTTAGAAATACCAGCATCTTGGAGAACTTTAGATACAGGATTAATACATTTCTGAAATAAATTCATACATAACGATTCAAATCTCGCTCTCGTAATACTTGTAAAAAAATCAACTCCTTCATAAATAGATTCTAATTCTACAGTCGCGGTTGCCGAAGAGGAAAGAGTTCGCTTTGCTCTCTCACATGCCGTCTTAAGTCGCCTCAAGGATCTTTTGTTTTGTCCAAGATCCATTTTATGTTTTCTTTTAAATTCATCAATGAAATACTTCATGAGAAGATTATCAAAGTCTTCGCCGCCCAGATGAGTATCTCCTGCAGTTGCTTTCACCTCGAAGATACCATCATCGATTGATAATAACGATACATCGAATGTTCCGCCTCCCAAATCAAAAATCAAAACATTTTTCTCTTCATCCTTTTTATCCAAACCATACGCGATAGCCGCCGCCGTCGGTTCATTAATGATACGAAGAACATTTAATCCGGCAATCAGACCCGCATCTTTTGTCGCTTGCCTCTGTGAATCATTAAAATATGCGGGCACAGTTACAACTGCATCGGTTACCTTTTCACCGATATAAGATTCAGCAATTTCTTTCATCTTTATTAAAATCATAGATGAAATCTCTTCTGGTTGAAATGTTTTTAATTCTTTTTTATAGGAAACCTGAATTTTGGGTTTATTATTATCCGATATCACTTGAAACGGATAACTTTTAATATCATTCTGAACTACCGGATCGTCAAATTTACGACCAATAAATCGTTTCGCATCATAGACTGTATTTTCAGGATTCATAGATGCCTGATTTTTAGCTCCATCACCTATTAATCTTTCCTCATCACTAAATGATACATAAGAAGGTGTGGTCCGATTACCTTGATCATTCGCTATAATTTCACACCGATTGTCTTTCCAGAAACCAACACAGCTGTAGGTTGTACCGAGATCAATTCCAATCGCTACCATTTATATGATTACTTTTAAAGGTTAATCTTTTAAATGTTTTTATTTCTATTTTCTATCATTAATTTTTGTATATCGGTTTCATTCATCTCCATTTTATGTAAATCATTTATCTCAATATATTCAAAATCTTCTATTGATTTAACACCGAGTTCTATAAATTTATCATAATAATTAAGTAATTTATGTTTCACTAACAATGTTAATAGATCAATCCAGATTGGTTTTTGAAATTGTATATAAACACTACCGCGAAACCATGAAGTATTTATCATTTCTAATATTTCATTATAAGAGTAGGTTTTAATATCAATATTATTCACTTTAACAACTATCATCCCTGTATATAGACCATATGTTTCTGACGCTACCGAGTTCTTTATAATCCTCTGAATAACGACTTTATCATCTTGATTAATAAAACGAATACCCAAGAGTCCGTCCCCTTCAAATAATTCATCAAAGGTAAAATCGTATTTTTGGATATCTGATAAACTTTTTGATTTTTTAATACTTTGTGATCCATATAGAGAGAGCAAGGATTCATCCGTTAGAGCCGGATAACTTTTTGATTTATTCATTTAATCTTTATTTTAGGAATAATAAAAAAATAATTTATCAAATTTAGAAGGATAAGTTTAACCGGAACATTTAGAAGGAACATTTATCTGGAACATTTAACCGGTTTCAACCATTCTTTGGTTTCTTCGTCTTGATCCAAAGTTTTTATAAACGCATGATCAATAGATAATGTATCTATCCATACCTTTTTGCCATTGATAGTTTTAATTCTCAAATTGAATACAGCGCTATTCCTATGAGTATCAAATAGAGATTTATAAAATTCCAATTCATTTTTAGAATCTTTTAATTCTTGTTCTGTTGTCATTATATTTGATAAATAATTTAAATTATGGTTATCAAATTTTTGTAACCGGATTTTGATTTATATTATTTTCTTTTAATATTTCAGCTTTGATATTTTCTTTTAGTTTTATAAATTCTTCTTTGAGATGTTTTACATCATTAATGAATAATTCATCAACTTGGATATATCCACACGTATTAGTTTCAATGATTTCTGGTGCTTTTGGTGCTTTTGGTGCTTTTGGTGCTTTTTGCGCTTCCATTCATTATATTTATATTTATAATTATAAATTGTTTAAATCAAATTTATTTTTATATATATAAAATAAATGACTTCAATGGAGGAACAAAGTAGATGTTTTTATTTAGATAGCGATTATCAACCTGCTTCCGATATGTTAAGAAAATGTGTCGGAGATAATACAAGTCCCTATCGTTTTTCTTGTGGTGAAAACCCCATGAGACAAGAATTACCCGAAGATGTAAAAGAAACCGCGAGAATGAATGATATAGCGATACAGAGGGGATATTCATATTACAACGTTGATAATCATAATGTAAATAGTTTCCAAGATAAAAAACAATTCACTAAAAAACCGTTAAAAACTGAATCTACTGAATCTACTAACTCTAGTAACTTTGGTTACGAGGGTTTTCAAAATAGTAAACCTTTCATTACCGATAATGGACCGGGTGAATCTTCTGTAGAGAAGGGCGAGTGCCCCGAAGGTTATAGTCTAGATTTAGTTTCAGGTAAATGCATGCAAAAATGTATTGGCTGTGTTTACAGAGATAATATGAAGAGTAGAGAATTTAATGAAGCGGATCCTTGTTTCCCGAATGGCGTGTATGATGGTATCTCAAGTGAAGGATTTATTAAGTGTACGTGTGGTAAAGATAATAAATACTGTTCCAATGATTTCATAAAAAATATATTTACTACAGATGGCATGATGATAAGTGGACCAAAAATTATAATGAATACCGGTCTAACTAAAACTATTGATGATTTATTTAATTTTGATTATCTTTAATGGTGAAATCAGTCAGAACCTGCCTCCTCAAAAACCCAGGCACTCGTTGATTTCATCGAGTTGCGTGTCGTCCTCCTGCTTAATCTGGCTGATACGATCCATAACAACTTCACTGAACCGCTCAATGTAACTATTCTTATCTACAAAAGATGAGGCGTCTCGTTTAAAAGAGAGGGATAGCTTGATATGAGGCTCAAAATCATCTTCTGGAGATGGAGGCCACCCGAGAAATGTAGTATCCCTCATCTTCACCACTTTAATGATATTTCCGCTCTTTCCTTCTTCATCGGCCCCAACATTAAGGTTCTCTACCCTAATGCGAGCGGTCTTCGCTGTCTCCACGTCACTCCTGTTAATCGCGATCTTCTTATCTTTGTAGATGATGTCGTTCTGAAGACGCTTCAGACCTGCGCCACCCTTACCGATGAGTTTTCCGAGAAGTCTTTCCTCACACTCAACTACGAAGTGTTGTGTCTTGAGATCAATATTCTTTGACTTCATCTTCATGAGATCTGAAACGGTGCGATCCATGTTTGACTGAGCAAGCTTACGCATATTTTCTGAATCCGAAATAATCTCCACAGTGATTCCTTCATCGTGATCCTTGAGAACGAGACGCAGCTTCGGTTTGTCCTCTTCAACGCGGTTAGGAGAGGACTGTAGGCGCTCGTACATCTTCCAGGAACCCGAGATGACTCGTTTCAGGGAAGACGCTCCCTTACCAATGATAAGACCGATGTCCTCTTTGTTCACGACGATATCGTTACGCATGTTGAGTTCGTAAGTGAGAGAAGTCATGGGAGAAGTCGTGTCTGTGAGAGAAGTCATGTTCAGTGATATTCTGTGATAGTATGTTTTTTGAACGATAGATTATAAGTGTTGTTGTTTTTGTTTAATTTACAAGTGAACACGCTAAATCAAATTTTTAACGATTAAATTTCATTAAGAACAATAATTTCTTCTTTTTTTGTTCTTTTTTAATCTTTAGTTCGTTGAGAACAATAAATCATTAAAAATTTGATTTTGATTTATTTAAAGAATTGTTAAGTAGAGTATTTGTAATGATAAGATCTCAGATTGTCTTGGTAGCTCAGTTGGTTAGAGCGCGAGTCTTATGAGCTCGAGGTCGCGGGTTCAAGCCCCGCTCAGGATAACCATATCCGATAGTGAAGGATATAGCCCATCTAGCTCAGTTGGTAGAGCGCAAGACTTTTAATCTTGTGGTCGCGGGTTCAAGTCCCGCGGTGGGTAACATGATTGGTAGGCACTACTAATCGCATCCTCTATAGCTCAGTAGGCAGAGCGACCGGCTGTTAACCGGTAGGTCGTTGGTTCGAACCCAACTGGAGGAGTAGATTGATTACCTTCTTAAGTAATTCGGTAAGGAAAAGTATCTTATCGTCATAGTTATGCCAGGGTTTCCGAGTCTGGTCAAAGGAGAGCGACTTAAGATCGCTTGCGACACGCTTCGTGGGTTCAAATCCCACCTCTGGCACAAAAGTCCTTTTAAGAAAGGCGACGCCCTATTGGCGCAATTGGATAGCGCATCAGACTTCTAATCTGGGGGTTGTGGGTTCGAGTCCCATATAGGGTAAACATCCTAATATAGGATAATTTTGGTAGTGTTCCCGAGCGGTCAAAGGGGAGAGACTCAAGATCTCTTGTTATATACTTCATGGGTTCGAATCCCATCACTATCACATATTCACTAGCTTAAATGATAAAGCGATTCTCTTAAAAAGAGAATAATTCTTTAGTTCAATTCTAGAGGTGAATGATTGTTTGGTCTGTAGTGGTTGAGTGGTTGAGTGGTTGAGTGGTTGAGTGGTTGAGTGGTTGAGTGGTTGAGTGGTTGAGTAGTGTAATGGTTAGCACTTTGGACTTTGAATCCAACGATCCGGGTTCAAATCCCGGCCCAACCTAATCCTGGTTAAACCTAATTTTATGTATTCTCTTTTTTTTTATTATCTATTTATATTAATAATATAAATGGGTGAAAAATTTAATAAATATATCTGGGGTCCTTTGAAAACAAATATATTTGTAGTATTTGTTTTAATAGCAATACTTTACAGTGATAGTACTATACAAACTGATACATTAGACAATCCAATCACGTTGTTATCGGTCGCTATGGTTTCTTTACTTTTTTGTTTTAAAGGATCATTCAAAAAATTAGGAGATATACCATTCTTAACGGTATATGGAATATATATTGTAACTATTTATGGTTATACATTTTATCAATGGCAGGTATCATCTAAAAAAACCGATACAGATTGTAGTTTAACTATCCCGAGAACTAAAAATTTCAGTAAATCACAATATTATCTTTATCGTATTATGTATTTAACCACGATTATCGTGATCGTTGTTTTAATACAACATTTATTAGATAAAGGAGGTGATATTTCTACGTGGAGAATAAATCCACAAAATTTTGTAGTGATGTTACCTTTCTTATTGCCTATGATGACCGAAATAATTAATGGAATTGTGGGATTATTCTCGGCACCTGAATATAGTATTAATCCTGAATCATTATTAGTAAATTTTATGTTGGGGGATTCCAAAAATGATATCCTGAGTAGCAGAATTTACATGACAACCCTATTTTATTTATTAATTATAGGATATGCTTATTATTCTTCCTATTATGAAGAATCATCAACACCGATATATATCTTATTACTCTTTGTAATAGGATTTTCAGTGTGGATGAGAACGATCTTTGTCCAAGATTGTAGCTTAAAAGAAACTAAAGATATATCAAAAGTGAAAGATGATGATGTAGAGGGTATCGTCTGTAAATTTGAAAAATATGGTGGGTTACAAGCGATAATTGCTACCTGCTTCATGATAAACATGCTATCATATATTAAAAATCCAACTTATAAATTATTTATATTCATCATCATAGGGTTAGGGAGCGGTCTCATGTCAAGTTTATTTATCATAAACTTAAAATAATTATAAATAACGCTTATAAATGAATTGCTTTATATAATAATTCCTCCATTAATGATTTAGCTATCACTTTTTTTTCGGTTAAATGATATTGATTTATTAAATCATCAATATGTTTCTCATGTGTATCTTTGAGTCTCGTGGTCAGTATTTTCTTTATTTTATCTATATCTACACTTATCTTATCTTCGCTCACCCTATCTTCGCCCACCCTATCTTCGCTTCTCTTGTTCATTTTGTCATCTCCCTTACTTAATAATTCACTCTCTAGAGTAATCATTTTAGTTTGCATAGTATTTATTTCATCTTTTAATCTGAGTTGTTCTTTTCTCAGATAATTGTTCTCACCCTTGCATTTTTCATAGTCTTCTAAAGATCTCTTTAGTTCCAAGCACTCGGTTTTTAATGATTGGATTATCTCATCCTTCTCATATATGACCCTACATTTCATTTTTAATTCTCTAATTTCTTCATTTAAATCGTTTATCCGAGAATTATTACTCTCAAAACTCTCCTTATTATTAATAAATGTATCAGACTCAAATCTATCTGTCATTGAAGAATTTCGTAAAGGAATATCACTTGATTTATTACTATAAGCCATCCTCGTTAAATCACCTGTATCATTTAACGAAGTTAATGGGTCGTTAACCGTAAATGAATCTAAAAAGATATTAGACATAATTAAAACTAATCATAAAAAATTTATGAATTCTAAACAATTTATTCATTATCATATTATGGAAGCACCAAACTGATTAGATGTTGTGTTGACGTGACTTCCCTGACTGTACATCCTTGGATAAGAATAATTTTTGATAATTCATTAATCTTATCCTGCTGTTGAGCAAGTACTTCATCCGCGAAACTTATCCTCTCTATGGGTATTATATTAATTACTTTGTTACTAAGTTAAAGTAATTCTCAAATCAAATCAAATTTATATATTAATAATTATTCTACTAAATTTGATTTTATTGACTGATATCCAAGTAATGTGACCCAAAATTAAATGAAATTTAAGAAGTGTTCTATTGGGTTAGATGCTCGTGTCAAAGATAGAAGAAATCTCATCGCCAACTATTCTCACTATTTAGACTCAACTTTAAATATTGAATATACAGGTGACGATGATAAAATTAAATGTGATATTTTTGAGATTGATAATAGCAGCATTGATTTCATTACAAAGGATAAAATGTCAGGCATTGGGGATCACTATTATCCATTAAGTAAAGACTATAAAACTGAAAATAGAATTGGAAGTGATAGCGGATGGAACCGAATACCCGTATCGGGTAATAATTCTAAATATAAAGATAACGCTGAAAATATGGAGAAAATCAAACGCTGGATATATCATTGTGAAACAAGAGAAGCCAGATTATTTTATATTTTAAATCCAGAACAGGTTAATATAATTAATAAAGGGATTGACAAACTTATTGAGGTTAATAATAGCATGTTTGAAGATTTAAAAACCCATCCGGTTTAGGTTAAACTAACTAATTTATTCATTATCATATTAAATAGTTACTATTTGTAACCGATTACAATAAGAAAATATATATTTTACAAAGATAAATCCTAGAACCACAGATAATAACGTTTTGAGTGAACCGTTCATTTATTTATCTGTATATTTTTTTTCAATAATAATATCTGAATGATTCATTATGTATTCATAGAATATTAATATACATATCGTCATAAATAGAGTATCAAAATCTATGTAATCGTCAATCTGAAAATCTTTAAAAGTCATATTATAATATTAGATATGTTTAAAAAAATCTGGATCGGTCGGCAACGGAACGTCGGTTTTTATAAAACGAGTCGCATGAAATAATTCATTCCTTGTATATCCGAACGGTTGGATCATCTGTCTACTATTCTTAATCTTCTGATAATTTGAAGCATGTATCTGAGGACAATTATTTTCTTGAGATAACTCTTGATAATTTAAATAACCTTCTTTCAATTGAGTAAAGATACATAATAATATTAGTAATCCTACGATCCAAAACATATTTATAATATCTTATAAATTAGTTTAAAGAATATCATATTTAATTTAGTATTAAAATGAATTTTTCTTCATTGAATTACGATGATGAACCACTAGATATGTTTGGTAATATGGTTAATCAAGATCCTATAGGTACCATGAATAATATAACAGATACGTCTATCCAAATTAGAGATAATTTATTAAATATTATAAGTAAGCGAGACGTTTTACCTATTGATGATCCGGAATTTGTAGACGAAGAAATAGATAATATTATATTGAAGTTAAAAGGATTCTCTGAAAACTTTGATGATTTACAAAAGGATTTAGATGAATCCCTCGCCATTTACAATGAATGTCTCAAAGAAACCAACAATGATATTAATAAAATCAATAGTAGTATTAATTTTATAAAAACCTGTAATAAAGATTATGATACAGATGAAAAAGTAAAACAAATTATTGAAGCGTTAAAAGATTATATCAAGTCAATTGACGAAAACAATCAATTAAAGTTAGTAAAAGAAGATTATATACAAAAAAGAAAACTTCTAAATAGACATATCTATTTAATAAATAATATTAATAAATGGAATCATAGTGCTATTTGTCCTATCTGTATTACAGATAGTATTGATAGTTATTGTAATCCTTGTGGTCATACGGCGTGTAAAACATGCTTAGATAAAAATTCTAATATAATTAATAATGTGAATCATAATAAATGTCCTATTTGTAGAGAATATGTAATGGATATTCGAAAATTATATTTTATTTGATTTTATCTATTTAAATTTGATATTAAACATTAAACATTAATAATAATAATTAGTGTAATGGTTCAAACTACTCTTTCTCGTAATGGATATAAAATTAAGAAAAGCGATCTAAGTTCTAATCAGCTGAAGAGCATTAAGTCCGATTTAACTGTAAATCCCTATGTTGTCGGAGATTTCGGAAATGGTAATGAGAAAAGATTCAGTTTATATATGGAGTCACCAAATAGTATTTATATACCAAGATTCTATGCTTATCAAGAATTCGGGCAACCAGATAACTATAAAATGGACGAAGGACACGATATCAAGATCAGGTTCAATGGTTCTCTGAGACCCGAACAACTCCCTATTATTGATTTATATCGGGTAGCGTGTGAAGAAAAAGGAGGCGGCCTAATTTCGCTGAAATGTGGTGGTGGTAAGACTGTCCTCGCTTTATATATTATTTCCTTGCTAAAAAAGAAAACAATCGTAATTGTTCATAAAGATTTCTTGATGACGCAATGGCGAGATCGTATCCAACAATTCTTACCTGAAGCGAGAATTGGCAAAATCCAGCAAAATACAATTGATATTGAGAATAAAGATATCGTATTGGCTATGGTTCAGAGTTTATCACAGAAAGAATATGATCAGAGTGTATTTTCATCCTTTGGCTTAGCTATCTTCGATGAATGTCATCACTTAGGTGCCGAAGTGTTTAGTAAGTCAATGGCAAAAGTTGCCTCAAAATATATGTTAGGTTTATCGGCGACACCGGATAGAAAAGATGGCCTAAGAAAAGTATTTGAATGGTATATCGGTCCCATGGTCTATTCGTCAAAGAAGGATAAACAAGAAGATTATATTGAAACTCGTATTTATGAATATACAAATGACGATTATCAATATTCAAAAATAGATAAAGTCTATACTAAAAACGGACCGAAACCCTGTATGCCCAAAATGATTAATAATATTTCGGATTGTATTCATAGAAATATATTCATTAATGATCTTATTAAAATAGAATACGAAAAAGGTCGTAAAATATTAGTATTAGGAGATCGCAGAGAATATTTAAATAGGACCGAAAAATGGGTAAAGGATAATATCGATCCTCTTATCGTAGGTCAATATGTAGGAGGCATGAAACCGTCCGAATTAAGGGATTCACAGGAAAAAGATATTATTTTAGGAACATTTTCTATGGCCAGCGAGGGCATGGATATTCCGAAACTAAATACAATTATTCTGGCCTCGCCTAAATCTGATGTTGTTCAGAGTGTCGGTAGGATCTTGAGAGAAAAGGCTTCAAAGAGACAGTTTCATCCTTTAGTGATTGATATATTGGATTCTCATCCAAATCTAACTCTTTTCTCAAAACAATGCGATAAACGTATTACATATTATAAAAAAAGTAATCATGATATTCATATGTATTATATGGATGGTTCTAAAGAAAAGATTGAAAAAAGAAAAAGAAAATCTCCTCCAGCAAAAGAAATTTATGAAATGTCGGAATGTCTCATTTTAGATTAAAAAAATATTATCTATATTATAAATGGCAAAGGCAAAGGTAAAGACAAAGGCAAAAACACTCGGACGAAAGAGGAGTAAAATA
>Ga0114993_10005939_pt1 | contig 11623 bp, 7 predicted proteins | sample ArcticOcean_MG_C_FD_87042 | JGI IMG/M metagenome (GOLD analysis project Ga0114993, IMG submission 87042) | Marine microbial communities from western Arctic Ocean - ArcticOcean_MG_CB2_150 | ecosystem: Environmental > Aquatic > Marine > Oceanic | place: Arctic Ocean: Canada Basin | collected...
ATTCTCATTATAAAAAAAATAAAAAACAATAACCATCGTATTGTGTTTATTACAAATTTTGGTAATAAAATTTTTGATTTTGAACTTCTTAATGACGACATTAAAATCCATTACATTATGGAAAATCTTAATCGGAAAATTATAATTAATACACTTAAGAGTGATTTTGAGACCTTAACTCATGAGCATAACAAAGTCTATAAAGTATTTAAAAAAAAACAGCAATATTCTATTTATCAATCTAAAGCAAAAAACAGGTACAATTATTATTTTGTGTCTGCTTCAACAGAAGAGTTAACAGAAATCATTCATACTACCAAAACAAAGGAAAAAACTATTATTAAGTTTAATGAAATTCAAAATAGAATTGCTAAAACCATTAAAATTCAACATATAAAGTCACCTATTAAAATAGATTTAACTTTTATAAAAAATAACTAAATTAATAATATAATCTTTTTACCATGTAGGATGATTCCTTATTTTTATAGGACACAAATCAATTATGAAAAAACGCATGTTAAATAAAGATTTTTATAAAATACAAACTATTAATCAAGTAGACGATAACACTATACATGTTAGCATTCTACTTAATAAAAATCATGACGTTTTTAATGGTCATTTTCCAAATAACCCAATAACTCCAGGAGTATGTATGATTCAAGCTATAAAAGAAATAGCTCAAACCCAAGTCAATAGCCTTTTGTTTATACACAAGATTTCTAATGTGAAATTTACGGCTTTAATAAACCCGAATGTTAATCCTGATTTAATATTAGAACTCTCTTTAATTAATGAAAACAACACCATTAAAGTAAAGAATATTACTAAATTTACTGATGGCACCATTGCTTTAAAATGTAATGGCACTTTTGTTAAAAAATAAATATTGGCCATTATCTTTAAATCAAATTATTGGGAAAATGACGAAAAATACAACAGAACAAAAAATAAACAGCTTGCAATGTTGTGTTATTATACCAACTTTTAATAATCATAAAACTTTACAAAAAGTAATAGAGGGTGTTTTATTATATACTAAAAATATCATTATCGTTAATGATGGCTCTACCGATTCTACTTTTGAAATACTTAAAAAATACTCACAAATACAGCAACTTCATTTGCCTAAAAATAAAGGAAAAGGAAATGCTTTACGCCACGGGTTTAAACATGCCTTTAATTTAGGATATCATTACGCCATTACTATAGATTCTGATGGGCAGCATTTTCCAAAAGACATCCCCATTTTTATAAACGAATTAGAAAAAGCAGAAAACAAAAACTTGATTCTTATTGGAGCAAGAAACATGAACCTAGAAAGTGTTCCAAAAAAAAGCAGTTTTGGAAATAAGTTTTCAAACTTTTGGTTTTGGGCAGAAACAGGTATTAAACTTCAAGATACTCAGTCTGGTTTCAGACTCTATCCTATTCATCATCTTAAAGATTTGAAGTTTTATACTTCTAAATTTGAGTTTGAAATTGAAGTTATTGTAAAAGCGGCATGGCATGGTGTAATAGTTAAAAATATACCTGTTAATATATTATACGATGAAGCCGTGCGAGTGTCTCACTTTAGACCATTTAAAGATTTTACACGTATTACCATATTAAATATCTGGTTAGTAATTCTCACTATTTTATATATAAAACCACGAGACTTATTCAGAAAATTACAAAAAAAAGGTGTTAAACGTTTTATAGTTGAAGATTTTATTGGCAGTAATGATTCTGCAAGAAAAAAAGCGTTGTCTATTGCTCTTGGAGTTTTTATTGGGCTAACTCCTCTTTGGGGATTACATACAATAATTGTTATTTTTTTAGCTGTAGTTTTGAACTTAAATAAAACCATAGCCTTTGTGTTTTCTAATATAAGCCTTCCTTATTTTATACCTTTTATTCTCTTTGCTAGTGTACAAATGGGCAATTATATTTTAGGTCAAAATCTATCTTATAAAATATCAGATATTACTGAAAATTTTGAAGTATTAAAACATCTTAAAACCTATATAGTTGGAAGCTTTTCTCTTGCTGCTATAACGTCATTAATCCTAGGGTTATTAAGTTATTTCCTATTTTCATTTTTTCAGAATAAAAAAGGGTCTATAACAAATGCATAGTTTTTTTTATAACATATACCTCTATTTCAATTCAAAAAAACTATTAGGGTTTGGTGTCCTTGGATCTGTGTTTTTAGTATTGCTATTAGTAGCCTCTAGAATACAATTTGAAGAAGATATTACAAAGTTAATACCAAGTAATGATGAAAACTCAAAAGTCCAAAAAGTCTTAAAAAATGTAAATTTTACAGATAAAATTATTGTAAATATTTCACGAGAGTCAAACGGCTCGATGGAAGATTTAACCCAATATGCTTCTCAATTTATTGATAGTATTTCTAAAAACTCAGGAGATTATATAAAGCAAATACAAGGTAAGGTAGACAATGATGACATTTTAAACACGGTAAACTTTATTTATAAAAACCTGCCTTTATTTCTTGATGAAAGTGATTATAATATCATTAAAAACAAAATTCAAAAAGATAGTATTGATGCTATTACTTTAAAAAATTATAAAACTTTAATTTCTCCATCTGGCATTGTTGCTAAAGACATCATTCTTAAAGATCCGTTAGGCATTTCATTTATGGCCTTAAAAAAATTACAAGAATTAAGCTTTGGAGGAGGTTTTACATTACAAAACGAGTTTTTAGTAAGTAAAGACAAAAAACATATCTTATTGTTTATTACGCCTGTTTTAGATGCTAATGAAACTGCAAAAAATACCTTATTTGCAAAAAAATTATATCATACAAATTCTGAACTTAATCGTGTTTTTTCTGGCAAGGTAAAAAGCGAATATTTTGGCGGTACTTTAATTGCTGTCGCCAATGCAGAACAAATAAAGAGGGACATTAACCTTACCATTAGTATTGCTTTAACAGTACTATTACTCATTTTTATAGTCTTCTACAAAAAACTTGCTATTCCTATTATTTTATTTGTACCAACAGTATTTGGAGGTCTTTTAGCAATAGCATTACTCTATTTGTTACGTGAAAAAATATCAGCCATTTCTTTAGGTATTGGGGCTGTTTTACTTGGGGTTACTTTAGATTATTCATTACATATTTTAACACATATAAGAAGCAATAACCATATAAACAAACTGTATAAGGAAATTACCAAGCCTATTTTAATGAGTAGTTTAACAACAGCATTGGCCTTTTTATGTTTGTTTTTTTTAAACTCTCAAGCGTTACAAGATTTAGGAATTTTTGCCGCAGTAAGTGTTTTAGGGGCATCATGCTTTGCTTTGCTTTTTATTCCGCTAGTTTATAAAGACAGTCCTAAAACAATTAAAAAAAATACAGTAATTGACAAAATAGCATCTTATAATCTTCACAAAAATAAATGGGCTATTATTATTATTACAGCACTTTTTATTGGAAGTTTTTTTACCTATAATACAGTTACATTCAATAAAGATTTAACAAAACTAAACTACTTCCCAAAAGATTTAGAAGAATCTCAAATACGCTTAGATAAACTCATTAATAGCACTTCAAAATCAATTTACTTAGCTGCTTACGGTAATTCAGAAGAAGAAGCATTACGTATAAATGATAGTATTTTAATTAAGCTACAGCAACTTAAATCTGAAAATAAAATTATCAATTTTAGTTCGGTTGGAACCTTTGTTCATTCTAACATAAAACAAAAAGAACAGACAGCTAAATGGAATTCTTTTTGGGATGAAAAAACCATTGAAAACACCAGAAATTATATTATTGAAAGCGGTAATACTTTAGGGTTTAAACCCAATACTTTTAATGCTTTTTACAGCCTTTTAAATACCTCTTTTAATCCTTTAAAAAGTAAAGATTTTCAAGCCATAAAAACATTTACTGTTGATGATTATATTACTACAAAGGATAATTTTACAACTATAACAACCTTGGTTAAAGTTAATGAGAAAAGACATGTTATGGATGCTTTTAAAAATCAATATCAAACTTTAGTTATTGATAGACAACAAATGAATGAAACTTTTTTAGGCAATTTAAAAAACGATTTTAATAGCTTAATTGGTTATTCTTTAATTGTAGTGCTAATTGTTCTGCTTTTGTTTTATAAGAGTATTTCACTTACTCTAGTTACAAGTATTCCAATATGTATAACATGGCTTTTAACCATTGGATTAATGGGGTTATTCAACTTAGAATTTAACATTTTTAACATTATAATATCAACTTTCATATTTGGATTGGGCATAGATTATAGCATTTTTATTACTAATGGATTGCTACATCAACACAGAACAGGAGAAAACGTATTGTCTACACATAAAACCTCTATTTTATTATCGGTTATTACAACTATTTTGGGTATTGGCGTTTTAATTTTTGCTAAACATCCTGCTTTATATTCAATTTCATTAGTTTGCATCATTGGTATTTTATCTGCTGTTTTTGTTGCATTTACTATTCAACCATTACTATTTAAATTGTTTATTGGAACCCATTCTAAAAGACCAATATCATTAAGACTACTTATTCATTCTATCTTATCATTTACTTATTTTGGATTAGGAGGATTTTTACTTTCGGTATTTAGCGTAACACTTATGAAAGTTATTCCTATTTCTAAAAAAATTAAAATGAAATGGTTTCATAAAATGATTTCAAAATTTATGAAATCTGTGTTATACACTAACCCTTTTTTAATTAAAAAAATCATTAATGATACCCATGAAGATTTTAAAAAACAATCTATTATAATAGCGAATCACACATCTTTTTTAGACATTTTAGCTATAGGCATGCTTCATCCAAAAATTATATTTCTTGTTAATGATTGGGTTTACAACTCGCCTGTTTTTGGAAAGGCAGTACAACTTGCAGGATTTTATAAAGTTTCTAGTGGTATTGAAAATGGATTAGATTATTTAAAGAAAAAAATAGATCAAGGCTATACTTTAATGGCATTTCCTGAAGGGACCAGATCAAAAACAAACAAAATAAAACGATTTCATAAAGGAGCTTTTTATCTTGCTGAGCAATTAAATTTAGATATCATCCCTGTTTTTATTCATGGGAATTCTGAAGTAATTCCAAAAGGAAGTTCTGTAATTAGAGACGGTAATATCACTTTAAAAATTCTAGATAGGATTACTATTGATGACGAACAGTTTGACAAAACGTACTCACAACGTGCCAAACAAATTGGAGTGTATTTTAGAAATGAATTTAAAAAGTTTAGAAAAGAAAAAGAAAGTGCCACATACTTTCATAAAATACTGTTAGATAATTATAGATATAAGGGTGATGCTCTTTACAATTACGTTAAAAATGATATAAACATACACAAAGATACCTATCAACACCTTTTAAATATAATAGGAGAAAAAGATAGCATTGTACACCTATCTGAGGATGCTGGTCAATTAGACTGTTTGCTTGCTTTAAACGCTCAAGACAGAACCATAATTTCTTATCTTAAAGATAAAACAAATAGAACTATACTAGAAAACAGCTATATTACAAACAACAGTAAAATAACCTGCATAGATTCTATTGAAGACACAATAAATTATAAAGCAAACATTCTAATAGTTAACTTAAAAAACATTGATATAGAAAAGCATATTCTTCATTTTATTAAAAGTGATTTAGACCATTTCATTTTATTAAAAGAAAGTAGTAATTTACAAATTACAGCTGCGTATAATTTAGGGTTCAAATCAGGATTTCAAAATAAAGATGTTACTATTTTAACAAAACAGTTAAATAAATAATGAAAACACATTACGATGTAGTAATTATAGGAAGTGGTTTAGGAGGTCTAGTATCTGGTAATATATTGGCAAAAGAAGGTTACAGCGTATGTGTTTTAGAAAAAAACAATCAGTACGGAGGCAATTTACAAACTTTTGTTAGAAAGAAAACTATTTTTGATACGGGTGTACATTATATTGGCGGATTAAGTGAGGGGCAAAATCTTTATCAATATTTTAAATACCTTAATATTATTGACGATTTGAATTTAAAAAAATTAGATGAAGATGGTTTTGATATTGTCACTTTTGATAATGACGACAATGAATATAAATATTCTCAAGGCTATGATAAATTCATCCAAAATTTACTTATTCAATTTCCAGAAGAAGAGATAGCAATTAATGCCTACTGCAAAAAACTTAAAGAAGTTTGTGGAAAATTTCCGTTATATGGATTAAAATTGGGCAAACCTTACTATGAAAACTCTGATATTTTTAGCCTTAAGGCTAAAGATTTTATAAACTCACTTACTAATAACAAAAAATTACAAGCTGTACTTGCGGGCACAAATTTTCTATACGCAGGTGATGGAGAACGCACACCCTTTTATGTACATGCACTAACCGTAAATTCTTACATAGAAAGCGCCTACAGATGTATAAATGGAGGAAGTCAAATCTCAAAAATATTAATCAAGCGACTAAAAGAAAATAAAGGTGATGCATTTAAGCATCATGAAGTGGTTAAATTTGGTTTTGAAGACAAAAAAATAAGTTCAGTATTTACAAAAAACGGGAAAGAGATAAAAGGTGATTTGTTCATTTCCAATATAGAACCAAAGCTTACGTTAAAACTCGTTGGCGAAGATAAATTTAGAAAAGCTTACTCTAATAGAATAAACAATATTGAAAGCATCATAGGTGGGTTTAGTTTATACATCATTTTAAAACCCAATTCTTTTAAATATCAAAACAAAAACTATTATCATATAAAAGACCATAACAAAGTTTGGGACGGACTAAATTATACAGAAGAAAGTTGGCCTGAAGGTTATATGGTATCTATGGGTATTAATAATAAAACAGATGAATGGGGACATAACTTAACCGTTATAACTTATATGAACTATAAAGAAGTAGAGTCTTGGACAAATACTTTTAATACTGTTTCAAATAAAAATGATAGAGGGCAAACGTATAAAGAATTTAAAGCAGAAAAAGTAGAAAAAATAATTGTAGAATTAGAAAAAAAATTCCCTAATATACGTGATTGTATTCAGGAAATTCATACCTCAACTCCATTATCATATAGAGATTACATAGGGTCTAATAGAGGCTCTATTTATGGTTATGTTAAAGATGCAGACAACCCGTTACGCTCATTTATATCCCCAAGGACTAAAGTCAAAAACCTATTACTTACCGGGCAAAGTTTAAACATGCATGGAATTTTAGGCGTTACTATTGGAGCTATACTCACATGCTCTGAAATTATAGGCATGGAAAAGCTTTTAAATATGATATTAGAAGCTAATATTGCGGAAGAAGTAGAATAAATAATTGGATGGAGCATATTAAAACAACACCAATTACACGAGTTAAAAGTATTACTAAAGAAGACTTTATTAAGTATTACCATAAACTTCAATGCCCTGTTTTAATTGAATCTTTAATAATAGACTGGTCAGCCTATAAAAACATAACTTAAGAATATGTGGTTTAAAAAAATATTATTTAAAAGAGGATTATCCCTTATTCTACTGGGGTTTTTACTAGCCTCATGTGGTATTTCTAAATCTTTACATGATCTACCAAATGTAAATGTATATAATGATTCTATCCCAGAAAGAATTAAAACTTCTGATACTACTTTTCTCTTAGGGAACAATACACTAAATAAAAACAAACAAGGTCTATGGGAGCTTTACGTTGAAGGTGACCCGTTGGAAAGGGGGTTAATAACAGGAAGTCTAACTAAAGAATTATTTAATAAACAAGAAGAAATATTCTTATCTAAAGTTAACGATCTTGTCCCATCAAAGACAGAACAAGCCCTGTTACGCAAATTTTTATCATGGTTTAATCGAAAAATGTATTTGCATGTTCCGAAAGAATTTAAGGCTGAGATTTATGGTCTATCAAAATATGCTTCGCCAAACTTTAACAACATTGCAAGTCCTTATTTAAGAGTGCTCTATCTACATGGAGCACATGATATAGGACATGCCTTGAAAGATTTATCTTTGGTAGGTTGTTCATCATTTGCTGCTTGGGGAGAAAAAACTGATGATGGCAGTTTGATTATAGGTAGAAATTTTGATTTTTATGCTGGTGATGATTTTGCCAAAGAAAAAATTATTGCATTTGTAAATCCAACAGAAGGATACAAGTTTATGTCTGTAACTTGGGGAGGCATGATAGGTGTAGTTTCAGGAATGAATGAACATGGTCTTACTGTTACTATTAATGCTGGCAAATCTAAAATTCCTTTAATAGCCAAAACTCCAATTTCCATTTTAAATAGAGAAATATTGCAGTACGCCTCAAATATTGATGAAGCTATAGCTATTGCAAAAAAGAGAAAAGTATTTGTTTCAGAGTCTATATTTATTGGTAGTGCAAAAGATAAAAAAGCAATTATTATCGAAGTTTCTCCAAAGAATTTTGGAATATATAAAGTCTCGAATTCTAATCAGTTAATTTGTTCTAATCATTTTCAAAGCGAAGCGTATTCAAATGATAAAAAAAATATAAAACAAAAAAAGGAAAGCCATTCTCAATATCGTTACTTACGTATGCAAGAGCTTTTGTCTAAACAACAGAAAATTACACCTCAAATCGCAGTAGATATTTTACGAAATAAAGAAGGCTTACAAAACAAAAAGATAGGTTATGGCAACGAAAAAGCACTCAACCAACTGTTAGCACATCATGCCATTGTTTTTAAGCCAGAACAGCGTTTAGTTTGGGTATCTTCAAACCCGTATCAATTAGGAGAATTTGTCGGTTACGATTTAAATGAAATATTTAATAACCCTATAAAAAAATCTCTAGAAAATACAGTGTTAACTATTGAAAAGGATACTTTTCAATTTTCTAGGGCTTATCGAGATTACGAGATTTACAGAGAACTAAGGGATCAATTTAAATCTTCAATTAAAGAAAATGAAACTGTAAGTCCTGCAACAATTTCAAACTTAATTAAATCAAATCCAGATTATTGGGAAGCCTATTACATAGCTGGGACCTATTATTATAAAAAAGGATATTTAACCAAATCTTTAAATAGCTTTGAAAAAGCAAAAACCAAAGAAATTACAACAGTCCCAGACAAAAGGAATATTGACTTATATATTAAAAAATTAAAAAGGAAGTTAAATTTATGATTCCAAATATAGAAAAAGCCTCAAAAGCAGAAATAAAGGCATTTCAAGAAGGTCAGCTAAAACTTCTTTTATCTTATTTGAACAAACATTCTGTTTTCTATAAACGTATGTTTAAAAAACATAACATTGATATTAATAACATCATTACACTTGAAGATTTAACTAAAATCCCAACAACATCAAAAGACGATTTACAACAATACAATGATGATTTTATTTGTGTGCCTAAAAAAGAAATCATTGATTATGTAACCACTTCTGGGACTTTAGGAGAGCCTGTAACCTATGTTTTAAACAATAATGATTTAGACCGTTTAGCGTATAACGAGTTTATTTCTTTTGCATGTGCAGGTATAAATCAAGACGATACTATCCAACTTATGACCACTATGGACAGAAAGTTTATGGCTGGATTAGCATATTTTTTGGGAGCACGAAAACTAGGATCTGGTATTATTCGTGTTGGCAATGGAATCCCAGAACTACAATGGGATTCTATATTAAAATTTAAGCCAACTTATATTATTGCTGTTCCTTCTTTTCTTTTAAAACTCATTAAATATGCACATCAAAACAATATAGATATTAATGCTTCGGGAATAAAAGGTGCTATTTGTATAGGCGAATCATTACGTAATGACGATTTTTCACTAAACCTATTAGCTGCAAAAATTAAAAGTAATTGGAAAATTAACTTGTACTCAACCTACGCCTCTACAGAAATGAATACTGCGTTTACAGAATGCGAGCAACAACAAGGCGGGCATCACCATCCTGAACTTATAATTGTAGAAATTTTAAACGACCAAAACAAACCCGTAAAAGAAGGTGAAACCGGAGAGCTCACAATTACTTCGATAGGTGTTGAGGCCATGCCATTATTACGATTTAAGACAGGTGATATAGTAAGAGCACATTCAGAGAAGTGTCAATGTGGTAGAAATACTATGCGGCTAGGACCTATTCTAGGAAGAAAAAAACAAATGATTAAATATAAAGGAACAACATTATATCCTCCTGCAATGCAAAATGTTTTAAATCATTTTAACAACATCGACTCTTATATTATTGAAATATATCAAAATGAAATAGGCACAGATGAAATTCTTTTAAAAATCTCGGTATCTCGACCTTCAAACAGCTTATTACAAGAAGTTAAAGATCACTTTAGAGCAAAATTAAGAGTACTGCCAAAAATTGAATTTCATGATAAAAATGAAATTCAAAAACTTCAGTTTCCTAAATTGAGTAGAAAACCTATAGTAGTTATTGATAAAAGGACATTATAACCTTATTCAACTTAGACTATTTGTTTTGGGCTGCACATCTGCAATTTCAGATGCAATAATAGGTTTAATTCAAAGACGTGAAAAAATTAAAAAAAGCGTATTAATTACTGTTTTTCCTAATCTTTAATTGATATATGATGCCAAAAGCAGCTATTAAAAGCCCAATAAATTCTCTAGTCCCTTCTAAATAGGGTTTGTCATAAACCATTTCGCCAAAAATCTCTTCCTTGTTTTCTATTTCTAAATAGTCAATAAATAATGAGAAATGAAATGCTGAGTAAGCTAATAAGGCTATTATTGCTAAAATTAAGAGCTGTTTAGGAACAGGTTTGAAGTTGTTATATAGACATATAAGTGTCACAATGAAATATATAGAAAACCACAAAACACCATCGGGATCATTTAATTGTAATAGCGCAAAAATGATAAAGACAATACATAGAATAAAATTAGTAATCTTTTTCTGCTTGCTTAATGGTTCAATATGTTTCATTTTTTCATATTGTTTTGGTTTCCACCTGATAGCATATACATAATCAAATCTGTAATTTCTTGTTCATTCAATCTATTAACCAAGCCTGCAGGCATTGACGATATTTTAGACAATTCCACATTCTCTAATCTATCTTTTCTAACATTTACCGTAACATCGGAAGCAAAAGCACTTATACTCACTTCAATATTTTTTTCATCTTCATTCATCTTGATACCTGTAATGACAGAACCATTTTTCATATGATAGTTTGAGTACTGATACCTGTCACTTATTGTTCCGGACGGATTGATAATTGCTTCACCTATCGCTCCAACCGAAAACCTCGAACCAATTTGAGTCAACTCAGGCCCCGAACTTCCTCCTTCTGCATTCATACTATGACATGAAATACACAATGAGGCTTTAAACATGTTCTTGCCTCTTTCAAAATTGGCATTTTTATAATTCTTTTCATAAGCAGACATTAGCAACTCAACTGTCCAATTAATACCAGGACCTTGTGGTTGTTTTACACCTTTCATGTAATCTGGCCTGCGTGCAGCAGCAATTTCTGTCAATTCTGAAAGGTAATCTCTTTCTTGTTCTGGAACATTTGCCAATGCTATTTTTTGGATCGCTCTAATAAATTTTAAATACATTTTACCACCAGCTTTTTGAAGCGCATCACC
>Ga0114993_10005942_pt1 | contig 11621 bp, 8 predicted proteins | sample ArcticOcean_MG_C_FD_87042 | JGI IMG/M metagenome (GOLD analysis project Ga0114993, IMG submission 87042) | Marine microbial communities from western Arctic Ocean - ArcticOcean_MG_CB2_150 | ecosystem: Environmental > Aquatic > Marine > Oceanic | place: Arctic Ocean: Canada Basin | collected...
AAAACTGCTAAATTGAAAAAAGTACTAATTGATAAATTATATACATTGATTGGCGGAAAAGCTTCACAAGGGGTAACGAATGTGTTAGGTGAAACGATTATTCCAAAAAGCACAAAGTTTACGCAAAAACTACTTCATGAAGTTGATTTTATAACAGTAGACACCAAAAAATGGACTACTAACATTAAGCATAATCAAATAGTAAATCAAATTCTGCTTGGGTATATCAAAAAGTATAATGAGATTTTTGGCCTTCACAAAAGAGATAAATTTGCCATTACTGTTGGGGATGAACTACCAAAAGGTGTTCTGCAATTAGCCAAGGTTTTTGTAGCGAAAAAACGAAAAGTAAAAGTAGGAGATAAATTAGCAGGACGACATGGAAACAAGGGTATTGTGGCTAAAATTGTAAGAGATGAAGATATGCCATTTTTGGAAGATGGAACCCCAGTTGATATTGTATTAAATCCTTTGGGTGTGCCTTCAAGGATGAACCTTGGTCAGATTTACGAAACCATTTTAGGTTGGGCTGGTCAGAAATTGGATAAAAGGTATTTTACTCCTGTTTTTGATGGCGCTAGTATTGAGGACATTAATAAAGAAATGAAAGAAGCTGGATTACCAGCTTATGGAGAAACTTATTTGTATGATGGTGGAACTGGAGAGAAATTCGATCAACCAGCAACAGTGGGAATAATCTACATGCTAAAACTAGGACACTTAATTGATGATAAAATGCATGCTCGTTCTATTGGTCCTTATTCCCTTATTACACAGCAACCACTTGGGGGTAAAGCGCAATTCGGTGGACAAAGATTGGGTGAGATGGAGGTTTGGGCATTAGAGGGTTATGGTGCTTCCAACATTTTACAAGAAATGCTGACCTTAAAATCGGATGATGTAATAGGAAGAGCAAAAGCTTATGAAGCCATTGTAAAAGGAAATCCTTTACCAAAAGCAGGAATTCCAGAATCATTCAATGTATTGTTACATGAGCTTAGCGGATTAGGATTAAAAGTATCTTTTGAATAAAAATATTTAATAAAATTATGCCAATAACTAAAGATAAAAGACAACACAAAGATTTTTCACACCTAAAAATCAGTTTATCTTCTCCGGAAGATATATTAGGAAGATCATCTGGTGAGGTGTTAAAACCAGAAACCATAAATTATAGAACATATAAGCCAGAAAGAGATGGGCTTTTTTGCGAAAGAATTTTTGGACCAGTAAAGGATTTTGAATGCCATTGTGGTAAATATAAAAGAATCCGTTACAGAGGAATTGTTTGTGATAGATGTGGGGTGGAAGTAACTGAGAAAAAGGTAAGAAGAGAAAGAGTTGGGCACATCAAATTGGTTGTTCCGGTAGCTCATATTTGGTATTTCAGAACGCTACCTAATAAAATAGGATATCTTTTAGGGCTTCCAACCAAAAAGATGGACATGATTATCTATTATGAAAGATATGTTGTGATTCAAGCAGGAGTTGGCGGGCTAAATGAAGAAGGAGATCCAATTAAGGATAATGATTTTATTACTGAGGAAGAATATTTAAATATATTAGATGCACTCCCAACAGAAAATCAGTATTTGCCTGATGAAGATCCAAATAAATTTATTGCTAAAATGGGTGCAGAAGCAATTGCTGATTTACTTGCACGAATTGACATGGATGCCTTGTCGTTCGAGTTAAGAGATAAGGCAAATACGGAAACTTCTCAGCAAAGAAAAACTGAAGCACTTAAAAGATTGCAAGTAGTAGAGGCCTTTCGTGAGGCGAATCAGCATACCGAAAATAAACCAGAGTGGATGATAATAAAAGTTGTTCCTGTTACTCCACCTGAGTTGCGTCCACTTGTCCCACTAGATGGGGGAAGGTTTGCAACTTCTGATTTGAATGATTTATATAGAAGAGTTATTATCCGAAATAACAGATTGAAACGATTGATGGAAATCAATGCTCCTGAAGTAATTTTAAGAAATGAAAAAAGGATGTTGCAAGAATCTGTTGATGCACTTTTTGATAATTCCAGAAAATCATCTGCTGTAAAAACAGATGGAAACAGGGCACTGAAATCATTATCGGATAACTTGAAAGGAAAGCAAGGTAGATTCCGTCAAAATCTTTTAGGAAAAAGGGTGGATTATTCTGCTCGTTCGGTAATTATTGTTGGTCCTAGTTTGAAACTACATGAATGTGGTTTGCCAAAAGAAATGGCTGCAGAGATATACAAACCATTTATTGTTCGAAAACTGATTGAAAGAGGAATTGTAAAAACAGTAAAATCTGCCAAAAAGATTATTGATGCTAGAGAACCAGTAGTTTGGGATATTTTAGAAAATGTAATGAAAGGACATCCTGTACTTTTAAATAGGGCTCCAACTCTTCATCGATTGGGTATTCAGGCCTTTCAGCCAAAAATGATTGAAGGAAAAGCTATTCAGTTGCATCCACTTGTATGTACTGCATTTAATGCCGATTTTGATGGGGATCAAATGGCGGTTCATTTACCACTTGGTACGGCTGCTATTTTGGAAGCACAAATTTTAATGTTGGCTTCTCATAATATCCTAAATCCTGCAAATGGAGCTCCAATTACAGTTCCTTCACAAGACATGGTGCTTGGACTTTATTATATGACAAAGCAAAAAGTAACTGCAGATCAGGTAAAAGATGAAAAAGGAAAAGTAATAGAAAAGGCGGTTACCGTTAAAGGAGAAGGAATGAATTTTTATTCTGCTGAGGAAGTGAATATTGCTTACAATGAAAAAATTGTAGCACTTCATGCAATGATAAAAGTGCGTGTAAAAGATGAAAAAGGAAAAGATTATCTCTTAGAAACTTCAGTAGGTAGAGTATTATTTAATGAATTTGTTCCTGAAGAGTTTGGTTTTATCAATGAGTTGCTTACTAAAAAAGCATTAAGAAATATCATTGGAGATATTCTTACTAAATGTGGGGTTTCTAAAACAGTAAAATTCTTGGATAATATTAAAAATATTGGTTTTCAAATGGCTTTTAAAGGTGGCCTTTCTTTTAACTTAGGGGATGTAGTTGTTCCGCCAGAGAAAAAACAAATGGTAAAAGATGCTTATGAAAAAGTAGATGAGGTGTTTTCTCACTATAATTTAGGTGTAATTACCAATAACGAAAGATATAATCAGGTAATTGATATTTGGACTAATACCAATGCTCGATTGACCGAAACGGTAATGAGCCGAATTAGAAGCGAAAGACAAGGTTTCAACTCTCTTTATATGATGTTGGATTCTGGTGCAAGGGGTTCGAAAGAGCAAATTCGTCAGTTATCTGGAATGAGGGGATTGATGGCCAAACCACAGAAATCAGGTGATCATGGAGATTCTATTATTGAAAATCCTATTATCACTAACTTTAGAGAAGGGCTTTCTATTTTAGAGTACTTTATTTCTACTCATGGTGCCAGAAAAGGATTAGCTGATACGGCTCTAAAAACTGCAGATGCTGGTTATTTGACAAGACGATTGGTTGATGTTTCGCAAGATGTGGTGATTACAGAAGAAGATTGTGGTACTTTGCGTGGACTTGTAACTACTGCCCTTAAAAACAATGAAGATATTGTAGAAACTTTATCTGAAAGAATTACAGGAAGAGTTTGCTTGCATGATATTTACAATCTAAACGATAATAAAGTTATTGTTGAATCAGGAAGTGAGATAACTGAATTAATTGCTAAAGAGATTCAAGAAGCAGAAATTGAGGCAGTTGAAATTCGTTCTGCTCTTACTTGCGAAACCAGAAAAGGAATTTGTAGCAAATGTTATGGTAGAAGTTTGGCTTCTGCAAAAATGGCAGCAAGAGGAGAGGCAGTCGGTGTTATTGCTGCTCAATCCATTGGAGAGCCGGGTACTCAGCTTACGCTAAGAACTTTCCATGTTGGAGGTACTGCTTCTAGAACTGCAGCAGATTCGAGTATTACTATCAAAAATGATGGTAAGATTGAGATTGAAGATTTAAAAACCGTTAAAACGAAAAAGGCTAGTGGTAAAGATGTTGAAATTGTAATTTCTAGAACAGCTGAACTTAGAATAATTGATGAAAAATCAGGCGTTACGATTGCTACTCATATTATTCCTTATGGTTCTAATATTTACAAAAAATCTGGAAAGGTTGTTAAGGGAGATGTAGTTTGCGATTGGGATCCTTACAATGCACTTATCATTTCTGAGATTGCTGGAAAGATTCAATACCAAGATATTGAGGAAGGCTATACATATAGAATTGAATCGGATGAGCAAACAGGGCATCAAGAAAAAGTAATAATTGATAGTAGAGATAAAAAGAAAAATCCTGTTATTGTTATTCAAGCAAAAGGTAAGGAAAGGTCTTATAGTATTCCTGTAAAAGCGCATATTTCGGTTGATGAAGGAAAAACAATAAAGGCAGGAACAGTAGTTGCTAAAATTCCAAGGGCGCAAGGTTCTTCAGGTGATATTACGGGTGGTCTTCCAAGAGTTACAGAGCTTTTTGAAGCAAGGAATCCCTCTAATCCATCAGTAGTTTCTGAGATTGATGGTATTGTTTCATTTGGAAAGAAAATCAAAAGAGGGAATAAAGAAATTATTGTAACCTCAAAAACTGGTGAGGAAAAGAAATTCTTAGTGCCTCTTTCAAAACACATATTAGCTCAAGAGAATGATTTTGTAAAAGCGGGAACGCCACTTTGTGATGGCGTAATCACGCCAAGAGACATCTTAGCAATTAAAGGACCCACTATTGTTCAGGAATATATTGTGAATGAGGTACAGGAGGTTTATAGGTTGCAAGGAGTGAAAATTAACGACAAACACTTTGAGGTTGTGGTAAGACAAATGATGAGGAAAGTGGAAGTGGTTGATTCTGGTGATACTAAATTATTGGAAAAACAATTGGTAAACAAAATCGATTTCATGGAAGAAAACGATTGGATTTTCGATAAAAAATACATTGAAGATGCTGGTGATTCAACCGATTACAACAAAGGGCAATTAATTACTGCAAGACAGCTAAGAGAAGAAAATTCCCGACTTAAAAGAAAGGATATGAAGCCCATTGATTCGCGTGATGCTGTTCCGGCAATTTCTCGTCCGGTACTTCAAGGAATTACCAGAGCTTCATTGCAAACCGATAGTTGGATTTCAGCAGCTTCTTTCCAGGAAACTACAAAAGTATTGAATGAAGCAGCTATTAGAGCGAAAAGAGATGGTCTTAGAGGATTAAAAGAAAATGTAATTGTTGGGCACAAAATTCCAGCAGGAACTGGCCTTATTGATGGAAGCGATTTAATTGTTGGTTCACAAGCAGAATTTGATAAATTACTAGAGGATAAAACAGAAGAATTGGTGCAAGAGAAAGTGACAATAACGGAAGAATAAAAACTTATTATTATGTCAGAAGAAAAAAAACAAGACGGACTAAACATTGAACTTAGTGAGGAAGTGGCAGAAGGAACCTATAGTAATATTGCTATAATTAACCATTCTCCATCCGAGTTTATAGTTGATTTTATTCAAATGATGCCTGGAGTTCCAAAGGCAAAAGTAAAATCACGAATTATTCTTACACCTCAACATGCTAAACGCCTTATGAAAGCTTTGAATGATAATATTTCAAAATTTGAAGCTCAGCATGGCGAGATAAAAGATGTTGACCCGACTGGTGGGATTCCTATGAATTTTGGCGGACCTACTGCAGAAGCTTAAAAGAAATACACCTATATAGCTAGAATTATTTTTCTCATAGATTATTAAGTTAAAATTTCTAAAGTCACAAATACCCCAAGCATCAAAGACGCAATTCCGTTTGTAGTGAAAAATGCCAAATTTACTTTGCTTAAATCATTATGTTTTATCAAAGTGTGTTGGTATATGAGTAGTGCAGAAAAAATAGAGAATCCTATCCAGTAGAACTTTCCGAATTCAGTATAATTTCCAATTTGTGAAAGTAAAATGATGGTTACAAAATGCAATAGTTTTGCAAGATTCAATGCATTTTTCTTTCCCATCAAAACAGGTATAGAATGTAGTTTTTGGGTTTTATCAAATTTCTCATCTTGCAGTGAGTAAATAATATCAAATCCACTTACCCAAAAAAGAACAACTAATGAAAATAAGATAGGAAGAATTTCAAATTTTCCACTAACTGCTAAATAAGCACCAATAGGAGCAAGGGCTAATCCTAAACCCAATATTAAATGACAAAGAGCCGTAAAGCGTTTGGTGTAGCTGTAGCCCAATATTACTAATAATGCAATTGGTGATAGAGCTAAGCAAAGTGGATTAATCAAATAAGTTGTTCCAATGAATAATAAACAATTAAGGAGTACAAAAATTAAAGCAGATTTTGCTTTGATACTTCCGTTCGGTATTTCTCTAACTTTTGCAGTTCTTGGGTTTGCTGTGTCAATATCTCTATCAATATAGCGATTAAAAGCCATGGCTGCCGATCGTGCAAAAACCATGCAAAGCACTACATAAAAAAGGGTATCCCATTTCACTGAATTGGTTTGTGTAGCCAAGAAAAAACCAATACAAGCAAAAGGCATTGCAAAAATTGTATGACTAAATTTTATTAATGAGAGATATTTTCTCATAAACTATTTAGGGATATTAATCTCAAATGATATGGTAGAATCTTTTGTGATTAGCCAGTTTTTATCAAATTTTTCAAGATCTAGCCAAAACAGTCCGTTAGGATGATCATTCATTCTAATAAGTTCCCACTTTCCAAATAAATTTGCTGTTGTTTTAGAGGTTAGTATTAAATTTAATATTTCAAATTTAAATTCTCCCATACTAGATTTTGTAGGATAACTATTTTTATATCTCTCTAAAGTATTTTTCCATCCATATGCTGGTTTATGACTTAGTGAAGTGAATATTAATTCTTCAGAATTCCAATACCCTTCCATAAATCCATCAATATCCCCATTATTCCAACATTCTTGTTGGGCAGTTAACACCTTTTTTATAGCATCAATCTCAAAAGGGTCCTGTTTTATGGCCTCAATAGTCTTGGTGTTATTCATACTGCAAGACAAAAATATAAGAAGGAATAGGGTAAATAGTTGTTTCATAATTTTCGCACCAAATATAGTGAAAGTTATCTATTATATTTTACGATATTTGCAAACAATTATGAGTAACACAAAACCGTCCATACCAAAAGGAATGCGTGATTTCACATCTGAAGTAATGTTCAGAAGAAATTACATTTTTGAAACTGTAAAATCGGCTTTCGAACGCTATGGATATGCCCCAATTCAAACGCCAGCAATGGAAAATATTGGGACCCTAACAGGTAAATATGGTGATGAGGGCGATCGTTTAATTTTTAAAGTTTTAAACTCTGGCGATTATCTTTCTAAAGCAGATCTTAATGAGAGTACTAATTCAAAATCTTTAACAAAACAGATTTCTGAAAAAGCATTGCGTTATGATTTAACAGTTCCTTTTGCTCGTTTTGTCGTGCAAAATCGCAATGAGATTACTTTTCCTTTTAAGCGCTATCAGATGCAAAATGTATGGCGTGCTGATAGACCACAAAAAGGAAGGTACAGAGAATTCTATCAATGTGATGCTGATGTAATTGGAACTGATTCCTTGCTTTGTGAAGTTGAGTTAGTTCAGCTTTATGATGATGTTTGCTCACAGCTTAAAATACCTAATGTTGACATTTGTATTAATAACCGAAAGGTGCTTAGTGGAATGGTTGAGCTGATGGGCGCAACAAATTTGTTTGATGATGTTGTAATTACACTTGACAAATTAAGTGCTATAGGATTAGAAAAAGTAAAAGAGGAGTTGCTTGTAAAAGGAGTTAAATCTGAATCGCTTTCAATTTTAGATGCTTTCTTAAATACTAAAACTGTTTCTGATTTATCATCCCTTTTAGAAAATTCAGCAATAGGAAAAAAAGGATTAGAAGAGTTGCAATTTGTAATCAATACGATTAATAGTTTAGGCTTGCAATCTGCTAAGTTAGTTTTTGATATCACCCTAGCAAGAGGTCTTAATTATTATACAGGCTGTATTTTGGAAGTAAAAGCTAATGATGTTAATGTTGGCTCGGTTGGAGGAGGAGGAAGATATGATAATTTAACTTCAATTTTTGGCCTTAAGGATATTTCAGGAGTTGGAATTTCGTTTGGAATTGATCGGATTTATTTAGTAATGGAAGAACTTGGTTTATTTCCTAATAGTATTGATGTAAGTACTAAAGTAATGTTTACCAATTTTGGGGAAGATGAAGCTGCATTTTGCTTGCCTTTATTAAAGCAATTACGTACTGTAGGAATTAGTTCAGAATTATACCCTACAAAGGCTAAAATGAAAAAGCAAATGACCTATGCCAACAACAAAGGCGTTCGATATGTTGTACTTGTGGGTGAGGATGAAATGGCTTCAGGTCTTTTGACAATAAAGAACATGGAAAGTGGTGAGCAAAGCAATTGGAGTATTGCTGATTTAATAAAAGAATTATCCTAGATGAGTATTTATAAAATAGGAGAAAAAATGCTAAGCATCTCAATTATTGCTGAGATTATTGCTGAGAACAAGCAATTAGCATTAGACTCAAAAGGAAAGCAAAAAATCAAAGATTGCCGTGATTATTTGGATAAGAAAATGGAGCAATCAGATGCACCTATTTATGGGATAAACACTGGTTTTGGTGCGCTTTGTAATCATAAAATTACTAACAAAGATTTAGGTAAACTACAAACTAATTTGGTACTTTCTCATGCTTGTGGTACTGGTGATAAGGTGCCGAATGAGATAGTAAAGATAATGCTCCTTTTAAAAGTACAATCTTTGTCTTATGGGCATTCAGGGGTGCAATTAGAAACAGTTGAACGCTTTATTGAAATGTTCAATAAAAATATATTACCAGTAGTATTCCAACAAGGAAGTTTAGGCGCTTCAGGAGATTTAGCACCTTTAGCTCATTTATCTTTACCACTTTTAGGAGTAGGTAAAGTTGTAGTTGATGGAAAAGAAGTAGCAACAAAATCCATTATGAAATCCAATGGGTGGAAAGCAATTACTTTGCAATCCAAAGAAGGATTAGCCTTATTAAACGGAACACAGTTTATGGGTGCTTATGGCGTGTGGAGTTTATTAAAAGCTCAGAAATTATCCTATATGGCCGATATGATTGGAACAATTTCTTTAGAAGCTTTTGATGGAAGAAGTGAATGTTTTGATGAGTTGATTCATTTGGTTCGCCCACATAAAGGACAATTAAAAGCTGCTGAAAATATTCGTGATTTCTTAGATGGAAGTGAAATACAAGAAGGGGAGAAGGAGCATGTTCAAGATCCGTATTCTTTCAGGTGTATGCCACAAGTACATGGGGCATCAAAAGATGTGATTACACATGTGAAAAGTATATTTACTACTGAAATTAATTCCGTTACCGATAATCCTACAATTTTTATAGCTGAAGATAAAATAATTTCAGGCGGTAATTTCCATGGGCAACCTTTAGCTATGGCTATGGATTATTTAGCTATTGGGCTTTCAGAATTAGGTTCTATTTCAGAAAGAAGAACCTATCAACTTATTTCAGGGCAAAGAGGTTTACCAACCTTCTTGGTTGCTGAGCCAGGGCTTAATTCTGGCATGATGATTCCACAATATACAGCCGCTAGTATTGCCAGTCAGAACAAGCAGTTATGTACGCCTGCTTCAGTGGATTCTATCGTGTCGTCCAACGGACAGGAAGACCATGTAAGTATGGGAGCAAATGCTGCAACAAAATTATATAAAGTAGTGGAAAATACAGAACGTATTTTAGCTATCGAAATCTTAAATGCTACTCAGGGTATTGCTTTTAGAAATACAAAATCATCTGATTTTATTGAGAATATATTGGATATTTACAGACATGAGGTTGACTTTTTAGACAATGACAGATTGTTGCATGATGATATTCAAAAATCAATTACTTTCTTACAGAATCTATCTGTTGATGAGGAATTGCTTTAATGGGTTAATTAGAAAAGACATATTCTAAAATATTGGCACCCATTTGTAGCGCTTTTTCTCTTATTTGCTCACTATCGTTATGCACTTCTGCATCTTCCCAGCCATCTCCAATATCGCTTTCATGCGTGTACAATAAAACTAAACGCCCATCTGAAATTATTGCATATGCTTTTGGAGGAATAGCATCATGTTCATGAATTTTTGGCAAGCCATTTTTGAACTCATATTTACCATGAAATATAGGATGGTTAGTTGGCAGTTCTACTAAATCAGTTTCTGGAAAAACCTTTTTTATTTCTGTACGCACATAGGGGTCCATGCCGTAATTATCGTCAATATGCAAAAAGCCACCTGCCAATAAATAATTGCGTAAATTTCCTGTTTCACTAGTATTAAAAACTACATTTCCATGCCCTGTCATATGTAGGAAAGGATAGTTGAATATATCGCCACTTCCTACTTCTACCGTTGCAGGTTCTTTTTTGATGTTTGTTCCAATATTTTCATTGCTAAATGCAATAAGGTTGGGTAGGGCAGTAGGGTTTGCATACCAATCGCCACCACCATTGTATTTTAATATAGCAATTTGGTAAGTGTTTTGTCCTAATGCGAAAATTGGGAGGAATAGAAATATTATGAGTAGGTTTTTCATTTAATTTTCATTTAATCCAAATGACTTTGTTCCAAATTTCTCTTTATATAGATTTTCAATCTTTATGACTTCTTTAGCGCTTATATTACTAGGTAAGCTTTGTAAAATAGTATATTGAAAATTCTGTTTATAGTTTTTATTATTATCGCATAATTCTTTTAATTTTTTATTTCCTCCATGAATATTTGAAGCGTAATCAGACCATCTTTGCCATATTCCACCTTTACCATAAGCTGAACCAATATATTGATTACCAGTTTTAGTATCAAGAATCATATATATTCCATTAACTGACGAAAGATTACTTCTCCAATCTCTATTTGCATCCGGATTGGAAATTAACTTTCTTAACTCATTATAATCTAAGATAAAGTTAGTTAATCCTTTAAATTCACCTAAATACCCTTTAGGTAAAATTTCTAACACTTCTTTTTCTTGTTTATGATACCATTGATGCCAAGAAATAGATGATTTTCCCCAATCTATAACTACTCTACCTATTAAATCAGTACATATTTCTTCCTCAGTTAAAGTGTAATAGAATAATTCCTTTTGCTCTTTCTCACTCCATTTAACTCTTACGTCTTTCACTTTAAATATGCCAAATAATAGAGCTTTAGTGCTCTCCATTCCTGTAAATGAAATTAAGTAGTCTGTATTTTTAAAAACTTCCTTCCCTTGAATTCTTTGATATTCAAGTAGATTACCTCTGTCTTTTAGAATGTCCTTATACTCCTTCCGACTATCTTTATGTCTAACTAATTTAACTTTTGAAGATTTAAATAAATTAGTTTTTAGTTCAACTAACTCTTGAAATGTAATCATAATTAACTAATAATATTTATCGTATGCACAGCTACTATTCCTGCAGTTTCTGTACGCAATCTACTTGTTCCCAAACTTACTGCTTTAAATTGGTTTTGCAATGCCATTTCTATCTCAGAAGGTGAGAAGTCGCCTTA
>Ga0114993_10005945_pt1 | contig 11619 bp, 9 predicted proteins | sample ArcticOcean_MG_C_FD_87042 | JGI IMG/M metagenome (GOLD analysis project Ga0114993, IMG submission 87042) | Marine microbial communities from western Arctic Ocean - ArcticOcean_MG_CB2_150 | ecosystem: Environmental > Aquatic > Marine > Oceanic | place: Arctic Ocean: Canada Basin | collected...
ATCCAAGGCCATGTTGCTATATCAGCAATTGTATAATTTTCTCCAGCTAAATATTTAGATAAACCAAGTCTCTCATCTAATTCACTATAAATTCTTTTGGTAATTTTAAAAAATCTCTCTTCCCCAAATTCACTTTTGCCTGGATTATAATGATGAAACTGATGATGCTGACCAATCATTGGACCAATTGTTCCCATCTGTGCCATTAGCCACTGGTTTATAATATGACGATCTTTTAATTCATAAAATTTATTATACTTTTCTCCCAAATATATAAGAATTGCGCCAGACTCGAATAAGGACTTTCCGTTTTCATGGTCTGTAATTACAGGAATTTTACCAAAAGGACTTAGTTTTTTAAAGTCAGGTTTAAGTTGCTCATCTTTTGATAATTCAATTTTTGTAACTTTAAACTCGCAACCCACCTCTTCCAACATAATCGTAATTTTTTTTCCATTTGGAGTGTCGGCGGTAAATAATTCTATCACTCTTTAATACCCAGTCTACTTTTGACTGTCTTAGAGGAAGTAGTAAATTCAAATCTATATTTTTCATCTGGTTTTGCATATTTAAAACAACCTCTGGCAGCTAATGCTCCTTCATGAAAACCAGATAGTATCAATTTAAGTTTTCCTGAGTAAGTACAGATATCTCCAATCGCGAAGATGCCTTCTTTGTTTGTTTCAAAAGCTTCAGTGTTAACAGGTATTGTTTTTTTATCTAAATTTAAACCCCATTCAGTAATTGGTCCAAGTTGCATTATCAATCCAAAAAAACCAAGTACATAATCAGTTTTAACTTGCTTTGTACTTTCATCTTCATGTTTAATATTGATATTTTCAACTTTTTCTTTTCCTTGAACTGAACTTAATTGATATTTTGTGTAAACTTCTATTTTACCCTCTTCTTTTAATTGATTAACCTTATCAATATTTGCTTGCATTCCTCTAAATTCATCTCTTCTGTGAACTAATATAACTTTTGATGTATTTGATAATTCAATTGCCCAATCTAAAGCTGAGTCTCCTCCACCAAAAATAGTAACTGTTTTACCTTTAAAAATTTTTTTATCTTTTATTGAATATAGTATTTGTTTACCCTCATATTTTTCAATTTCTTTTGTTGGAAATTTTCTTGGTTCAAAAGAACCTACACCAGCTGCAATAATTATACTTGACGCCTCAAATTTTGTTCCTTTATTTGTTTTAATAAACCATTTTTTTTCAACTTTTTTAATTTCCTCTACTCTTTCATTTAAATGAAAGTTTGTTTTAAACACTTTTATTTGTTCAATTAAATTATTGGTTAGAATTTCTCCAGTACATTCAGGAATTGCAGGAATATCATAAATAGGTTTATCTGGGTAAAGTTCGATGCACTGTCCACCTATTTTATCTAAATTATCAACTACTTCACATTTTAAACCAATTATTCCTAATTGATGGACACAAAATAATCCAACCGGTCCTGCACCTATTATTAAAGTATCTGTTTTAATCATTTAACCTTGCTTTGATGGAATGCTAACAATTAAACCATCTAATTCATCCGAAACTAATACTTGGCAACTTAACCTACTAAATTTATTAGGCTTATACGCCATATCTAACATATCCTCTTCTCCATCTTCTTTTTTTGGGAGCTTATTAAACCACTCTTCTTTGACATAAACATGGCAAGTAGCACACGCCATTCCTCCTCCACAATCAGCATCTATTCCCGGTATATCATTTTGTACGGCACACTCCATAACACTTAATCCACTAGAAACCTCTATCGTATGTGAACTTCCATTATTTTCTATGTAAGTTATCTTAGGCATTTATTTAAATATAATGGCTTAAAAAAAAAGGGCAAGTGCACAAAATATACTCGCCCCATTTAAATTATTTAGGTTTTACTAATTACTTAGATCTTTTACCACCAACACTCATTGCTGCAGCCCAAATGATTAGACCAAATGCAATTTTGTTAACGAAGTCAGCTAAATTGTAAATTACGTTTAGTGAGCTTTCATCTACACCACCTGTCAGGTAACCAAATACGTAACCTAATGGGTAAATTGCCCAACCAACTGTAACGATCATTCTCATAGCACCAAATGCAGTTACAAGAGCTTTGCTTCCACTTTTTGCTGCTGCTTTACCAGCTTCACCTGAAAATATTTCATAAAGAATATAGATCCATCCAGCCATGCCGATTACAAAACCAAGCATTTCATTGATGTGTCCAGCTTCTCCTAGAAATCCTCCAACTAGCATCACAACTGAACCAATTAACAATCTCCAGAACATTCCAGAATTTGCTTTGCCTACAGCTTTTAGAATTAAGTAAAATTCTACCATCAGTAATGGAACCGTAATTAACCAGTCAATATATCTGTAAACTGTTGGTGAATCTCCAGTAGAGACCCATACACCTCTCATGTACATGTAGTGTATAAATGCAATACCAGTTACTAGACCGGCTACAATAATTGATGTTCTCCATGCTGCTGCAACATGACCACTTTCTAAAAAAAAGAAAGCAGTTGCTGCTAACATCGCCATTGAAACAATCCAAAATGAGATTCCAACAAAATCATTAGATGCTAACATCGCAGTTTCTGCGTTTGCTACACCTGAAACACCCATTAGGGCTACAGCTGTAAGAACAAACAATTTTAGTTTTTTCATAAAAAACTCCCTCTTTAGTTAGTTTTTAACTTTAGTTTATATAAACTAGACTTAAGCTAATATTTAAGTCAATATTGAAGGTTAACTATCAAAATTATTTAGCTTTTAGAAGGGTTAATTGTGACTAATTTGGGTTGATTTTACTTACTTTTTAAATTTTAATACAATTTTTAATTTAATAATTCGTAAAAAGTAACAAAAAGAATCAAATACAATGGTTAGTAAATTCAATGAAATTTATCAAAATTCTTTAAAAAATCCTGAAAATTTTTGGAAAGAAGTATCAAATGATATTTTTTGGTTTAAAAAACCTACCAAAATTCTAAATAAGAATAACCCACCATTTTATAAATGGTTTGAGAATGGCATAACTAATACTTGCTACAATGCATTAGACACACATATCGATCAAGGTAGAGGTAAAAAGCTTGCTTTAATTTATGATAGTCCGATCACAAAAAATAAAAAACAGTTTACATATAAAGAGTTAAAAGAAAAAGTTTCTAAATTTGCTGGAGCTCTAAACAATCAAGGAATTAACAAAGGAGACAGAGTTATAATATATATGCCTATGATCCCAGAAGCAGTTATTGCTATGCTTGCTTGTGGAAGAATTGGTGCAATTCATTCTGTGGTTTTTGGTGGCTTTGCCTCAAGTGAGCTTGCGAGTAGAATTGACGATAGCAAAGCAAAAATATTAGTTACAGCATCATGCGGGTTTGAGCCTGGAAAAACTATTGAATATAAACCTTTGGTAGATGAGGCAATTAAAATTGCTTCTCATAAAATTAAAAAGCTAATTCTTTTTCAAAGATCTGGACATGAAGCAAAAATAAATGCCCCAAAAGAAATAAGTTGGGATGAAGCACTCTCTAATGCTCAAGAAGTAGATTGTGTGGAAATGAATTCAAATGATCTTGCTTATATTTTATACACTTCAGGAACTACTGGTATTCCAAAAGGTATAGTTAGAGACATTGGAGGCCATATAGTTGCTCTAAAATGGACTATGAAAAATATTTATAATATTGATGTTGATGACGTTTGGTGGTCTGCAAGTGACATAGGTTGGATTGTTGGTCATTCTTATATTGTATATGCTCCATTGTTTAAGGGATGTACTACTGTATTATTTGAAGGTAAGCCTATTGGCACTCCTGATGCTGGTGCATTTTGGAAAATAATTTCTGACTATAAAGTTAAATCTCTTTTTACAGCACCGACTGCTTTTAGAGCAATTAAAAAAGAAGACCCTGAGGGTAAATTTTTTACTAAATATGATTTAAGTAAATTTGAATCATTATTTTTAGCAGGTGAAAGAGCTGATCCAGATACAATCAAGTGGGCTGAAAATTTATTAAAAGTTCCTGTAATAGATCACTGGTGGCAAACTGAAACGAGCTGGGCAATTAGCTCAAATTGTACAGGAATTGAAATGATGAAAACAAAATATGGCTCAGCTTGCAAGGCGGTTCCTGGTTATGATGTAAAAGTTATAAAACCAGATCAAACAATAGCAAAACCAAATGAGATGGGAGACATTGTTATAAAACTTCCCCTTCCTCCTGGAACCTTTCCAACATTGTGGAACGCAAACAAAAGATACAAAGATAACTACATGACCAACTATAAGGGTTACTACGAAACCTATGATGCAGGACATATTGATGAAGATGGTTACATCTGGATAATGTCTAGAACTGATGACATTATTAATGTTGCAGGACACAGATTATCAACAGGGGCTATAGAAGAAGTTTTATCTGAACATCAATCAGTTGCTGAATGTGCGGTGCTAGGAATTGCAGATAAATTAAAAGGACAATTACCGATTGGATTAGTGGTTCTTAAATCTGGTGTTGAAAAAGATAATGAAACTATTTCAAAAGAATGTATACAAATGGTTAGAGATAAAATAGGACCTGTTGCTGCATTTAAAGTTGTAATTGTGATTAAAAGATTGCCAAAAACAAGATCTGGAAAAATATTAAGGGGAACTATTAGAAAAATTGCTGACAAAGAAGAATATAAAATGCCAGCCACAATTGATGATCCTACAATTTTAAGTGAAATTAAAGAAGATTTAATAAAAAACAATATTATAAAATAATATTTATTTGGAATTAAAATAAAATTTTGACCAATACAAAAGTATCAATATTAATTGCAAACTATAATGGTGAAAAATTTATACCGGATTGTATAAATTCACTAAAAGAGCAAACCTATAAAAATATCGAAGTAATTTTTTTTGATGATTTTTCTAAAGATAATTCAATTAATGAGATTAAAAAATTTGATAATATAAAAATAATTGAAAATAAAAAAAAAACAAACATGGGGTCATTTAATCAAATGAATGCCTATAAACAAGCATTTGAACTAAGTACTGGAGAAATAATTCTTTTTTTGGATAGTGACGACTATTTTGAAAGAAATAAAGTAGAAGAGGTAGTTAAATTTTATAACAATAATTTAAATGCAAAAATTGTTTTTGATTTACCTTTTATTAAAAAAAAAGATAAAATTAAAACTATTAAAAAAAATAACAAATTATTTAAAAGTTTATGGCCCTATATACACCCTCAAAGCTGTATCAGTATTAAAAAAGAATATTTTAAAGAAATATTAAAAAAGATTTTTACAGATAACTTTTATGATATTTGGATGGATTTCAGAATATGTATTTACTCTAAATATATATTAAATAAGTATTATATTTTAAATAAAAATTTAACTTACTATAGACAAAGTGATGCCAACATTTCATCAAAGTTTAAACATTTAAGTGCCAATTGGTGGAAAAGAAGGTTTCAAGCACATAAATATCTTGAGAGTTTCTTGATTGGCAATAACATTAAATATAAGAAAAATTTAGATTACTTTATTACCAGTATTTATAATAAATTTATTAATTAAAATTTTAGAGGTTTTCCTTCAGGATTACCTAAGATCTTTCCACCTCTCATTTTAATTTGTCCACAAACAATTGTAGAAACAGGAGTTCCTTTAAATTCAACACCATCAAATGGTGACCAGCCACATTTACTTTCAATATTTTCATCTTTAATTAAAATTTTTTTATTCATATCGACAATTGTAAAATCAGCATCAAAACCTTCTTTGATAAAACCTTTATCTTTAATCCCAAAAATTTTTACTGGATTTTCACATACAAAATTCATTAATTGCTCAAGGCTTAATTTTCCATCATTAATATGATTTAACATAACTGGCATGAGAGTTTGAACTCCTGGCATACCAGATGGTGAATTTGGATATCTCTTTTCTTTATCTTCTTTTAAGTGTGGAGCATGATCAGAACCAATCGTATCATTAAGATTATTTTTCACTCCATACCATAACCTATCATAATGAGACTTATCTCTTATGGGAGGATTCATTTGAGCGTAAGTTCCAAGTTTGTTGTAACAGTCAGGAGCGTATATCGTTAAGTGTTGAGGGGTTATTTCAAATGTAATGTTGCCTTTATGTTGTGATAAAAAATCAATTTCTTGTTTCGTGGTAACATGAAGAATGTGTGCTTTCTTTTTATAACGTTCAGCTATTCTTACAATTCTTCTGGTTGATGAAATTGCACACTCATCACTTCTCCAAATTGGATGTGAGTGAACATTCCCATCTTTAATCAATTTTTTATTCATATTTAATATTGCCTCATCCTCAGAGTGAACTGAAACAACTTTAGAGCTACTTTTAAATACTTTTTCAATATCCTCTTCATATTGAACTAATAAATTTCCTGTTGAAGAGCCTGCAAAAAGTTTAATTCCACAACAGCCTTCTAGGTTTTTTAGATCTGCTAGTTCTGCTGCATTATCTGGGGTCGCTCCAAAATAAAAGGCGTAATTGCAATACATTCTGTTTTTTGCAAGATCTAATTTTTTTTGAAATTCTATTTTATTAGATGTTGGAGGGTTAGTGTTTGGCATCTCAAAAACACTCGTTATTCCTCCTGCAATTGCCGCTCTACTTCCCGAATGAAGATCTTCAGTATCAGTTGAACCTGGCTCTCTAAAATGAGTTTGAGTATCTATACACCCAGGCAAAACTGTTAAGTTTTTAGCATCAAATATCTCTTTTGCTTTAACATTTATTTTTCCAATTTCAATAATTTTACCATCTTTAATTGATATATCTTGATCTTTAAGATCTTTATTTATGTAGCATGAACCGTTTTTAATTATTAGATCTAACATTTATGAAAAAAGTAATTATATTATATCTGAGCATCAATCAATTATGAATACTCAAAATGTATATATTTTAGAAGATAGGGGAATTCTCTATATAAATGGAGCAGATACTAAAGAATTTCTACAAAACATAATCAGTAATGACATTAATAAGGTTAGTGAAACTAATAGTTGTTTTGCGTCGTTATTAACTCCACAAGGAAAGTTTTTATTCGCTTTTATTATTGTAAAACATAAAACTGGGTACTTCATAGATTGTGAGAAATCTCAAACAGAAAATCTTTTCAAACAACTTAGTATTTATAAGCTTAGATCAAATATTGAAATTATAAATTTAAGTAATGAATTTGTAATTGCAGCTTTTAATCAAGAAAAGTTTTTAAAATTTGAAGGTGCTAAAAATGAGCCTGGGAATACAATCAAATATAGAGAGGATCCTATTTTGCTAGATCCAAGAAATAAAGATCTGGGTGCAAGACTTATCATTAATTTGGAAAAACTTTATCTATCCTTAAAAAAATTAGAGTTAAAAGACTCTAAAGTTGATGAATACTATAAATTTAGTCACGAATTGGGAATAGCTCAAAAAGACATGAATAAATTACAAAATAAATTATTTGGTATTGAATGTAATTTAGAAGAACTTAATGGAATAGATTTTAAAAAAGGGTGTTATGTTGGTCAAGAGAATACTGCTAGAATAAAACTAAAGAATAAACTTTCTAAAAGATTATTAGCAATTCAATTGATTAGTGGAAAATTAACAGAAGGTGAACCAATCTATGCTAATGATACCGAAATAGGAAAAGTTTTGATTGATGATGAATATCCTTTTGCTTTAATCAAATTTCTAGATGATAATTTTAAAGAAGATAGTGAATTAAAAAGTGAAAATGCAGTTTTAAGAATAAAAATGCCAAATTGGATTAAGTAGTGTGGCATAATAAAGGAATGACAATCATTAACCAAATTGATAGGTTTTGACATGGAATTTACACCAGAAGTAAGAATAGCAACTGATCCTATCTATCAAAAAATCTCACAGGTTATGCCTGAGATTGAATGGTCAGTTCATGCTCCTTATATTCATAGGATTAATCAATTAAAAAAAGAGAAAAATGCAATTGTGCTTGCTCATAATTATCAAACCCCAGAAATTTATCATGGTGTTGCAGATGTTGCTGCTGATTCGTTAGCCCTTGCAATAGAGGCTGCAAAAACTAAGGCTGACATTATTGTAATGGCAGGAGTTCATTTTATGGCTGAAACTTCTAAATTAATGAGTCCTGAAAAAAAAGTTTTACTTCCAGATATGGATGCTGGTTGTTCTTTGTCATCATCAATAACTGGTAAAGATGTAAAATTATTAAAAGAGAAATATCCAGGTGTACCTGTTGTATCTTATGTTAATACTTCTGCAGAAGTAAAAGCAGAAACTGATATTTGCTGCACGTCTGCTAATGCGGTAAAAATTGTAGAATCTCTTGGAGTTAAAAAAGTTATTTTTCTACCTGATGATTACTTAGCCAAATATGTCGCTTCTCAAACAGATGTTGAAATCATTGCTTGGAAAGGTGTTTGTATGGTTCATGACCAATTCAATGAGAAAGAAATACATGATATCAGAGAAAGAAACCCAGGTATTAAAATAATAGCCCATCCAGAATGTCCACCTGAAGTAATTAAAGCAAGTGATTTTGCTGGATCGACTGGAGGGATGATTAAGTATGTTGAAGATCATCAACCTAAAAAAGTTATGATGGTTACTGAATGTTCAATGAGCGATAATATTCAGGTTGAAAATCCAAATGTAGAATTTATTAGACCCTGCAACCTTTGCCCTCATATGAAAAAAATTACATTACCAAAAATTTTGGATTGCTTAGAAAATGAAACAGGTGAAATTATAATGGATAAAGAGACAATAGAAAAAGCAAGAATTCCTGTTGAAAGAATGGTTGCGATCGGCAGATAATAAAAGTGTCTCAAATTAAATTAAGTAACTATTATATTAAGAATACTGCAAAACTAGCTTTAAACGAAGATCTTTACCCCTCAAATGATATCACATCAAGCTTGATTAAAAATAATAAAATTGTAAAAGTTAAATTAATTTCTAATCACCAAGCGGTAATTGCTGGATTAGATTTTGCAAAACAAACATTTAAATTAATAGATAGTAAGATTAAATTTATTATTAAAAAAAAAGAAGGCTCATTAGTTAAAAAAAATGATTTAATAGCTACAGTAGAGGGTAGAACTAAAAACATTCTAATTGGTGAAAGAGTTGCATTAAATTTTATGAGTCATATCTCTGGAATTGCTACTAAAACTAATCAATTTGTTAAGCTGGTTAATAAAAAGTGTAAAATTTGCTGTACCAGAAAAACAATTCCAACCTTAAGAGTAATACAAAAATATGCTGTCAAGTTAGGTGGTGGCACAAACCACAGGTTTAATTTAAGTGATGAATTTCTAATTAAAGATAATCATATAGCAAGTTCTGATATCAAAACTTTAGTTTCTCTTGCTATTAAAAATAAAAAGGGAAGAAAAATTACAGTAGAGGTTGATAATTTAAATCAGCTTAAGCAAATAATGGGTTTGAAATTTAATACAGTATTATTTGATAACATGAACAACAATATACTTAGGGCTGGTGTTAAAATAGCCAAAAAATATTATGAAACAGAAGCTTCTGGAAATGTTAATCTAAAAACGGTTAAAAAAATTGCAGCTACAGGTGTTGATAGAATCTCAATAGGTAGCATCACTCATAGTGCGCCAGCAGTTGACTTTAAATTAGAAATTTAGTTTTTTTTGGATAATTCTGCTTGAGCAGCTGCTAATCTTGCAATTGGAACTCTATAAGGTGAGCAAGAAACATAATCTAAACCTACATTTGCACAAAAATGAATACTCTTAGGATCTCCACCATGCTCACCACAAATTCCAAGTTTAATTTTTTTATTTTGTTTTCTGCCTTTTTCTACGGCAATTTTAACTAAATCACCTACTCCGTCGTCAATTGAAACAAATGGATCAATAGAGAAGATTTTATTTTCAATATAATCATTTAAAAATTTTCCACTATCATCCCGACTTAAACCAAATGTTGTTTGTGTTAAATCATTAGTACCAAAACTAAAAAACTCTGCATGTTTTGCTAAGTCATCTGCTTTAATGGCTGCTCTTGGTAACTCAATCATGGTTCCAACTATATAATCAATTTTAACTTTCTTGTCTTTTTGAACCTCTTTTGCAACTCTTATAACTAAGTCCTTCATTATTCTTATCTCGGCTTCTGTTGAAACTAATGGAATCATAATTTCAGGGAATGCTGATTTGATTTTTTTGACCTTAAGTTCTGATAAAGCTTCAAAAATTGCTCTACACTGCATTTCATAAATTTCTGGAAATGAAATTCCCAATCTACAACCTCTATGACCAAGCATTGGGTTTTGTTCGTGTAATTCATTAATTCTTGACTCAACCTCTTTTAAAGTAAGACCTACAACTTTTGCAACATCATTAATTTCTTTTTCAGTTTTAGGAAGAAATTCATGTAGAGGTGGATCTAGCAATCTTACCGTAACAGGAAGACCATTCATTATCTTAAATATTTCAATAAAATCTTTTCTTTGATGGGGCAAAAGTTTTTCTAAAGCTTTATTTCTATCTTCTTTTGTTTTTGATAAAATCATTTCTCTAACTGATAAAATTCTTTCTTCATCAAAAAACATATGCTCAGTTCGACAAAGGCCAATACCCTCTGCGCCAAAATCTCTTGCTGTTTTTGTATCAAAAGGTGTTTCAGAATTAGTTCTAATTTTTAATTTTCTGAACTCATCAGCCCAACTCATTAATTTTGAAAAGTCTCCAGAAATTTCTGGTTTAACTGTTGGTACTTCTCCTAAAATAATCCTGCCAGTTGAGCCATCAATTGTAATTATATCTCCTTCTTTAACTGCAATGGATGAAGTTTTAAAAGTTTTAGCTTCATAGTTAATGTCAATTTCACTTGAGCCTGATACACAAGGTCTTCCCATACCTCTTGCAACAACTGCGGCATGACTAGTCATTCCACCTCTTGCAGTTAAAATTCCTTTTGCAGCATGCATTCCATGAATGTCTTCTGGTGATGTTTCAACTCTAACCAAGATTGTGTCTTGCATCACATCATTTAACCTCTCTGCTTCTTCTGATGAAAAAACTACTTTCCCACTTGCGGCACCAGGGGATGCTGGCAAACCACTCGCTATAACATTCACTGAACTTTTTTCGTCTAATGTTGGGTGTAATAATGTATCTAATGAACTTGGATCTATTCTCATTACCGCTTCTTTTTTAGAAATAAGTTTCTCTTTAACCATATCTACTGCAATTCTAACTGCAGATTTTGAAGTTCTTTTTCCAGATCTTGTCTGTAACATCCATAATTTATTATTTTCAACTGTAAACTCAACGTCCTGCATATCTTTATAGTGTTTCTCTAAAACTTTTAAAATTTTATCTAATTGTTTAAATACTTTTGACATAGACTCCTCCATTGAAGCCTCTTTTGCTTTTGCATCTTTTCTTGCTTTTTTTGTAATATATTGAGGAGTTCTTGTTCCTGCTACAACATCTTCTCCTTGAGCATTAATTAAGTATTCACCATAAACTTCATTAACACCATCAGATGGATTTCTTGTAAAGACAACTCCAGTTGCACAATCATTACCCAT
>Ga0114993_10005948_pt1 | contig 11617 bp, 7 predicted proteins | sample ArcticOcean_MG_C_FD_87042 | JGI IMG/M metagenome (GOLD analysis project Ga0114993, IMG submission 87042) | Marine microbial communities from western Arctic Ocean - ArcticOcean_MG_CB2_150 | ecosystem: Environmental > Aquatic > Marine > Oceanic | place: Arctic Ocean: Canada Basin | collected...
CCCGGGTCCAGCACGATGTGCCAACCCTCCAATTGGTCGCTGAGGCGGCCCAATTGGCCGACCTCGCGAGCAAAGGCGTCCCATAGTTTGCGGGCGCGCTGGTAGGTTTGCAGCGGAGAGCGGCTAGCGCTTTCGAAATAGTCTTTATTTTTCTGACTTTTGCGTTTGGGACGGCTGTAGTAGTAGGGGCCACTGGCCGCGGTGATTTTCTTTACCCCGCCCAGACTTACTTGCAGGGCATCCCAATTGATCTCGGAGATTTTGATCGACTCCCGACCTTGACTCAAGAGGGGTTTGACTTTTAGCTCATCGCCGGGATGAATGATCGAATTTTTGAGATTATTGGCCTGCTGCAAGGCGGCCACGCTCATTTGGTGCAAACGGGCGATCTGGCCCAGATAATCGCCCTTCTTGACAGTATAGGTAGCAAAGCGCTGGGCTTTTTGAGGATTGAGCACCAACTCTTGGCCTGGATAGATTAGGTTTGAACTCATCTCGTTGAGCTCTTTTAACTCAGTCACGTTCATGCCATAGGCGCGGGCGATTTCCCACAGGGCGTCGCCGCGCTCAACAATGTGAGTGGCCCGGGGCACAGCCTTGAGTCGGAGTTTCTGACCGATGAGGATTTTGCTGTCCTCCAGACCGTTGAGGCGTTGCAATTCGCTCGCGGCGATGCTGTATTTTAGACTGATTGCGGAAATGGTTTCGCCCTCGCGCACGATGTGCACGGCTTCGTCTAGGGCGGTGGGGCGCAATTTGAGCTTTTGGCCGGGCTGGATGCGATCGCTTTTGAGGTTGTTGAGCCGGCGCAACAGGCGCAGGCCAACGCGAAAGCGCTGGGCAATCTGAGATAGGTTGTCGCCCTTTTTGACCACGTACTCATCGGGCTCGTCATCGTCGGTTTGCGCTGGGCGGGCCGGCCGCGGTTGCAGGCGCAAAGTCTGTCCGACGGCAATGACATTGTTGGATAGATCGTTAAATTGTTGCAGTTGGGTCAGGCCCAGGCTGTATTGCTCAGCGATTTCGGATAGGGTGTCGCCGCGTTTGACCAGGTGGGTTGTCGGCTGCTCTAGTTTGAGTCTTTGGCCGGGGTAAATGCGGTCCTTGGTCAAGCCATTGAGACGGCGCAATGAGGCGCTGGGCAAACCAAAGCGCTGGGCAATACCGGAGAGCGTATCGCCTTTGCGCACTTTGTACGAGGAAGGTACCTCGTTCCACAATTCGAGGCGTTGGCCAACCAGAATCTTGTCTGAGTGCAGGCTATTCCATTGGCGCAATTGACGGCGCGAGACGCGGTAACGCTGGGCGATTTCGGATAGGGTGTCGCCGCGTTTGACCACGTGGACAATGGGTTTTGCCTTGGCGGCAAAGGTGTCGGGCAGGGCGCATAGGAGCAGAGCCACAATGCCTAAATAGACGATTGGACGATACAATTGGATGGGCGCTGGATAAAAAGGGGCGCGTAGGGAACTGGGGGGTAGTCACAATTATAAGGGGGATGGGCACAGAACGCAAAGTCGGCGTTGCGCTGGTTTCTGTGGTTGCCCGGATATGGGTAAGGGCGTATACTCCTGATTATGACAGAAAACGTGAAAAATTTGCCCTCGGTGGATCAGGTGTTGCAGCTGCCTACTACGGTGGTTTTATTGCAGCGCTATCGTCGCCAATACCTAGTGCAAGAGGTGCGCAGCATTGTCGATGGGCTGCGTGCCGAACTGCGGGCCGGCGTGAGTGCGGCGACCCGGGAGCAATTGCTGGCGCGCGTAGAAGGCCAATTAGTTGCAAGGGTGGAGGGGAGCCAGGCGGCTAGTCTGCACCGAGTGATCAATGCCACAGGGGTCATTTTGCATACGGGATTGGGACGAGCGCCGCTGGCGGCGGCGGCGCTGCAAGCGCTTACCGCAGCGGCAGAGAATTATTGCAATTTGGAGTTTGATTTGGGCACGGGTGAACGCGGCTCGCGGGTGACGCATGTAGAAGAGCGCATTTGTGCCGCAGCGCACGCCGAGGCCGCAGCGGTGGTCAACAATAATGCGGCAGCGGTATTATTGGTGCTCAACACTCTGGCCAGAGAACGCGAGGTGATCGTGTCGCGCGGCGAATTGGTCGAGATCGGTGGGTCTTTTCGCATTCCCGATATTATCGGCGCCAGTGGCGCGCGCCTCTGCGAGGTGGGCACTACGAATCGCACCCACCTGCGCGATTACGCCGATGCTGTTGGTGCCCATACGGCGGTGATTCTGGTGGCTCATCCGAGCAATTACCGGGTACAGGGTTTTACTGCCCAAGTCGAATTGGCGGATCTAGTGGCACTGAGTCGCCGGGTTGAGGTGCCGTTGGTCTACGATTTGGGTGGGGGGGTACTCGACGATTTGCGCCATTGGGAACTGCCCCACGAGCCGGTCGTGCGCCAGCAATTGGAGCTGGGCGCAGATCTGGTGACGTTTAGCGGCGATAAGGTGCTGGGCGGTCCCCAGTCCGGCATCATTGCCGGTCGGCGGCAATATGTCGAACCGGTGCGCAGCAATCCGCTGATGCGCGCCCTGCGCTGCGATAAACTCATTCTGGCGGCGTTGGAAGCCACCCTGCGGCTTTTCGATTTGGCGCCAGAGGTGCTGCGTCAAGTGCATCCGGTGCTGCGCATGATGACCGAGACGGTGGAGGCGGTGGAGCAGCGCGCCGTGCGTTTGGTGCGGGCTTTGCCGCAAACTGTGCAAGAGGAATTAGCGGTGCAGGTCGAGGTCAGCGCCGCCGAATTTGGCAGCGGTGCCCTGCCGCTGGAAGAGCTACCTAGCCGTGCTGTGGTGCTGCAGCCGAGGTCTTGTCGCGTTGAGGACTTTTCCCGGCGTTTGCGTCTGAGCTCAGCGGCCGTGGTGGGGCGCATCCACCGCGAGCGCCTATGGCTCGATATGCGCACGGTCAGGGACGATGAGCTCGACGCCGTTGGCGCTGCTCTGGTCGGCGCAGTGGAGGAGGCGAGATGAGGGCAAGGTGGTTGGTGCTGATGTGTTTAGCGGCCTGCAGTGGGGGCAATGGGGTCGATCCCGGCGATCAACCGCCCGACGAGGTGGTAGCGCAGGCTGGTCGGGTCTTGCTCGACAATCAATTGCCTTACGAAGTAGAAACGGCTTATCTCAATCGGGTCGACGTTGATTTACCGCGCATTGTGCGCAGTAACGTCCTTGCTGGCCAGCGTCAGGACGTATCCGGCGAGGTCTTGCCCGCTGCTCTGGAGGTCGAATTTGACCTGGTGGTGCTGGTACCGTCCGCACAGGGATTTCGCCTGCGGCGCAAAGCGCTGGTGCGGGTAGACGGAGACGTGCTCGTGTGGCTCTTGGTGGCTGCCGAGGCCGAGCTTGCCGATCTCGAAATCGCCGTGGGGCCGTTGGATTAGACGAAGGTGTCTTGGGTGGGGCCGCGCACGATGTTGACCTGACCCTGCTCCTCGAGCTGGCGGATCTTCTGGACGATGCGCAACTGCACTTCCTCGACCTCGCTCAGACGCATGGGGCCGAGGAATTCCATTTCCTCCTCGATAAAGTTGCGCACCCGGTCCGACATATTGCCGAGGATCTTTTCCTTGACGTCTTCGCTGGCGGCCTTGAGGGCAACGACCAGGTCTTTTTGTTCTACTTCGCGCAGGATGGTCTGAATTTCGCGGTCGGTCAGGGTGTTGACATCGTCGAAGACAAACATCATATTGCGCACGGTCTCGGCTACTTCTGGGTCCTGGGCATCGATATTGTCGAGCACGCTCTTTTCGACGCTGGAACCAGTCAGGTTGAGCATGTCGGCGACGATCTTGGGGCCGCCCACATCGGTATGACCGCTGAGGATATCTTTGAGGGAGGTTTCCAGGTTTTCCTCAATTTGCTTGAGGGTGCTGGGTGTGATGTTTTCCATAGTGGCAATGCGGTAGGCCACTTCGGACTGGATGCGCTGGGGCAAGAGAGCGAGGATGCCCGCCGCTTGATAGGCCTCCAATTGCGACAGGATAAGGGCTATAGTCTGAGGATGCTCGTTGGCGATGAAGGGGGCGATCTGGTCGGCCGGCACATTCTTGAGCATGTAGAATCCCGAACCGACGGTGCTCATGACGCGGTCGAGAATCTCCTGGGCGCGGCGCGGTCCCACGGCGCGTTCCAGGGCGCCACGGGCGAAATCGGAGCCGCCTTGGGCCATGTACTCGCCAGCCAGTAGATGTTGCTCAAATTCCTCCAAGACTTGGTCTTGTACGGCATTGGGCACATTGCCCAACTCGGTGATGGTCTGGGCAATCTGCTCGATTTCGAAATCGGCCAGATGACGCATGACGTCTGCTGTAGTCTCCTCACCCAGCGATATCATGAGAATGGATACCTTATCGCCGGGGGAAAGTTCTGTCTCGTCTTCTTGCCTGAGTTCGTCTTTATCGTATTGCATGGTATTCCTCATTTGTAAAAGATTGCCTAGGGTGGGGAAAGTTTTTCTCCATTCGTCCCACTGGCTACAGTGATCTTATTTATATAAATATCTGTTAAATATATATTTATATCTTATTCTTGTGCAGTTAAGAGAACATCTCTTTCCCCTTAACTCGCAAAAAAGGGGCCAACGATTACTGTTTGCTTTATTACAAAGTGGTATGTATATTGAGTAACGCTGTATAAACTATACAGTTCACTCCCTTTTACCCTCACGAAAATACCCCCGAATCAACCTGGCACGTATCTTTCTGCGCCTTTAGGCGTGTGGATGGACGTGAGCTATTGTGATGCAAGTTGCCGATTTACCTATGTTGCCGGGACCGCCGCAAGGCCAGCTCAAGCGGCGCATTCTCGAGACTTATTTACAAAACCCATTTCTCGACGACGATCTTTCGGGGCTAGTGCTGCGCCTGGATGCCAACCGTTTTGAATTGCTGCAGGCACTTGAAGAATTGTGCCAGACGCGTTTTCTCAAAGAGGCCGGTCAGCGCCGCTATTTCCTCGACTTAGATTTTGTCGCGGCAGCCGTTCCGGTGGCGCCAGTGGTCGACCCAGATGAGAGTGATCATCTGCTGACCTTATCCGCCGAAGCGCTGGTAGCGCTGCAGTCACCGGTGGAAGCGGATATTGATCCTCAAGAATTGCTCGAGTCCCTGCCCTATGGCACGGTGTTGTGGCGCGCCGATGGCAGCTTAGCCATGGCCAATCAGCAGGCGGTAAAATGGTTGGCCACAGACGCTGAGGACCTGGATGCCGATGCTTTTGCGCAGATTACTGGTTTCCATCCCAATCTGGTAATGGAAGGGGAGGAGACGGTGCATTTCTCCCTCAAAGAACCGCACGCTATAGAAGTCAGTATGCACTCCTGTAGTGTAGGGGACGAAACGGCTGTGCTCGTAGTTATGCGCGACAGTTCGCTGCAGGAGGAAATCGCCCAGGTGCAGGCCAGTCTACACGAAGAGCTCTTTGCCTGCCTGGACGAAGAGATGGTCGCCCCATTGCTGTCGCTCGAACATTTCCTCGAAAGTCCCGACTCGGAAGATTTGGGCCGGGCGCGTGCCGCTGTGGAACAAATGAAGGGTTTTTTGGAGGATTTCCTGCTGTTAAAGCGGCCTGACATCGATCAACAATGAACCATTGAGGTAGATAATCTATGGTACTCGATATTCGCAACATATCTCCCGCACCGGCTCCTGGCCCGACGTCTGTTATACCTCCTACCGATCTGCACAACGATTTAGAGGCCCTGCTGTGGCAGGCGTCCGCAGGCGCCGCGGTAGAGCGGGCCCTGGCGGTAAAACAATTGCGCCAGTTGGTCCCTGCCGTCCAGGGGTTGGAGCTATTGTGGCAGATCCTCGATTCCGAGGACGATCCCCGGCGGCTAGTGGCGGCGCAGATGTTAGGTTTCCACCGGTCGTGGTCGGCCTCGCCGTCGGGCGTGCGTCGGCTTTTACAGTACCTGCATTGCGAGCGCGATACAGAAGTGGCCGCGGCGCTGGTGTGGTGTTTGCGCCAGCGTGACGAGGTCGGCGAATTTCTCACCCACCAATCCCCGCGCCTGGGACGCGAAGCGGCGTTGGGACTTCCTCTCAACAGCAATACCCTGGGGTCTCTGACCCGCGCCCTGCTGACGGAATGCCCTCCCGAGATCGAACGCATTCTGCTGGACAAGCTGGGCAATCTCCACCCCTCTCTCGTGCGCCAGCTGGTGGACCAATTGCACCAGTGCGATCTCCTAATTTCTGACCAACGACTCGCTCCTATTTTTTCTCGCCTGCCCCAGGTGCCGCTCTTCGAGATATTTCTCGAAGAGCGCAACACCTGGGTGTGGGACCCTCAGCAAGGGGTGGCGCAGACGGCTGCCGCGCAGAACTGGCATCGGTTGGCGCGCAGCGCCGAGGCCGCATTGCGCCAGTGGCCCTCCCTGGAACTATTGCGCTACCTGTTTAACCGCTGCGGCGAAGACGAGAGTTTTGCGCGGCATCACGCCCATTTGCTCCAGGCCACGCTCAGCGGCACTGGCGCCGAGGCCGGGCCCGAATTGCTCGACCATTTGGAGCAGTTGACCGCGTCTGCCAGCGAAGACAAGGTGGTGCGTCTGGCGCAATTGCTGGTCGATTTGAGCACTCGTTTGGAGGGGCCGGCGGAAAATAAAGCGGCGGAATTATTGGAAGATTTAAAGAGTCGTTCGGCCGATTTGAAGCTGAAGATTTACCACTTGCAGCAGGGGCTGGCCTAAGCGGTTCTGCCGCATTTATTTATGTGCCCGCCACAGGAGCGCCAAACTCAACAAAACAAAGATGATATTGCCCAGCCAGGCAGCTAGGAACGGATCGGCCAGTTTGTTCCAGCCCAGGGCCTGCCCGGCCTTGACGCAGCTGTAGAAAGCGAAGCAAATGAAGATACCAATGCCAAAGCTGTTGGCAAAGCCAGCGCGGCGGGCATTGGCGGCCAGCGGAGCGCCCAATAGGACCATGATGAAGCAGGTGAAGGGGAAGGATATCTTGAGGTGTAGGTCGACTAGGTGGCGGGCGGCGTCTTCGCCATTGGCCTGCGCTCGCTCGATGTAGGTGTTTAATTCGCCGTAGTCCATTTCTTCGGGTTTTTTGCGCTGGCGGGCAAAGTCGGCCGGCCGCAAGGTCAGACGGTCCAGAGCTAAGGTGTCGAAAGCGGTGCTGTGGGGGCGCTCGCCGTCAAAGTGGTAGAGTCGCCCACCGATAGCCAGCCAGCGGTCCTGGCGCCATTCCATGCGCCGAGCGACGAGGCGCTGAGCCACGGCGTTGTGTGGACGCCATTCCCAACTCACTTCGTGACCGCGTTGATTGCCCGCGTCGTAGGAACGCACAAAGATGAACTGGTTGTCGGCGTCTTGCAGCAAGACCTGTTTGCGCGAGCCGTCGCCGTGGTTGTGGGAGCGGATGTGGTCGAGGATGCGGTTGTAGCGGAAGGTGGCTTCGGGCACGACGCGGTCGGTGAAGAGGAAGGCTAGGCTGCTAAAGAGCAGGGCACAGGCGAAGACGGGGGCGAGGATGCGGTAGAGGCTGATGCCGGCCGCCTTCATGGCGGTGATCTCGAGGTTGCGGGCGCAGTTGCCCAAGGCGAAGAGCGTGCCCAGCAGCGTGGCGATGGGCAGGGTAAGGATGATCCAATAAGGGCTGTGGAAGAAATAATAGGAAAGCATCTGACTGGGGGTGGCGTTAAAGTCGATGAAGGTGTCGATGCGTTCAATCAGATCGACTATGACGGAAATTAGCCAAAGTCCGACGACGGAGAGCAGTAAACTAGTCAGATAGCGGCGCAGCAGGTAGATATCGAGCAGTTTCACGATCTAACCTCGTTGCGCCGCCGCCGCCCCAGGAGGGGACGGTCCATGGCGGTGATCCAGGTTAGATATCCTCCCAGCAGGCCAAAGGTCAAGTTGGGCGCCCACATGGCTACGGCAGGCAAGATAAAACCGCGGTCGGCCAATTCTTCGCCGCCGATAAGAAACATCCAGTAGATCCAAAAGAAACCCAGGCTGACGGCCACCGAGACTGCGGCGCCACTGCGGCGCACGCGCGCTCCTAGGGGAGCGCCGAGTAGGACGAAGACGATGCAAGCAGAGGGAATGGAAAATTTCTTGTGGATCTCCACCGAATAGCGGTCGATATCCTCGATATGGCGCTCGACCTGGTGCTGCTGGTTGGCCAGTTTCTTTTTGAGCGCCTCGACTTCTATGGTTAAGAGGGAGTCGAAGTCGGCAGTGGGGGAGGCGGTCTGGCGCCTGTAGATTTTGGGCTGCTCTTGGTGTTCATCCACGCCCACGGCGTTGAGGCGATTGATAAAGTGGCTGACGCTGGAATCCATCAGCGCTTCTAGGCGCTGGCGTTTTTCGCGGTGTTCCCGCACCTTGGCGCGCATGGCGGCCACGTTCATCTCGCGGTCGCTACGCCAGGACGAGCGGTAGTCGCTCAGGGCGCGGCGCGGATCTTTGACATGGATGACCTGGCGTGCAAAAGTGCCGCGCGTGAAGCGCTCCGGGTGGCTGGCATCGACGCGGTGGAATTCGCCATCGAGCAGGGTTATTTGGATGTATTCGCCGTTGTTGAAGACGCGCAAGCTGCCGGCCGGGGCGTGCAGTGTTAGCGGCGGGCCGGGCTGACTGGCGTCGTAGATAGTGATGTCGAGTAGGCGATTGCGCTGCTCGTCCACTTCTTGTACCAGGAGGCTGTACTGGCCCTTGCCCAGGTCGTGAATGAAGACCCCCTCTTTTTCTTTGAGAACCAGCGCCGCCTTTTGGCGTCTTAGATTGGAGTAGATATTGCGCGCCCGGTGGTTGAAGTCGGGCAAGACGAGGTCGTTGAACAGAATCATGAGCACGTCGAGGAAGATGGCCGTTATTAGTGCCGGACGCAAGATGCGAAAAAAACCGATGCCACAGGCCTTGGCAGCCATTATTTCGCAGTCGGCGGCGAGTCGGCCAAAAGCCATGATTACGGCGACCAGTACAGCCATGGGCACGGCCAGGGCGACAATCCAGGCCAGATTGTAGAGCAATAGGCGCGCCGCTACTGTCCAGTGCAGTCCCTTGCTCAAGACCTGGTCCATCATTTGCAGAACAACGTCGGTGAGCAGGATGAAGAGGATGAGGGCAAGGGCAAAAAAGAAGGGACCGAGATGTTCTCTGAGAACGTATTTAGACAGATCAGTCAAGGCAGCAATGTGTGAGGTAAAGGTGGCAGTAGTGTGCGCTTAAATATACACATGCCGGTCATTTTTCGATACGCTCCGTCGAGTCGACAAGGTTGGAACGCTTTTTGCATGTATTCGTCTTGATCTCGTCGGGGTCACGGGTTATGTTTTCTGCACCCCCGGTTGCACGGCGGCAGCGCCGGCAGCCTCTAATTACCCATCCGCAACAGGAGACGGGAGACAGCCTATCGCGTAAAGCGAACGTTCATTATTGTTCACTTAGTTCGTTACGACGTTTCATTTTTATTCGTGCGCGTTCACATGGCTGAATTCTTCCGCACCCGCTTTGGGTGTCCTATAAGGCTTTCCCGCCAGGTCTGGTGTATTTGTGCCTGTCTCTGTCTGCATTTGGGCAGTGCGGCCGACGCTACCAAACCAGGCCTGCATCCCGACGTTTTCTACGGCCCTCTCGCCCAGTTCTTTGAGGGGGATAAACGCTATGTCACGTTGAGGGAAGCAGGACGGCCGAGCATGTACATACCCCTATTAATGCCCTGGTACGGCAGTGAGGTCGAGGTCGATTCGGTCGGTGTCAAATACATCCGCCAGCTCGCCGGTCGGTCGCTGGATCCGCCGGTGCGTCTGGGGCGGTCGGCCCACCTGAAAGCGGCCTACGAACACAAAGTAGGCGAAGAGTGGTATAAAAAGGTGCGTCGCGATTTTCGTACCAGGGCGGTGGCGAGCCAGCGCACAGGAAATCGGCGCTTGCACTGGAATGTGCCGTTCCACACCAGTTCGCGCACCTTGCGCCGCATCATCGGTACCGAAGGGCCGTCGCTCAGCATTAGCGGTTCCCACAAAACCACTATATCGGGCAAGAGCAATTGGACCTCGGGGGAGGTGCGCACTATTTCCAGTCGGCCATCCAAATTCCCCACCCTGGGCATGGACCAGGAATCCAGGTTCACCGTCGAGGGCAAGGTGGGCGAACTCATCAATATTCGCATCAGTCAGGACACCCAAAACGTCGGCCTCGGTTTGCAGGACGCGTTGGCCAACCAGATTAAAATCGACTTTAAGAGCGACGACGAAGACGCCATCATCCAGGAGATTCAGGCCGGCAATACAACCCTGGAACTGCCTGGCACGCGCTTTGTCAGCTTTCGCCAGCAGCTCAAGGGGCTCTTTGGTTTTCGCACCAAGGGCAATGTGGGGCCCATGAGTTTTACCGCTATCGCCAGCCACGAGAAGAGCAAGGGCAACCGCCGCTCACTGCAGGGCGGGGCGGTTGCCGACACGGTGACTTTGCGCGACCACCAGTATATGCGCAATAAGATTTTCTTTCTCGACGAGTTTTACCGCGTCAATTTGACGGATTTTCGTCAGGTGGCGCGGCGGCCCGAGATCGCTGCCGAGGATTTTGTCGACTTTAGTTTCCTGCAGGTATTTGTCAACGATTTTAATACCAACAACGACCAGGAAAAGCGGTCGCGCGAGGGGATAGCTGTAGTTTTTGAGGCCGATTCGTTGGCGCGGGCGCAAAATGTACCACCGGGCACACCCGTTTTCCCTACCCAAATCCGCGATGAGAGCGGCTGGATCGAACGCGGCACCTGGCACCAGCTAGACCCGGACAACGACTATGCTCTACTCGACGGTGGCGGTTACATCAGTTTGCGGCAGCCCATACAGGACCGCCACGCTCTGGCTGTCAGTTACCGCACGGCCGGTGGCATGCAGGTGGGCAGCGCTCAGGGTGATACTTTGCGGCTTAAACTGGTCAAGGCGCGCGACGCGCGTCCGGAATTTCCGACCTGGGACCTGGAGTGGAAGAATGTTTACCGCATCACCAATAGCGGTTTTGGCCAGGGCAAGAAATTTGACCGCAGTAGCATCGATGTGCAGATACTTAAGGAAGTGGCCGGGCAGGAGCCGCTGACCTCGCAGGACGGCACCTCCTACCTACAGATTATGGGTTTGGACGAACACGGCCAATCGCTGACCGACCCGCCGGATCGGCTCATCGATGCCACCTATCCCGGTCTCGACGAGCTGCAGGGCCTGTTGATCTTCCCCGACCAGACACCGTTTGCGCCGCAGAATCCCAAGTTCCAGAAGCTCAAAGACCCGGTGGAGGTTATTTACACCAGCGCCCAGCAGCGCGACCACGCCGAGGCCAGTACCTATATCATCCGCGCCGTCACCAGCTCGGGTCAGGCCAAGATCCGGCTGCCCTTTGGGGTCAATCCCACTTCGGTGGAGGTGCGCCTCAACGGCCAGTCCTTGGAATTTGGCCGCGATTTTAACGTCGGTTTTAGCGGCGACCTCACCTTTATCAGCGAGCAGGCGTCGCGTGCTGCGGCCGATCCAGGGGCCGACATCGATATTACTTTTGAGACCGAAGACCTCTTTGGCGGCGGTCAGCAAAAAACGCTTTTGGGATTGCGCTCTGACTACGAATTTTGGGACGGCGACGGGCG
>Ga0114993_10005950_pt1 | contig 11616 bp, 9 predicted proteins | sample ArcticOcean_MG_C_FD_87042 | JGI IMG/M metagenome (GOLD analysis project Ga0114993, IMG submission 87042) | Marine microbial communities from western Arctic Ocean - ArcticOcean_MG_CB2_150 | ecosystem: Environmental > Aquatic > Marine > Oceanic | place: Arctic Ocean: Canada Basin | collected...
AGAAATCCGGAAATATACTAAATAGATAGGCCCTTTTGAGGTCGAGTATGGCAGTAGACAATGATCTTTTTAAAGAATTAATGCGTAGGTTTGCAGCAGGCGTAACCCTAGTAACTTTTAATGAAAATAACAAATTTGGAGGACTAACCGTTTCAAGCTTTTGTTCGCTGTCAATGAACCCTCCTTTAGTTTTAATATGTATCGATAGGAAAATAGTTAGTCATGAATCCCTCAAAAATAGCAAAACATTTGGCATAAATATATGTAATTCTGAACAAGGAAAGCTAGCTTGGGATTTTGCCAATTCAAGCGTTGATAAAAATGAACTAATCAAATCATTACCACACACTTTGACCGATCTAGGAACTCCACTATTGAAAGACAGCCTAGCCTCAATGGAATGCAAAATAACCGAGAGACATGATGGGGGAGACCACACCATCTTTATTGGGCAAGTTGAAAACGGTAATTTCGATGAAAATTCAAAACCTCTACTTTACTACGGGTCGGGTCTTGGAGAATTCAATCCAAACTAGATATAAACTCATCCACTATTTTCTGAGGAATATTGCCTCGTAAGGCAATCTGTGTTCTATAAAAATACATGTAAAACCATATTTCTTTAATTTCAATTTCTCCTTCACTTAATGAAAGACGACCAACTGGTCTCCACAAGCCCATACTGCCATTACCCAAACAAAAAGTCTCTTTGACGGGCAAATCAGCTTCCAAGAATAACTTCTCTAAATCAAACAGCATCTCCTCACCATCTTTACGAATAAGAAATGCTTTACCTTTCCTAAATTGATAACCTTGAAATGCTATAAAAAAACCAGATAATGAAAGAATAAAAAAAGATATCTTTATGGCCTTAGTAAGATCTAGAGAAAGCTCTGATTCATCCGTAAAAACATACCTCATTATTACCAAATAGCAAATGAGAATAATTACTAGAATTAAAGCAGACGCAATGTACCATTCACGGCTTTCGCTATTATATTCGATTTTAGACATCAGAACAAGGTTTGCTGCTTGGGTGCCCTTTTACCTGTTTTTAATGCTTTTTCATCCCAATCAAATACATCCGTTATTCGAGATAATGATTTAGCAATACGATCTGCATAATAATTATAATCTGGTTTAGGACATTCTTCTTCAGGAATAAATGGCTCTACTTTCATAGGACTAACGCTTGCATCTGTAACTATAAACGATATTTTCATACCACTAACAAATGGACGTCCCGTCTCTACAAATTTCTTGTAAGCTTGCAAGTGAGCCTGATTATCTTCATTAACATATTTTCTATTAAGATTCACTGTTTTAGATATAACAAAGTTTTTATCATCAAAATCACCTTCGGAAACTCTAGTAACCCAATTTCTTGAAGCCTCTAAAGCACTATCTATTTCTCTATTCATTAATTTAGCAAAAATATCTTCAAGAGCTTCAATCTGAATTGAGAAAGCATCGGTTCTTCGGGTTTCATATCCCCTAATCAACATACTCTCTTTAGGCCAAATTTGCTTGCCGACATACCTTTTCTTGACTCCATGTGAAAAGAAAGGTTGAAGAATCTTTTCAAATTCTAACTGTTTAGCCCCTACTGAATACCTTTTTGCAATACCCTCACCAAACTCTATCGTTTTATCTAAATCATCATGTGGTGAACGGAAGAAAACTGAATCAGTATCACCATATATTACATCAATACCCTCATTTTCTAACTCATGTAAAATATCTTTAACATATTCTCTAGCATAAGCCGTTATTGAAGCCCCGATACTCAAATTTGTAAAACGATAAAAATAAGAAGCAAATACACCATAAACCGAATTCATTAAAATCTTAATTGCTTCCTGAATTCTCTTATAATATTTCTCTTCACTTTCCGTTTTTGCTGAAGCTTGAAGTTTCTTAGCTGAATCACGTTCAGCCATTAAATTGACCAATAACTCAGGTAGAAGACCTTTCTTTTGTTCAGGACTTTGAAACTTTATGCCCAATGGAGTTTCAATGTCACCATCTGGAGAAATCGTCGAAAAACAAAGATTACGATCTATGATTATACTAGGATACATTGATTTAAAATCAAGAACACAAACCCACTCATATAATCCCGGATTTATATCATGAACATAACCGCCTTCAATATGTCCGGTTCTTTTTTGGCGATTCGTCATTGGAACTCCTATCCCTTTAGAATCTGCAAATCGTATCATCAATGAATCTATCATGTTTGAAGTAATTCCATTGATTGCATCACCAAAGGGCAATTTAGCAACTGAACCTATATGCTGATATTTTTGAATAACAGCAATGTGCTCCAGGATATCCAAGGCTAGCTTAGCATCTTCTAAACAATAATCCATCACTTTTTCAGGATTATTTGCCCATTCTTCATCCATTTTTCTTGGATTAACATCGTGTTTTTCTCTTCCTAACAATTCTTTAGCAACAGCATTCAATGATTCTTGACGTGGCCTAACTTCACGCTTTACATTCCACCAAGCATCGACAATAACTCTGCCTTTAGCTTGCCAAAATCTTTGAAATTTCTGCTCTAAAATAGAACCATTACGACCTATATTCAACTCAACGCCATGTATTTCAGCTCTTTCAACTAAAAGAGGCAAATCATATCCATCTATATTGTAACCAGTAATTATATCGGGATCTTGATCATTTACAGCTTTTACAAAGTCTGACAATATTTTCTTTTCATCTCCATATAGTGTTTCTTCTTTTACATATCCTTCGGAAGTTTTAACACAATAACTTAAACAATATATTGTTCTTTCAAGTATAGAATTCTCTATATCAAAACTTAATACCTTAAAATTTGTTTCGAAATCTTCTGCAGGAAGTATTTCAACGACCTCAATAACATCACAAGACCATTTATCCTTTATTATCTTTTTACCACGGACCCGAACACAACCACCGATATTATTATCATACAAATATCTATGATGGAAAGGAATATCTGCAGCCAATAATTTCAAATCATTACCTTTCAACCACTCTCTTATTTTTGGTACTCTATTTGGATGAGGGACTGTTACCCTCATACAATTTTTTACAGAACCATCAACCCATAAATCTTGGGGCTCAACTTTTTCAACATCATCTCTTTTTTTCAGACTTTCAATTATATATTGAGGTGGTTCAACAACTTGAAAATAAGGTAATAAAAGTGGAGTTCGGACTGCAATGGACTCGCCATCCTTGGTAGTTCCAAAAAGATAGACTATATTCCGGTTAATTCCTTGTATTTCTTCAGTACAAGAAACTGCAGAAAGTAACCTAATTGTGTAATCCACATAGACCCAAGCAAAGAGGGCTATTATCTCTATGGGACTATAATTTGTCTAACGCTTGTTCAAAATCAGATATTAAATCTTCAGTATCTTCAATACCTGTTGAAAATCTAATGAAACCTAAGCCAATACCTGCCTCTAGACGGTCTTCTTGACTCCAAGAAACATGAGTTGTAGAACATGGCATTGAAATTAATGATTCAACTCCACCTAGTGAAATTGCTTGAGATACAACGATCATATTATCCATTAATTTACGGCCTGCTTCATCGCCGCCTTTAACCTCAAAACATACCATTGTACTCGAACTGTCCAATACTTTTTGGGCCAATTCATAATCATTATGACTTTTTAATCCAGGATATATGACTTTCTCAATTTTAGGATGAGCTTCTAGCCAAGCTGCTAATTTACCAGCAGTAGTCATAGCTTTTTCATAACGTATATGCAATGTTTTAATTCCTCTTTCAAGTAAAGATGCTTGGTGAGGATCCATAGTTCCTCCAAAATTTCTCAATTTATACCAAATCTGATTAATTATTTCTTTACTACCTGCTGCAGCACCACCTATGATATCACTGTGACCATTCAGTAATTTAGTAACTGAATGAAGTACAACTTCAAAACCATAATCTAGAGGTTGACAGCCCATCGGAGTAGCAAAAGTACTATCTACAATTGGTATAGCCCCATACTTTTTAGCTAATTTTGCCAATTCAGGTAAATCTGAAACTTCAAGTAAGGGATTAGTGACTGTTTCACAATACAATACCTTAGTTTCTTTTTCTTTCAAAGCCTCTTCTACCGCATCTAAATCTTTTATATCAATATAATGAACATCTATTCCAAATCGAGTGAAATCCTGATCTAAAGAAATAATAGTACCACCGTAAAGATTACGAGTTGTGACTATACGATCTCCTTGACTTAAAAACGTAAGAAGAGTTGTACAAATTGCAGACATACCAGAAGTAAAAACTAAAGCATCTTCAGCGCCTTCTAAGTGAGCTATCTTCTCTTCAACAGCCCTCATTGAAGGATTATTATATCTAGTATAAACTGGAGCTCTAGGAGTTCCTGCTTTCCACATTTTATAAGCATCATCATCTAAAAAGAAAGTAGAAGATTGATACACCGGCGTATTCAATGAGTTCTCACCAGGTGAAGTTCCAGAGTGTACTGAACGAGTACCTTTTCCAGTTTTTTTCAAGAAGTCCTTTTCAGTTGACATTTATTACTATTTGGGGAGGCAGTTAAGAGACTTGTCTGAATTATATCTAATAATAAATAGGAAGTCTTACATCTGAAACTGGAACATTGAATTTATTAAAATGATTAAAAAAACTAACATAGCTCGAAGTGTATTACTAGGTTTTATCTTATCAATGCTATTTTTCCCTGTAGCTAATGCAGGTTTAGTTGAAGTTTATATGAACGGAGATGACAACGATTTAGTCGTTTCCGAGGTAGATACCACAATTCCATTTGGAACGGACATTACTTTACAGTTTTACATTAAAGGAGCATACATGTTCAGTGAAGATCCTGATGATGAAGAATACTCAGTACACAATATTAATATTGATGTGGAATTTTTAAGTAATGAAGATTTAAGAGAGACATGTAGAGCCTGTGCTGCTCCACGTTATATTGAGCCTAAAGACAATGAAATACGAGATTATGATGTCTACGAAGCAAAATTCTATTCAGACAGCGATGCTCAGAATCTTACCGATTATGTAGGAGATATTCGTTTTAATGTGGTAATGTCAAATAAGAATACTACTGTAATTACTGGAGCAGGTACAACCATATCCCTCACAATAAATGAGAAATCAGCTAATGGAGAAACTTCTTCTGGTTTGTCTCTCCCTGAAATTCCAGACTCAATCATGGACAATCTTGTTTTCATTATAGGAGGACTTGTAGGATTCATACTTTTATCCTTTGGAATTTACACATTTGTCTTAGCCCCTGAAGATACGACTGCTAGCCTATACAAGACTAAAGAAAGTATTAATCCTTTAAGCAAAAGCTTGACAGGAGTTGGATATGAAACCGATCTACCTAGTGAATCAAAATTAAAGCGTTTGGAAGATTCCAAAACTGATTCTGATGAGGAAGAAGAGGATGAAGAAGAGGACGATGACTATGAAGATTATGATGACGAAGAAGATCCTGACTTTGACGAAAGTGAACTTCTAGCTAAATTGACTGGAGGCAAAACACTAAGGGACACAAAGGACAATGACGATGAACCTGAAATTGCTCCAGCTCCAAAAAAGAAGCCAGTCAAGAAAACCATTACAAAGAAAGTAGCAGCAAAAAAGAAAATTGTAAGAAAAGCTGCACCTCCAAAAAATGAAGAGCCTGAGGTGAATGTAGGTAAAGGCATGACTGCAGTAACATGTCCTTCATGCGATAAAGTACACCATATTGATGAGAACACACCCAAGTTTATCTGTAGTTGTGGAAGGCGTACTCGAGTCTAAGACTCTTCGACAATACCCAATATCAGGAAGAATTTACGAACTTCATTATCACCCATGCTAATTTCAAAAGGTTTAACTATTAAATCCATCGATTTAGATCTATACTGAGCCTCTCCAATTGGAAGTGCGAGCTTCCAATCAGTTAGTGGTAAACAATCGAAATCTGAATTACCATCAGTTATACTCAAAGCCGCTTTTGTAATCCATATCTTCCGTTCTTCTTTTGGAACTTCCACTGAATAGACTCTACCTTGGAAATGATTGATTTTAACACTAACCTTACTCATAGTATCTGCTCGGATAGCTTCCGATAATTTTCTCTTAACAATTTCTTTATCATAAGAAAAATCAAACTCTCCAAACATTTCCATATTCTTTTCTAGTAATTTAGTAGGATATTCCTCATGATTTAATGTAGCTAAAAGAATTCTCTCCAGACGAGTTTTAACCGGTTTTTCAGATTCAGCCATGACCCGATAATAGCTCAGTGGATGGCGTATTTGTCTACACAATGCATTTGGACCAGGACAAACGCCGCTAGAAACTAAAGTATCACATTTTGGAGCACTATACTTCGTACTAGAAGTTGTACCTGTTATGTGCTCAACTTGATAACGCGTAAAAGATTCTTTGAAATCTGGAGCAGTTGCAAATAATTGCATTACTGATTCTGATTTCTGATTTAAAGAAGACAGGAATGTAGTTATGAAAAAACGTGAAGGGTGTGCTAAATTCACTCCAGCTTGTAAATCTAGTAAATTTGTATTAAAACAAGGTGGAGCCTTTGAAAGATCAAATTTACCTAATTCTTTCATAGCCTCAGCTTGTCTTTCACTAACTACATTATTCAAACCACCTATTCTTTCTATAAATGTTTTAGAGATTTGAGATTTTAATTCATCAATAGTCCCTTCAAATTGTTTCTTTATTTCTACAGGAGCGTCAGGAAGTTCCTCAAGATGCTGCCGTATAACCTCCCTCATTAATCTAATTAGTGTTGGGCGATCTAAACTAACAATCCCTTTGCTAACGCCTCTATTGGAAAGCTTCCAATCGCCTTCTCTAAGCTTTGAAGCCGCTCTTACATAATCAATAAAGTTCATATCAAAAACAGAACCATTTAATTTTACCTCAATTGCATCAAATAGATTAACAAGATTAGCCAAATTTTCATCAGTCTCAGAGGAAAGATACAATTCAGCACGCCTAGCTTCAGATAATGCCACATAATTGACAAGGGCTTGATTATCTGCTGCCGCCAAAACTAGTCTAGAAATTACATATCCTAAAACAATATCTGACTCATCATTGGTGGGTGGACCTTCAACATCAATAATTCCTAAAGATGCTGAAGTTTCAAGACGAGAAAGGGCAAGAGCTCTAGCCTCAGCATAGAAGTAGTCACTAAGCAAAGCATCTAATGTAACACCCTCAAGAATTTTACTTGCCGCTGGCAAAAACGGATATCTCCAGAATTCTGGCACATTACCTCAAGACGATGTGGTTTTATAACCACAATCAAGGATGTCATTACGTGGGAAACAGCCTTCTTGAATTAGATGAAGTCCAAAAAGACTACCGGATTCGGAGTTTTGGAAGAGTCATTAGAACCACAAAAGCTCTCGATAAATTAAGTTTAAAAGTTGAAAAAGGGCAAATATTTGGATTTCTAGGTCCCAATGGTGCAGGCAAGACTACAACCATAAAATGTATAACTGGAATACTACAATCTGATGCAGGCTCTATAAAAATCGAAGGTGAAAATATTGAAGAGAATTCTTTTGTAAACAAAAATAAGATTGGCTTCCTGCCTGAGCAGATCGGTCTTTACGGCAATCTTAACTGTTTTGAAACTCTTGCATTTTATGCGGGATTTTATGATCTTAATGAAAATGACATTGAAAAGCGAGGCTCTAACTTATTGAAGATACTTGGCCTGAAAAAAGATTCAAAAAGGCCAGTCAGAGAATTCTCACTTGGCATGAAGAAGAGACTAGCCCTTGCCATTGCCTTATTACATGAACCTCAAATTTTAGTCCTTGATGAACCTACGTCTGGACTCGATCCAAGAGGTGTTAAAGCCTTACGAAGTGTTTTGCGTGAATTGAACCAAGAAGGTCTAACCATATTACTAAGCTCACATGTATTGTCTGAAGTTCAAGAGATTTGTACACATGTAGGAATAATAAATAACGGAAAATTAATTAGACAAGAATCAATACAAAAAATAAGAGAAAAAGTCCAAAAAACAGCAATCAAGCTTTCTTTAAGAGTTAAAAATTTTGATAAGGACAATCGCGAGGACTTAACACAGAAGAAGGGAGTCAATGTAATCGAAGAAAATGATTTAGGAAAGCATCAACAAATTATTTTGAGATTAAAAGAAAAACTAATACCGTGGGTTACCAATAATCTAGTATCAAATGACGTTCAAATTTTCTCCATAGAACCACAAGACACCTCTTTGGAAGACGTTTTCATGATGGAGACGGGAGGCGGAAATGAAGATTAGTAGAAGATTAAATCAATGGAATAATCTAAAAACTTGGCAACCCCTAATTATTGCTATATCCTTAATCATGATTATTGCCATTCTTCACAAAGCTCACTGGGAATTGAATACTGAAACAAATCCCATAGATACGTGGAAGGGAAAGAAGGTAACCAATGACAATAATGAAACGAACATAAACTTCCCTGAAAATATTGGAGACAGTATTACTTTCAAAGGTATCTTGATGACTTCACCCAAGTTTGAAGTTTACAGTAATGATAGTATTGTACTCGGAGAATATTCGAAAGATGAAGCCTTAGTTTACGATGAGAATTTATACGGTAAGACTATAATTAACTTGAGTGGAATGAGAATCTTAGTTAACGGTGATCTCAGTGGAGAATTCTTTGAAAGTGAAATTATAACTGTTAAAGCATATGTTATTGAAAATACTTCCTACTATACCGAGAATGGACAAAATATTACCTTGAACAGAGAAGGTTGGGAAGCAATACCTGAAGACATTCATCTAGCCTCAGATACAGACTATTACTTTTTTGGAACTGAACTAATTATATTAGCTATAGGAAGCTACTACTCACTTAATCGAATACCTAATCTAAAAAACCAATTAGGATTTGCCAAACATTTAGCATTATTTGAATTTAAAAGAGGACTTAAGGCACCTCGAATGATCGTATTAGGGTCCTTTTTTACAATATTTATTGTAGGTATTGGATGGTTACTGGGAGACTTACAGAACAGTACCTCTGTTTTTGCAGTAACAAGTGGTAATGATGGGCTATTGAGATTATCTTACTTTAGTTTCTTTGTAGTTTCACTTGCGGCAATCGCAGTTTCAGTAGATACTATCCATAAAGAGAGACAATCAAATACTTTGAATATGCTTTTGGCAAGACCCATAAATCGTGAAACTATTGTGCTGGGAAAAGCTCTTGGACTAACGATGGTTGTTGGAGTTCCCGCATTCATTGCACAAGTTTTAGGACTTTATTTCATGACAATAGCTGGAGAAATGCCAACCATAGGATGTATGCTTGCTTTCTTAATATTTGGACAAATTATGATATTTACTATGGTAACGTTTCAATTATGCTTAGCTATTTCTGCTAAAAATGGAGCAGATGTAGTCATTTATGGACTAGGTGCTTGGTTATTGTTTTCAGTAGTTTGGACTTTGCTGGTTTATGCTGTTTCTTTCGTTATTGGTATAGACGTCTCAGCTCAAAACTTTGAAAATGACCCCGAATATCAAGCTATTGCATCTCGATTAGCATTACTTAATCCCGGATTTGTTTACCAGATGGCTGTCGGACTATTTGCCCACCGAACTATTTCCATAGATTTTGAGGGAGTTCCGGGATGGTTACTTTTATTGTCTCTTGTCCTGTGGCCATTAACATGCCTTAGAATAGCGACATGGCTGTTCAAGAGGGAAATGAGAGGATGAAACAAAGACTAATAAAAACTGAAGACGCAGTTACTCATGTCATTGAGTTCACTATGGCTCTAACAATATTTGTTTTACTAATTCAATCATTTACTTCAGCCATGAACTACCGTATTGGTATCGATTTAGACAATAATGATAATCGCGTTGTTATGGCCAGAGAAGTTATCTCTGAATTAACTGGATCCCAAGGGAAAATAGATAATGTTACTAATTGGGAAGATTATGAGTTTGGAACTGGAACCCCTCAGTTGAGAAATGGTCTAACTGTAGGATTACTAAATTCAGATGGTGAATTAGACAAAGATAAATGTGAAGCACTAGGTAAATTTCCCTATAATCCTTTGAGAGATGAATTAGAAGTTACCCAAGAATTAAGAATAGAAATTCGCACCATTATCCCTAACGAGTCTGTATGTATCTGGGGTGGAGATCCAAGTGGATCTTCTATAAGTGTGAAATCTGAAAGATACATGCTGTACAATAGTGGTTCTGAATTATTACCATCTGTATTAACTGTAACAGTCTTCGAAGGAAATAGTCTAGGAAATAAAATATATCTTACTGAAGTTATGTACAATCCAACTAATAGTGGATCGGATTATGAATGGATTGAAATATATAATCCAAATCCAACGGCAATCTATCTTGAAAATTGGATTATTGCCGATAATGTAGACAAAGATAAGATATTACCTGAAAATGATGATGATTTGATATTACTGCCAGCCAATAAGGCCGGAATACTAACCACATCTCCAACGATCTACAAGTCTACATATGGGAACTATGAATATGTATTCTCAGTAGAAGACATGGCTATTGGCAATGGCTTAGGTAAAAATGAAACTCTTACTTTATCAAAGGGATCATTTGAAGATATTTTTAGCTATACCAATAGTGATGGAGCTGATGGAAATGGTAAATCACTAACACGTAGCTGCTATAATTGTGATGTATGGGCTGAAGCTGTTGCTACACCTAATACTATTTAATTATTCAAAAGCTGGAATACCAGTTATCCAACGACCGAGAATTAAATTGTGTATATCATGTGTACCTTCATAGGTATAAACACTTTCAAGATTAGCCATGTGTCTCATTATAGGATATTCATTCAATATACCATTAGCACCATGAATATCTCTTGACATACGAGCAATTTGAATTGCGGCATCTACATTATTCATTTTACCAAGAGAGACCATTTCAGGAGTTGCTTCACCCTTATCTTTAGCTCTACCTAAATGATATGCCAACAATTGACCTTTCGTTATCTCACGAAGCATCCAAGCCAACTTATTTTGAACTAACTGGAAACTTGCAATTGGTTTATTGAACATTATTCGAGACTTAGAATAGTCTACTGATGAATGAAAACATCCCATGGCAGCTCCTAATGAACCCCATGCAATACCAAACCTTGCTTGAGTTAAGCAACTTAATGGTCCTTTTAATCCTTGAACTTCAGGTAAAAGTCTGTCTTTAGGTATCTTACAGTCTTGGAAAACTAATTCACTGGTTATTGAAGCTCTAAGTGAATGCTTACCCTTCATTTCAGGTGCTGTAAATCCATTATCACTTTTTTCGACAATAAATCCTCTAATCTTTCCATCTAATTTAGCCCAAACAATAGCCAAATCTGCGATAGTTCCATTGGTAATCCACATCTTAGCTCCGTTTAGAATATAGGAATCTCCATCATCTACTGCTTTAGTTTCCATACCTGAAGGATCTGAACCATGATCGGGTTCTGTAAGTCCAAAACATCCAATCAATTCACCTCTAGCCATGCCTGGCAAATATTTTTGCTTTTGTTCTTCAGTACCAAAAGCATGA
>Ga0114993_10005957_pt1 | contig 11605 bp, 10 predicted proteins | sample ArcticOcean_MG_C_FD_87042 | JGI IMG/M metagenome (GOLD analysis project Ga0114993, IMG submission 87042) | Marine microbial communities from western Arctic Ocean - ArcticOcean_MG_CB2_150 | ecosystem: Environmental > Aquatic > Marine > Oceanic | place: Arctic Ocean: Canada Basin | collected...
ACATAATAAGTAAGAAATAAGAGTTTACTTGGATTTTTAATAATGAAATCAATTTGTTTTATAGGAGCACGTGGAGGATCAAAAGGAGTTCCCAAAAAAAATATAAAATTACTAAATGGAAAACCGTTAATTAGCTATACCATTGAATCAGCTTTAAATTCAAATATTTTTAGTAACGTAGTAGTATCTACAGAAAATGAAGAAATTGCAAGAATTGCTAAAAAATATGGTGCAGAAGTGCCATTTATGCGTCCCAAAAAATTAGCTACAGATGTAGCTGGTATGTATGAGGTTATACTTCATGGAATTAACAAGTTAAAAAAATTAGATTATGATTTTGATATTATTGTCAATCGAGATTGCACAGTACCATTTATTCAAAATAAAGATATTCAAAGAACAATAAATATTCTAAAAAGAAAAAATGCCGATGCAGTTTATGGAGTATATAAACAGCATCATAATCCATATTTCAATATGATGGAAATTAATTCCAATGGGTTTTTAGAATACTCAAAAAAAATTGGAAAAAAAATAAAAAGTAGACAGTCTGCCCCAACAGTGTATCAATTAAACGGATTATTTACAATCAATGTGAATAAATTATTAAAATATGGAAGATGGCATATGCCAAAAATTTTACCATGTGTAATTTTACCAGAAACTGGATTTATGATTGATACAGAATTTGAATTTCAGATTGCTGAAATGATGTCTCATAAAAAAATATTTTAAAAAAATTTACCAAGCAGTCCATCCACCATCAACAATTAGATTAATTCCAGTTACATATGACGAAGCATCTGAAGCAAGGAAAAGTAATGATCCATCATAATCATCTTTATTAGCCATTCTTCCTAGAATTGTTTTTTTAGAATAATTTTTTACAAAAGTTTTATCTTTATGTAATTTTTCATCAAAAACACCTCCAAGGGTTAAAGTATTAACACGAATATTTTTTCCCTCCCAATTAGCTGCAAGATATCTTGAAAAATTTACCATTGCACCCTTTGTAGCAGCATAAAATGGTGGGGAATTTAATCTGCTTTTACCATAAATTCTTTGATCAGCACCAACAATACCATAAATAGATGAAATATTGATAATTGTACCTTTTTTTTGTTTTAACATTACTCGTCCAATTTCTTTACAACATAAAAAAAGACTTCGCAAATTAATAGAAGTAGTTTTATCCCATAAATCTAGAGGGTAATCTTCAAAAGATGTATCACGTTTTGGATGTGTTCTTGGAATATAGTGAGCATTATTAATTAAAACATCTATTTTAGAATATTTTAATATTATTTTTTTTGTTAGTTCTTTTATATTATTTTGATTACTTATATCAGCATAGAATGCAGTAGGTTCTGTTCCATATTTAGAAATTAATTCTTGTTCCAGTTTTTTATTTTTAGATTTTTCAATATCTACTAAAACAACATTAGCTCCAGCCTTACTTAAAACATGAGCAAATCTAGTACCAAGTCTACCTGCAGAACCAGTAAGTACAATAGTTTTATTTTTTAAATTAAATAATTCATTAGGTGAGTTCATTTTATTTCCTTATTGATAGTGTTTTTTTAAGTTTTGATGATTTTTTAATAGTAAGGGCTATCTTCAATGTATAAATTCCTTGTTTTAGATCATTAATAGGCTTAGTTTTACCATCTATACAATCAATTAAATGGATTATCTCCTTTTGATATGTTGTATTAATATTATAATTTCTTAATTTTAATTTTGTAATCCATTTTTTATTTTTAATGTTATATTGCTTTACAATATTTTTTTCAAGATCCCAAATTAAAGTTCCTTTTGTACCAATTATTTTACAATTTCTTGCACTAGGTTGTTGAAAAAAATCAAGATGTGCTTCTGCAATTACCTTATTTTTAAATTTCAAAATTATAGCAGATAAATCATCTGCTTTTATTTTAAGATCGCTTACTGTACCTGTAACTGAAAAAATATCAGATACATTTCCAAAAAACCAATACAGATAATCAATTTCGTGAATACATGTTAAAACAACTCCTCCCCCCAAATCATTTCTTGAAGCATAATTTTTTTGATAATTTTCATATGGATGCCAATCAGGAAGAAAAGAACTATTTTCTATCTGAGCAGAAATAATTCTTCCTAAATTACCTTGTGAAATAATATTTTTCATCAATATTAAAGATGGATGAAATCTAAAGTTACATCCAACTAATACAATTAATTTCTTTTTTTGTATGATATTAAGAAGTTCAGTACTTCCTTCTAGTGAATCAGAAAGTGGTTTTTCAATTAACATATGAATACCTGCTTTTGCTAAATACAATGCATTTTTAATATGAAAACGAGTTTCATTAGCAATGATTGCAAATTTTGGATTTTCTTTTATACAATCATTCATCGATGTGTAAGTAATACATTTTTTTTGTTTAAGAAATTGATCAGATTTTCTTTTAGTACAAACAATAATTTCCATATTTTTTAATTTTGAAAGATTTTCTATGTGGCGTTTACCAATTGAGCCATATCCAATAACTAATACTTTCAATACATTTTAACAAAAAATGTTCGATATTAGCTTTCAGTTGTTATAATAATTTCAAAAGAGAGTAGTTTTGTATTAAAATGAGTTTAAATCATATAGACCAATAAATCATCAAAATTAAGTATCATGTTAAGAAAGAATTAATATTAATGGATGTAAAAGTACAAGTAAAAGAACTAATTTCGAATGATAATGATGAATAAAAAAACAAAAGATAGTCTTACAAAGGAGCTAAAGAATAAAACAATCCTTGTTACAGGTGGAGCTGGTAGTATAGGATCAGTATTGGTGACAAAAATACTTGAATTTCCAGTTAAAACGGTTAGAGTTTTAGATATTGATGAACATGCTCTTTTTAAATTGAATAGAAAAGTTAATGATAAAAGATTAAGATTACTTCTTGGAAGTATTACAGATAAAGAAAGAATTGAGATGGCAGGAAATAAAGTAGATATCATATTACATCTTGCTGCAATTAAAAATATTGAGATTTCTGAATTTAATCCAATGGAAACAATAGATACCAATGTTCAAGGATTGATAAATCTAATAAAAATGTCAACGATTAACAAACCAAAGAAGTTTTTGAATATTAGTACAGATAAAGCAGCTGATGCTTCAACATTATATGGAACAACAAAACAAATTTGTGAGAGATTAGTAAGTTGGGCAGGATTTCATATAGGACCAACTAAATTTGCATCAATTCGTCTAGGAAATGTAAGAGAGACTAGAGGTAATGTATTTGAGATCTGGAATGAAGAAAATAAAAATAATAAACCTTTGTCAATAACACATCCTGAAATGAAAAGATATTTTGTTCATGTTGATGAAGCAGTTGAGAATATTATCAAATGTATCACTATGACCAATATAGGTGAAATTTTTATTCCAAAAATGAAATCATATAAAATAAAAGATTTAGCTTCAGAAATTTCAGACAAACATAAAATCATAGGAATAAGACAAGGTGAAAAACTAGAAGAAATTCTTATCACCAAGCAAGAAAAGATTATGGCTCAAGAAAAAGACAACATGTGGATAATTCAACAATATATTAAGCAATAAATCACATAGAATCAAAAAATTCTAATATTGAATTAACAAGATATTCTTTTTCTTCTTGCGTCATATTTGGATATAATGGGATTGTTAATGCTATGTTAGATATCATTTCAGTCATGGGCAAATTATTAGGGGCATTAAATTTACTATAAAATTTTGTTTTATGAATTGGGTGAAAATAAACTTTTGAAAATATTTCTTTTTTGATTAAAAAATTATGTAAATTATCTCTAATTTTTTTATTTTCAAGTAAAATTGTATACATTTGATAGATATGATCATGATTATCTTTTGGATTTGGAGTTTTGATTTGGGGTATTTTTGAAAGATGTTTAGAAAGATATTGAGCATTTTCTTTTCTCATTTTAATAATTTTATCAAGTTTTTGTAATTGAGAAATACCTAATGCTGCAGTTAATGAAGACATTCTCCAATTGTAACCTAATCCAATATATTGAGAAAGTGAGGGGTTACTAAAATAATCTGAACTGTCAACACGACCATGAGAACGAATTAATTTAATTTTTTCATAAACTTTTTTTGAATTAGTTGTAATTGCACCTCCTTCACCAGTTGTTAGAACTTTATTTCCACAAAAACTAAACACAGTGCAATCAGATATACCACCAATTTTTTTTCCATTTACAGATGATCCTAAACATTCAGCACCATCTTCAATTAAAATTAAATTTTTCTCTTCAGCAATTTTTTTAATATCAAATATTTTACAACCTTGACCACCATAATCCATTGGAATTATTGATTTTGTTTGTGGAGTAATATTTTCTAAAATTGATTGAGGATCCAAACCAAATGTATCTCCTTCTATATCAGCAAATTTTGGTTTAGCATCAACAAAAAGAACAGAATTAGCTGTAGCAATAAATGAAAAAGAGGGTACAATTATTTCATCATTTTTACCTATATCGTATGCTAATAATGATGCATGTAATGCCGAAGTTCCAGAATTTAAAGCCAAACAATAATCAGCACCAACATAATTCTTTATTGAAGTTTCAAATTCTTCAATTTCAGGTCCTAGTGCCCAAGAAGAACCTCTTCTAATGATTTTTGTAATTAAATTAACATCTTCATCATCAGTATAAATTTTGTACATAGGAATTTTCCAATTTTTCATATTAATCACTTAGTATGTAGAATTTCCTCAAATATGTAAATTATGTTAAAATGGTTAATGATAATTCTTCTATAGCATTACAAACTTCACAATATTTCTTCCATTTTTTACTATGATTCCATTGTTCTAATCCAGTTTCATCATATTTTTGATGAGCCATTTGTAACATTCTTGTTGTATCATGTTTGTACATGAATTGTTTTAATGCAAATAATTCTGGAATTGTAAAATATTGACTTACTGTTGCAGTGTATTGTGTTGCATCTCCACATTCAGTCATGAATTTATCTAAAGCATCCATTTCCCATTTATGTAAAATTTTCTCATCTATTTTTTGTTTTTTGTTTGCCACTAATTTTAATTTGCTATCATATTGTTGCAACAAATAATCTTTATTGTTATAAAAAATTGGACTTCCTACATACGGTGTGCAAATAAATGGATCAATTTCAGCACCATTTTGAATCCAAAAATCTACTGTTTCCATTAAATCATTAATGTTTTCGTGCATATTGCCAATCATAAAAGTTGTAATTGGGGTCATTTTTGCTTTCTTTAAAGCATCAATTGTTTTTTGTAAATGTACACGTAATTGTCCTTTTTGTATATCTTCATTTAGTACTTTATCAGATGCAGATTCAAATCCAAATGAAATATAGGAACATCCAGAATCTCTCATAACAGGGATAATTTCGGGTTTTACCGCAACACTTGGTGCATCACCTAATGTTCCCCATTTTAGAATTTTATCTAATCCTTCTTTGACATACAAATCACAAAATTCTTGTGTCCATTTCAGATTGCTTGTCATGTTTTCATCTAAAATTGAAATAAAATCAACATCAAATTTTTCTTTTAATAATTTAATATTATTTACAGCATATTCTGGAGTAGGCCATCTAGCAGGTAATTGAAAAGTATCATTTTCTTTATCTGAAATTCGAACTAATTTTTCTCCTGCTTTTCTATCTCCTTCACCATAAATATTTTGTAAATCAATTCGAGACATTCCATTATGCGAACAAAATGTACATCCTCTTGGACATCCTCTTTCCCAAACTGTTGAAGCTCGTCTTTTTGAATTATAACTATCTACAGATAGAGGTAAAGAAGAAGATCTAAAATAAATTTCTGTTTCCATTAAATCATATGCTGGATAAGGAATCGTATTTAGATCTGAAATTAGTGCACGTGGATTAGTGAATTTATAACCTATTGTTTTTTCTCTAAGACACAATCCATTAATTTTTTCAAAGTCTTTTGATCCATTATTAACTTCATCATAAAGTTAAGAAAAAGTTTCTTCCCCTTCTCCAATGACAATCATATCCATCTGTGGAATTAATTCCAAGATTTCAGTTGGATTGTAAGTACTCCATCCACCGCCACCTACAAAAAGAGAATCAGGGGCACATTTTTTTATTAAAGGAGATAATTGTTTTATTCTAGAATAGGTTGTAGTTAATCCACCAATTCCAATAATATCCCATTTTTCAGAGGATATTTCTTTAGATATTACATCAAATGGAACTTGAATATTATCATAATTTGCTCTAAGAGCATTTAAATCAAGAATTCCTACTTGACCACCTTTTTGTTCTATAATTGCAGCTAAAATACCAGCCCAAAATGGAAAATGATTTGGAGCAGTATCTAAACGAATTTCAGGGACAATTAATAATACTTTCAATTATTATTAATCAAAAAGTAGTAGATAAATATCTTTAAGGGTGATTTTTCAATTTTTACTGATTATATTCGTGAAGAAAGTCTTTAAATGTCATACAATGAATTTTATCACCAAATATCACACCTCCCTCTGTAGCATTAATGGTTTTTAACCATGAAGGAGAACGAGAAATAAATTCTTTTAATGCAGAACTATAAAATTGAAATAATGGATCAATAATACAATTACAATCAAATTCAGGATTGTATATTTTTTTAAATAATTTTTTAAAAGATGGAGAAGTTTTATCAATATTTACTGATTCATGTTTTCTTTCTGGATCTGTAGTTCTACCATGAGTAATTATTTTTTCAATTGAATCATCTTCATCCCAACTATGATTAATTCCAATTAGCGATACAATATTACATTGAAGAATTTTCCAAGAGATAAACCATGATGATGTTCCAACGTTACCTCCAGTTTGTAATCCAGGTAAACCATCAATATGATTTTTTGCTCGAACCATTGAAGCAGATATTTGATTAAAGGATTTTTTACCTTCGGCATAATCAAATAATGAATGAATCCAGTGTATGTTAATTCCTGCATCTCTTGCACAATTTACTGTATCAGGATTTACAATGGATGTAAAAATTCCATTTATTTTAGGACCATATTTTTTAACAATTTCAGCATCATAAAATTTTTTAGCATATGGATAAGGATCAATTGTTGCTACATAAAATTTCTTAAATTTGTCTGGAGTTATTCCAGATTCTAGAACAGGGATGAGAGCTCCGTCACTACACACTATAGATCCATTATAATCACTATTTGCTAGCATTTCCAAATGTTTATTTTTTTTTAACGAAGGTCCACGTCCTATCACAATGGAGGAATGTATTTCAGATTGATTTTCTGGGTTGATATTTGGTTTTAGACAAATTGCAGATTTCTCATTCCAAATATCGGATAAATTTAAAGCAAAATTAGTTACCCAATCATCATAAGATTCATTATGTAAATTTTTCATAATATTTTCAATAGAATGCTGTAAATTGGAATCAGTAGTATGTACAGACATTTTAGAAAAGTTATAACTCGTCTATACCTAATTCATCATCCTTTTTTGTAGATCTATATACCATAAAGGAACCTTTTCCCCCAGAATCTATGATAAATTTTTCAAATTCTTCAGGCGAAAGATCTTTTTTCTCATTTGAAGAATCAATTTTCGTTATTTCATTTTTATCATCTTTGAAATTTGTTTTCAATATAATATTGTCAATTAATAGTTATTTAAATTTGATGAAAATTTTTAAAAAAATATATTGTAAAATGTCATTTTTTATCATAAGTCATTAAAGTATCAGCTAATTTTTCTGAAGCAGTTAGATGATGACTAAAATATCTTTTAAGATGTTTTTGTCCATTGATGATCAATTGAGATCTAAAATCATTGTCAAAAAGGATTTTTTTTATTGATTCTTCAAATTCATCTTTATCAGAAATTGATAAAACAGCATTAGATTTCATGAGCTCAAATTCATATTCTTCATCCATCATTTTGATATTAATTATAGGTTTATTCAAAATTAATCCCTCATAAAGTATTGTAGATGGAAAAAGTTCATTGTTAATGTTCAACAATACATCACATGAATTAATTACGTCTAAAACAGATTCAAGTTGAAAAATTTGAATATTTGGATCTAATTTATGAATTAATGTTTTAACATATGCATTTACTGGATCCAATGTAGGATGCATTTTAACAATCACTTTTACATTGGATAACTTATTAGTAATTTCAAAAATTTTTGTTAATAATTTTTCTAATCGTAAGTAAGTGTTAGTATCAACATTACCATGAAATTCAGTAAGACCTTGAGGAGCAATTAAAATAATTTTATCAGTATTTGTATTGCTAAATTTTGTTGCATTGAAAAAAGATTCATGGCGTGTACTTCCAGTAACAAAAATTTTATCTTTAGGGATTTTTTTATGATTAGAAAGATATTCATTTTGAATATCTCCCCATAATGCAATTTTATCTGGAAATTGGACAACAAAATCATATTTCGAAATTGTTGGTAAAAAATTTGACGCCCCATGTTCTAAAAGAATAGATGGTGATTTTTTGTTATTTGCAGCTAAAATTGTTTTTTCTGTTTCTCCTAAAACATTTAATGAAATTATACATGTGATATTCAACTCAGAAAAAAGTTTTTTGCTTGTTTGAATTAATTGCAGATATTCAGTTATTCGTTGTTCATAAGTATGAAATAATATATCTGATATGATTGGCCAAAAAACAATTTCTTCAATTTTAAAAATATCATGAAAAATTGATTCATTCAGCCATAATTCATTAAGTTTTTTTCTAAAAAGATCCACAGATGAATCTATTTTTATTTTGTCTTTTTTAGAAATACTTAGTTCAGAAGAAATTAATTTAATGTTATTTTTTCTTAATATTTTAATTGATGAAAAATTCCATCCAGCAGGTCTTCTTCTATTAAAAAAAATAATATTACCATTGAAATTTTTTAAATTATCAAGTAATGTTAGATATTGTACAGGATTAAATTCTAAGAATAAAATACTTGGTTTTTTATTTCTAAAGTTTTGCCATAATCCAAATAGATTACCTATAATAAATTCAAAGATTTTTTTGAATTGATTAAATCTTTTGCGGGAAATTGGAATAGAAATTGAACGATTTAAAACATTAAAACGAAGTGGTATTTTTTCCCATTGCATATGAAAATCATGTTTTTGTTCATCAGATATTTCTAATGAAATTTTATTATCTATTTGCTTGACAATTTTAGCAAAATGAGATGAAAGAATAATCGTTTTAGGGTGTTCGATTTCTATAATTCTTTTGATTACAAAAAAATTAAAAATTTCTCTAATTAACATTTGATGGAATTCAGAAGTATCTGCAATAGATAATAAACTAATATTTTCAAATTCAAATTTTCCTCTAAAAAAATCATCATCATACCATTTCCATAAATTTATAGCATATTCAAAAATTTTTTCACGATCGCCTTCTTTGAGATAATTTTCTGCAATTTTATGTTCAATTTTCTTATCTTCTAAAAACTTATGAGTGAATATATTAAATGAAAATATATTTGAAGGCCTTAATTTTTTAACATGTTCTGAGCTAAAATTATCAACATTGTCAATAAAACTAATTATTTCTTGCATCTAATCCTTTACAAGTATCCTAAATAAAATCTCAACGTTAGATGTTTACGATTAATGAAGAATTCTTAACCTGGCTTTAATAAATAGAACAAGTAATACAAAATAATCATGCGAAGGGTAATTAAGTCAAATTTAATTTTTAATTATAAGATTACGTGAATAACGATTGAAATCTAAAATGTCTAAGTATAGAGAAAGATTGACTAGTATTGTTGTACTAAACTATAATGCAGGAGATTTGCTACTTAATTGTGTAGAATCAATATACAAAACTCAAAATCAGGAATTTGAAGTGATTGTTGTTGATAATATTTCTACTGATAACAGTCATAAAAAATGTAAAGAAAAATTTCCAGAAATTCATCTAATTGAAAATAAAGAAAATCTAGGTTATTGTGAAGGAAATAATGTAGGGATAAGAAAAGCTAATGGTGAGTTTATTGTAATTTTAAACCCAGATACCAAAGTTGAACCAGATTGGCTAACAGAATTATTCAAAGCATATGAAACATTTGGAGATGGTCTTTATCAGCCAAAAATTCTGGCATTTGAAAATAATTTGATTGAAAGTGGAGGTAATATGTTACAAGTATTTGGTTTTGGTTATGCAAAAGGCAGAGGGATCCTAGATAATGGCCAATATGACAAATCATGTGAAATAGGATATGCATCAGGGGCGTGTCTTTTTACAAAAACAGAAATTATTAAAAAAATTGGGCTTTTTGATCCATTCATTTTTTTGTATCATGATGATTTAGATTTAGGATGGAGAGCAGCTCAATTAGAAATTAAATCATTTTATGCTCCAAAATCAAAAATTTATCATGCTGGAAGTTATAATTACAAGTGGAGTGCAAAAAAATTCTACTGGTTAGAACGAAATAGACATTATTGTCTACTGACTCACTATTCAAAAAAAACATTTTACAAAATGCTACCAGCTATAATGTTGGTAGAAATGATGATGTTAGTATTTTATATTTCAAAAGGATTTACAAAAATGAAATTTAATGCTTACAAAGATATTTTAAAAAATTTAAATCATATAAATAAAAAATATCATGAAATAGAGAACAAGAAAATAATTTCAGATTCAGAATTTATAAAAAGAATGCCAAATGAAATATTTATTCCAGATCAAGTTTCAAATGGTTTATCTGCAAAAATATTTAATAAAATTATGTTAAATCTCAGTAAAATTGTTAAATATTTTATGTGATTTAAAAAACATCATATATCTCTAAAAATTAGAAAGTAATCATGAGGGCATTAGTCTATGATGAATATACATCTGATGATGATTTTGCTAAAATTTTAAAAATCAAAGATATTCCTCTCCCGAAACCACGATCTGATGAGGTAGTTTTCAAAGTAATATCTGCAGGACTAAATTATGACGATATTTGGGGTATGCGTGGTAAACCTGTGAAAATTTCACTACCACACATTTCTGGAACTGATGCTGCAGGAGAAGTAACTGAAGTTGGTAGCAATGTAAAAAATATCAAAATAGGGGACAGAGTAGTTTCTCTTCCAATCATAACATGCAGAGTTTGTAAAGCATGTACTGATGGTAGAGAATTTGATTGTAAAAAGAGAACAGTTTTTGGATTTCAGACTGGTCCACTTTGGGGAGGATTTTGTGAATTTACACATTTACCCGAATATAGTGTGATGAAAATACCAGAAGGTGTATCATATGATGATGCAGCTGCTGCATCAACGACTTTGCTGTCGTCTTGGCACATGCTAGTTGGTAGAGCAAAAATTCAACCTGGACAATTAGTATTGATTATGGGGGGAAGTTCTGGAATTGGAACTTTTGGAATTCAAATTGCAAAATTATTTGGTTGTACAGTTATTGCAACAGCAAGTCCTAACAAACTAGACAAATGTTTAGAACTTGGAGCTGATTTTGCAGTTGATCATAGAAAAGATGATTGGCACAAAGAAGTCAGAGCAATTGCAA
>Ga0114993_10005960_pt1 | contig 11604 bp, 6 predicted proteins | sample ArcticOcean_MG_C_FD_87042 | JGI IMG/M metagenome (GOLD analysis project Ga0114993, IMG submission 87042) | Marine microbial communities from western Arctic Ocean - ArcticOcean_MG_CB2_150 | ecosystem: Environmental > Aquatic > Marine > Oceanic | place: Arctic Ocean: Canada Basin | collected...
AGCCGCCCTAGCTGCAGATTCTTCTGCGCTTCGTAATGAGGTCATACTTCGTTTCACTGATGAGACTGAATATGATGTCTTCCTCAAGACTCTTGCCGATCGTAATTTGAGCCTTCTCGGCAGTTCGGATCGATTCATGACGATGAGAATTGGTTTTGAAAGGTATGGTGATCTATTTGGTGAATTAGCCAATTTGGATCCATCTGCATATGAGGTTGAAACAAATTTTTTGGTAAGTTTGCCTGGTCAGCCTGGTACTGGTGATTCTCCTGGAGCGGGAGAAGGTGCGATTCCGTTTGGTCGTGATGCTTTAAAATTTATAGGTATTGGAGAAGGGAATCTGGAATTTGGTAAAGGCATTAAAGTTGCGGTCATAGACAGTGGTATTCAGGAGCATGAAACTTTTTCAGAGAAAAATATTTTAGAATATGATCTCGTAAGGGATGCTAATGGAAACCTCGTTCCTATTGATTCTAATAATGGTCATGGGACTGCAGTGGCTTCTATTATTGCAGGGAGTGACCCTCGCTATTTAGGCGTGGCTCCAGCTGCAGAAATTTTAAGTTATCGGGTGCTGGATAATGATGGATATAGTGATAGCTATACTCTCGCAGAGGCTATTATCCAAGCTGCCGATTCAGGGGCTGACATCATTAATATTAGTTTAGGCTCCAAAGGTGATAGCGGTATAGTTCGTCGAGCAGTTGATTATGCTAACGATGCGGGCGTTTTGATTGTCGCGGCTACCGGTAATGAAGGTGCGAATTCAATTAGTTTTCCTGCTGCAATTGACGGTGTTGTTGCGGTTGCTGCTAATGATGCGCTCGGGCAACATGTTGATTTTGCAAATTCTGGAAACAATCTTCAAGATGGAGGAATAACAGCACCAGGTTATGCGGTATGGGCTGCTTGGCCTGAGGATGAGGCTGTGAGTTTCAGCGGCACCTCTGCAAGTGCGCCTTTTGTTTCTGGGGCAGTTGCTGCAGTGATGTCTGAGAATCAAGGAATGTCAGCTCTTTCCGCCTATGAATTACTACAAAATTATTCGAACGAGGCTGGAGCCCCTGGTAATGACATTGTTTATGGCACCGGGAATCTAAATCTGGGGCGCGTATTAGAGCGTAATGTTCCAAATATAACGGATGCAGGGATTGCTAGTTATTATTATGATCCGGCAAGCGCTGAACTCGGTGGGCAATTAAATACGGCTCAAGTTGTCATTGAGAATAGAGGGACCGCAGCGCTCCATAATCTAACAGTACAGGTGAAATCAGGATCAGCTGAACGTACCTATAATGTATCATTTATTCCTGTTGGAGAAATTGCTGTAATCGAAACTCCGGCAGGATTTTCTTCGGGCGTTACAGAAGAGGGGGGGCTTCCTGTATCAGCGACAGTGATTGTTAATCAGAATTTGAACGGTCAGGATCGTGATGTCAGTGATAATTCGCTCAGTAAGAACATTGAGTTAAATCCATCAAAACAACCTTAAGATTTCTGAGGAGGTTTTGATTATTTTCATTACGTCGGAATATTCTTAGGAATAAATTTTTGATCCGGACTCTTTGAATTCCTGAGACTTTTTTTCCATTCCTGATTGAATGGCCTCCTCAGTATTCATTCCGTGCTCGTCAGCATACTGGCGTATTTCATCACTTATTTTCATCGAGCAAAAAGTGGGTCCGCACATGCTGCAGAAATGAGCGGTTTTTGCTCCGTCCTGCGGGAGTGTTTCATCATGAAATTCGCGTGCCTTATCAGGGTCTAGACTCAAATTAAATTGATCTTCCCAACGAAATTCAAATCGAGCCTTTGAAATGGCATTATCTCTTTCCTGTGCGGCAGGGTGTCCCTTTGCGAGGTCTGCTGCGTGGGCAGCAATCTTATATGTAATAACTCCCTCCCTAACGTCTTCCTTGTTTGGTAAACCTAGATGCTCTTTTGGGGTCACGTAGCATAGCATAGCGCATCCGTACCACCCTATCATGGCAGCCCCTATCCCACTGGTGATGTGGTCATAGGCTGGAGCAATATCTGTAGTGAGTGGTCCGAGTGTATAAAAGGGGGCTTCATGGCACCATTCGATTTGTTTTTCCATATTTTCTTTAATCATATGCATGGGGACGTGACCAGGTCCTTCGTTCATGACTTGAACTCCTTTTGCCCATGCTCGCTCAGTGAGTCCGCCTTGAGTTTTAAGCTCGGCAAATTGAGCTGCATCATTTGCATCTGCAATTGATCCCGGCCTTAACCCGTCACCAATTGAAAATGACACATCGTATGCTGCCATGATGTCGCAGATGTCATCCCAGTGAGTATAAAGAAAGTTTTCCTTGTGATGGGCTAGGCACCATTTAGCCATTATTGCTCCACCTCTACTGACGATGCCGGTCATTCTTGTCGCAGTCTGGGGAATGAAACGGAGCAATACTCCTGCATGTATTGTGAAGTAATCGACACCCTGTTCGGCCTGTTCTATTAGTGTGTCACGGAACACTTCCCAGCAAAGGTCTTCTACTCTTCCATTTACTTTTTCTAATGCCTGATAAATGGGCACTGTTCCTATAGGTACCGGGGAATTACGAATGATCCATTCGCGGGTAGCATGTATATTTTTACCTGTGGACAGGTCCATTACCGTATCAGCTCCCCACTTAGTTGCCCATCGCATTTTCTCTACTTCTTCTTCGATTGAAGACGTGACTGCGGAGTTTCCAATATTGGCGTTGATCTTAACTAGGAAGTTTCTCCCTATGATCATGGGTTCAGATTCGGGGTGATTAATGTTTGAAGGAATGATTGCTCTGCCTCTTGCAATCTCATCTCGAACAAATTCTGGCGTAATGTATTTTGGTGTTGATGCACCTAATGAATCTCCCTTATGGGCAAAGTTCATCGCATTCCGAGGGTCTTTTTGATTATCTTGGATGGCTTGATAGGCGGCTTCTCTGCCAAGGTTCTCGCGGATGGCGATGTATTCCATTTCTGCGGTGATGATTCCTTCGCGCGCATAATGTAATTGTGTTACTGGGCTAGAACTGTCTGATTTAAGAGGCTTACGTCTTAGGCCAGGGTATTCTAATAGTCTGTTCTTTGCCTTTTTCTTTTTATTATAATCTTCAGCGTGTTTGTCAGAGAGGTATCCATTATCTTCCGGTACCGGAGTTCGTCCATCGTATTCCGTGACATCACCTCGATTGAGAATCCATTCTCTTCTCAGGGCGGGAAGGCCCTTAGTGACATTGCCATTAAAATTTGGATCGCCCCATGGTCCGGATGTGTCATAAACTTTTACAGGAGCATTGGGCTCGATGAGACCGTTTGGTTTTTCGCTAGATGAAAGCGATATTTCTCTCATCGACACTGCAATGCTTTCATGGTTCTTTCCACGACAGTAAATCCGTTCACTGTTGGGAAATATGGGCTCGCTATGAATGGATTCAGAAGAGGCAATCATTTATTTTTTCTTAGGGGATGTTAGAGGTATTTAATAATTTAGGCCTTGGCAAATAGGCGGTCGTTCCCATAAGTATATAAACTTATAAAAAGACTCCCTACGTCGGCATTATCCGTTTCAGGTTCAAAGGGTGTCGCCAATGGTGGCGACTCTCAGCTGGCGAGCCAGCTCTCCCGCTTCTTATTTTGATTTGATATTAATTGTACGGAACTGAGTGGTCAAAACCAATCCGCACTCATTAATACTTTTTTCTGTTCACTTAATTAAGTGAGTAAGTGCCTTGTACAGAGAGGGATAGGTTAATTTATAACCTAGTTCAGGCATACGTTTGGAATATACAGGCAAGTCAGCTAGTAGAGTTTCTTCTGCCATTTGTCCGAATAGCAATTTAATCAAGATTTCCGGTACAGGTAAAAGAGCAGGGCGCTTTAATAGCTTTGCTAAGACATTAGTGAATTCTTTATTAGTTACTGGTTCATCTGCCACAGCATTAATAGGGCCTTTCCATCTATCATCCAATAAGGCCTCGTTGATCATGCCAACAAGATCATCAATGGAAATCCAACTCATTCTTTGAAGTCCAGATCCTATCCGTCCGCCTAGTCCCAGCTTTATGGATGGAAGCATTTTCTTTAGGGCTCCACCAGTAGGTGTTAACACGACACCAATACGCATAATGCATACTCTAATATTCGCTTCAAGTGCAGGATTTGTCGCCTCTTCCCAACGTTGGCAGACAGCGGACAAGAACCGTTTTCCAGGAAGTGAATCTTCAGTATGAGATTCATTAGAATCTTGATCATAATAATTTATTCCGGAAGCGCTGATGAGGACTTTTGGAGGAATGGGTAATTTTGCGATTGATTCAGACAGTAGTCTGGTGCCTTGTTCTCGACTCTTCGAAATTTTTTCTTTTTGTGATTTACTCCATCTGCGACTCGTTATGCTTTCTCCGGCCAAATGAATCACAGCATCGAGTTGCTGGGCTTTAGATAGATCGATCGAGTCCGATTGTGGATTCCATTTAATGTCATGAGCATTAATGGGGTTTCTAGTAAGACGTAGAATATTGTGTCCTTTTTTTTCTAGAGAAGAAATCAAGTGGTTGCCTATCAGTCCTGTGGCTCCACTGATTAATATGTTTTTAGCTTTCAAGGTAAGTTTATTAGGTAATTTATAGCTGTTGAGATTTTCCCATGAAATTTTTATTACAAGTGATTCGACACGACTAACTAAATGAACGAAATTTACCTTAGCTTGGATCTTAATGCAGTAGCAGAAATCATTGGATCTTTTTTATGCCTTTAGTCGTGATCAAGAAAAGTAAAGAAAGCCCAAGGATGACGCCTCGCGGCAAAGGTCTAGTTGGAATGTCTTTTGCAATGATTGTTATTGGCTCAATGATTGGAGAGTCTTTAATTGTTCAGTTGGGTGTTTTTGCAGTAATTGTTTTATTTTTTTCTTATTATGTTGCAAAGCAAAATGCTAAAAACTTAAGGATATTAAGGAGAATTCCTAGAACTGTTTTTTCGGGGCATGATTTTAATTTTGAATTGGAAATAACAAATAAAAAGCGTTGGATGAGCTCTCGTAATATAATGATATATGATCATTATTTGCCGTTTTCTGAAAAGGGTTTTGCCTGTGATTTGATTCGGCCTAGGCAGAGTCTGGCGGAAGACTTTAGGACTCGGGTGGTGGAGAGGGGAACCGTCAAAGGGAAGGGGTATCGAATTATTTCAGATTTTCCTCTCGGTCTATTTCATGTTGTGAAGCGCCGACGTGGGATGGAAGTGATGCAGGTTTATCCAAGGCCAATGCTTACGGCCGCTATTAAATTAACGGTGGCTGGTGGAGGTGAAGGGGATTCGTTAATGTCATTTATGAATAATGATGATGGTGAGATATGTGGATCCAGGGAATTTCAGAAAGGGGATAAAGTTAATCAGATTATTTGGTCTGCTTATGCACGGATAGGACAGCTTTTCGTGCGTGAGTATGATTATTCAACGCCTCAGAAATATTCTTTGGTTTTCCATTCCTATTCTCCTTCCGGGAAACTTATTTGGCCAGAAGTCTTTGAGCATGCAATTAGTTTGATCACTGGTTTAATATTAATGTGCCGGGACCAGAATATTCCTTTTGAAATTTGCGGTCCTTTCACTGGATGGAAAATGATGGAAATAAAAAATCCTCGTTTTATTTCTAAAGTGCTTAATTGTTTGGCTGAAGCTCAGCATTACCCCGAGTCTGACCTAGAGGTTGTTTCCAAAGTGTTAATGACTTTGTCTGGCACTCATCCTGTCTTCGTGATTAGTGAGGCTTCAGTTGACACATGGGCTGATAAATTGCCTCAACTGCCCAGGGTTATTAATTGCGTTGATAATGATGTCTTAAAGTCAAAGAAACCTAAACTCAAAGATTTCCGTAGTGTAGCTTAATGCGATTAATGGATAGTGTATTTCAGATTGGTAGTTTCGTTGTTTTGTTTGGTTTCATATTGTTAATAACTTGGTTGTTTTCAATTAAGGGGAACTCGAGTCGTAACGTCATTACTTCACTGAGTTTTTACATTGCGGTTTCTATTTCTTTATTTTTCTTTGCCGCTAACGAAGGGGAAGGATTGATGAGTTTTTGGGTGATGCTTGGGGCAATGGCTTTGTGTATTGGTATTATGGTCTGGGCCTTTGAATGGCAAGTCGATCGGTTGAGATCTGTTCTGGCTCATAAAAGGAATGATTCTTCCTGGTTTATGTTGATTGGTTTTTCTGCGCTATTGTCTGTGCTGATAGCGTTCCTTTTTGTAAGGCCGTTACCTTTGATTGGAACTCAATTTGTTAATCTGGGGCAGTCAGTTAAAAATACCTTGCCTTCCGTTAGTGAAATTACGAATAGGATAAAAAATACGACTCAAGTGGGTAATGGTGAACCACAACAAGCTAAAGTTTCAGGTGCTGGTTTTGATAACCGCAGAGAATTGCCAAAAAAGGGAAGTATTAATTTGGGCAATCAAGAAGTGATGTATCTGAAGATTCCTGATGACGGGGAATTTAATAAATTCATTGCTCAGCAGAATTATGTTAGGAATGCGGTGCTAGACAAATATGCTGATGATGCTTGGGAGTCCGTGAGCATGGAGAAGGAATGGCGTTCCGATGAAATGGATGGGACTAAGGATGATTGGGTCAGGCTTGCAGAAGGGAACGGGATTTCCCATGAGATTTTTTTACCTGTATCTGGAGGCGCTGGATTACCTGCCATTCAGAACCCATTGGCCTATAGATTGAAATTTATAATTGGTTCAGGATTTAACTCGTATCAAGCTGAACTTAGGGGAGCAGTTCGTTATCAGGTCGAGTCTCGGCCCCTTGTCTGGTCAGAATTCAGGGGAGACCCTCAAAGAATTTCTCAAGGGATTAGTCCTGATCTTCTTTCTCCAGCCAAAGGTAATTTGGGTCGTAAGGTTAAATCTCTATTTTCTGAAATTACTGAGGGCTTAATTGCTGGACCCGAGAAGCTGGATTCAATTCAGAGATATTTAAGATCGGAGTTTGAATACAGTACAGAGGTTAAGAATCTGAAAAGCTTATCAGCGATGGAGAATTTTCTATTTCAAGAGCGTGCTGGATGGTGTGACTATTTTGCTTCTGCTGCGGCTCTTCTTGCTCGTGAGGCTGGATATCCTGCACGGACAGCTTATGGATTTTCTGGTGGGCGAGCCTTCCCCAAAGAAGGGATTGTTTCTTATGATGCTTCGGACGCTCATTCATGGGCTGAAGTATTGGTAGAGGGACATGGATGGGTCGTTTTTGATGCAACTCCGGTTGGTGCTGGAGCAGCGGATCTGCCTACTCGGTCGAGCATTAAAGATGTAAAAGGTCCGGAACTTTCATCATACAAGGATGCTCATGAAAATGAGAGCAATGTTGAAATTGCTAAAGATCCTGAAGAAGATAAGAGAACACAGCTGATATGGCTTGCTGGTTTGTTGGGCTTATTTGCTCTCTTCTACTTGAAAGTATTTATTCAGAGTTTCATCAGAAAAACAAAGGAAAGTGAACCGGCGGGGCCATCTGAAAGAGAGCTTTATCTGGACCGTGATGCCCCACCTTATTTGTTGGAGTTTCTGAAAATGTGCCTAGAGCTTGGTCGACCCAAGGCTAAGGGAGATACGATCCGAGAAGCTATCCAAGAGGTTCGGAATATGAAGGAGTCTGGGTCAGAAGTGTTTGATCTTTTAGCTGATTATCATTACGCAGTCCGATACGCCGGGTCAACGCGTAACCGAGCCACAGAAACAGTGCTTAAGAAATCGTTTCGTCGTTTGCGTAAGGGAAGAGGAGTATCTCTTTAATTCTCTACGATCCAGATGTTACGGTAACGGACTGGGTTTCCGTGGTTTTGAAGGTGGATATTTCCCTGACTATTTTTGTTTCTGAGCTGAACTTTGTTGTGAATAACAATGCCGTTATGCTTCACAGTTATCATGGGAGGTTTTTCTGTGGTCGCTGCCTGAAATTTGACGTCATAAGTCTGCCAGCGGAGTGGAGGATAGCACATATTCTCTTCTGGGCGCTTCCATTTGTAGAGTCCTCCGCATTCGTTTGACGCGCCGGAAAGCCCGAAGGAATCAAGCATCTGTATTTCCGTGCCTAGCAGATACAGGCCACTGTTTCCACGCCCCTGACCTCGTGCCTTTGGCATATAAGGGAGCCTGAACTCAATGTGTAGGGTGAAGTTCTTAAAGTCATTATGCGTAGAATTCACTCCTTCCATTAGGAGGCCGTCATCTGTCTTGCGGGCACCGGGCTTCCAGTGATCCAAAGAAGATCCATCGAAGAGCTTGGTTGCATCTTTTGGAGCCTTAAGTCCTATTGTTGAGCTTTTTCTCTCAACTCGATTAAGTGTCCCGAGAGCCTTCTCTTCGGCATTGTAAATGGTGAGCTTTCCTTCTTTAAGGACAGCCGATGATCCACCTTCTTCTTTTTTGAAGGTCACTGATCCGTCATTGGCTTGCTTTGCTTCCGACTGGGCTCTCTCATTGAGGTCCCATCCATTGCCTGGTAGCCCCCCCTCGAATCCTACCGCATTAAAGATTCCGTTGCCGAGTGCAACGACTTGAATGCCTACCTGTGACTTGGTTCCGTTGCCTTTAATATAGGAGCCTTCATATTCACCTTGAATGGAAAAATGAGGATCTTTGGCGGCGTCTTCAGGTGTAGCGTAAGCTCCTTTCTTGTCTGGTGCTGAAAGAGCATAAGTAAGAAAAGTTGATGAGAATAAGGTAAATTGGATCAGTGATTTCATGTCAATATAGCTTTTGGAATTAGAGTGATTTGAGGTAAGCAACAATATCTGCAATGTCTTGTTCAGAGAGCCCTTGTTGAGCCGCGGACATCATTAATGAGGTTCCAACCTTGCCTTGATTTTTGACCCTTCCCGTAGGAATGGTTTGTGTTATTCCTCCCATTGACTGAATAATTAGAGGGTCTCCTGCAGATAATAATCTTCCCTGAATTTTAATTCCGTCCTTGGTTTCGATTTGGTAACTATCGTATCCACTGGCAATGTCAGCTGAAGGATTAATGAGGGACTGGATCATTACTTCGGTAGTTTGTGTTTTGCCGTAATCAGTCAAAGTGGGTCCATATTCCACCCCTGTCCCATCAATGTGGTGGCACATGTAGCATCTAGCAGCAACGGTCTTACCACGCACAGGATCTCCTTTCATTGCAAGAATTTTGGCTGCCGGCGCATATTCTCGTTTCACTGGTGGTGGTAATACAACGCTGACGAGTTTTATGCTTGATGGGTTGTAGATCCCCCGTGACTTGAGTGATTCTACTATGTCATGTTCTTTCCATCGATGATTTCGATTGTTTAAGAGCCACCAGATTGCTTCTGCTTTGGCTAAGCCCGTGGCTCTCTCTGCGACTGCAAGCATTGAATCAGCCCCTAACTTGGATTTAATAAACGCTAGGGCAACGACAGCGGCTTTCTTTTGAGCTTCTGGAACTCCTGTTGCCATGGCTCTTGCTGCCAACATTAAAGCTGATTTTTCGGGGTGCAATCTCCATGCGATATCAGCAAATGCTTTGCTCCACTCTCCTGGTTCATTACTTCCTATTGCTCTTCCAATTGCATTATAACTTTCAGTTTCCTTTCCGGTAGATGCTATGCCTAGTGCGTCTAGGTAAGTTCTATCCTTGCCGTCGTAACCCTTTGCTAGTGAGACTATGTGCTCTCCTGCCTTATCGAATGAAACGTTACGGAGTGATGTTGCCAGTTCTCTCCGTACTGCGGGATCAGGATCCTGTGATATTTTCTTGGCTAAAGGTAGGATGTTATTTTCTGAACGCCGTAATGAACGGACGGCAGCCAGACGTAAACGAGGGTTGTCTCCATTTAGAATTTCCTTTGTCAATGCGACTCCGGCATCACCTAGATGAGGGAGTAAGAAAGTTGCACGGGCTTTGATGTAAGGATTAGGGTCTTTCAATAATTCTTTAACGGCAGTAATGGCCTTGTCCTTTTGCTTCTTCAGAGCTGTGAACCCAAGGTTACGGACATTTAACGCATTACTTCTGATCGCAAGAATTTGTCCTTCAGTTGAATTGAGGTCGATCTTCGGTGTTGTGGATTTGAATCCTTTAGATGCGACGCGGTAAATTGCTCCTGAGAGTGTATTGTCGTGATCAGCATGGCCACCGACTCTTGGATCATACCAGTCAGCAACATAAATGGCTCCGTCCGTTCCAACGACAACGTCCGATGGGCGGAACAGTGTTTTTTCATCATCATTGGTTCTGCCTCCTTTAAAATCAGTACCCGCGAATTCCTGAGCCGCATTAGTTGTTAAAAAGTCGAATCTTTCAAGTTTAAAGCCTGCTCCGTCCTGAACAGGTAAGTACCCAAAGACTACGTTTCTGGCAGGTTCACAGCTGAGAAGCAGGCCCTTTGAGTAAGGTTCGCCGAGGGCTCCTCCCTCATAGAAACAAATCCCCGTAGGTGATCCGCCACCATAGACGTCACCTGATGGCATCGTTCCTGGATCTTCCTGTCTCCATTCTGCGATTGGAGTGGATTGGCCTGGGCGCCGATCTGATTGCCAGCTTCTTTTGCCGTCAGCAGAGCAAAATCCTGCATTACCATATTCTAGTAGGAAAGAGGTTCTTGAGGCCGGAGGATCATCATTGTCATTTTGAAAGACGTCACCGAATGATGTTATAGTTTGTTCATAACTGTTACGGAAATTGTGACCAATGACTTCTACATTTGTTCCGTCCGGGTTCATGCGATAAGCCGTTCCGCCGATCCATACATTACCATCATCACTTTCTTTACCTGCTATTTGGCGCATTTGATAAGCGCTACCAATGCGAAATGTTTTACCTGACTTATCGGTGAATTGAGATCCGCAGTTACCGTGATTCCAGTACCATTTTCCGTCTGGACCTGCAGTTACTGAATGTAGAGAATGGTCATGTTGCTTGCTGTTGAATCCAGTCAGAAGTACTTCTCGCTTGTCTACTTCTGGATCAAATTTTAAGTCCCTGTTGACGTCGGTGTATATGACTAGGTCCGGAGTCATAGAGACAATAATCTTGTTGTCAATGACAGCAATGCCAAGCGGCGCTGTAAGAAATTTTTCCTGAACAAATGTGTGAGAGCTGTCTGCCTTGCCATCACCATTAGTATCCTGAAGTACAACTATACGGTCACCTTCTGGCTTTCTGCCTCCGTGTCCGCGATAATTAACTCCTTCTGCTATCCATATTCTTCCGTCCTTGTCTACGTCCATGTTAGTGGGGTTGTAGAACATGGGTGACTGTGCCCAGAGGGTGACTTCTAGGTTTCCATGTGCAGAGAAAAGCTCTAATGGAACGACTTTGTGCTCAGCTTTTGAAACTGAAGAGATAACTAAAATGACAATTAATTGATAAAAATAGCGGATCATTACCTATTTATAGTGTCCTGAATATGAATCTCACACAATATTGAAATTTGTTTCTCTAATTAAAATATCCACTTGCACCAATCCAAACCACTAAGCATATTCTCCGCTCGGCAAATCCTGCGTAGCTCAGCGGTAGAGCGGGTGGCTGTTAACCACTAGGTCGTTGGTTCGAATCCAACCGCAGGAGCCA
>Ga0114993_10005965_pt1 | contig 11595 bp, 12 predicted proteins | sample ArcticOcean_MG_C_FD_87042 | JGI IMG/M metagenome (GOLD analysis project Ga0114993, IMG submission 87042) | Marine microbial communities from western Arctic Ocean - ArcticOcean_MG_CB2_150 | ecosystem: Environmental > Aquatic > Marine > Oceanic | place: Arctic Ocean: Canada Basin | collected...
TAATCGCCGCCAATCTCCCAATTATCTTGCTCACTAGGAATATCTTCTCGCTCTCTGGACAATAAATTTGGAACAACTTTTAAATCAGTCGTGTGACGCACGACCTCAGTTGGGTTGTCATTTTCAGCAAACAATGCATTAAAACGAGCTGTGCTGTTTGGCGTAAATTCATAGCTTAAATTTGCACTCAACTCATAATTATCTTGCTCTCTGACTCTCTCTTCTCTGATCAAGTCATTTGGAGAAAAATCACCGAGAATGCTGTTCTCTTTACTTATATTATGATCATAGCCTGGAGTAAGAGAACCATTAAGTACATAACCCAAGGCACCCGATTGGCCGCTTAGTGAAAGTGACCCACCAGGCTCGACAGTATGATCAAGGTAACGATCCATGTTCACATCATAAGAAATACTTGTATTTGATAACTCCTCAAACAAGACAATGTTTACGACTTGACCGCTACCACGAACATCCAACTCACCGGACGTCCCGCGAATTATCTCTATATAATTCACTTGATTGGCAGTGATTCGATCTAACTGCCCACTAGTTTGATTATTCTTGCCAGCAGTGCGCTTTCCATTGATGAGGATTTCGTTACCGCCACTTCTACCACTACCAAGCCCGCGCCCGCCGCTTGAGGGAGACCTCCTTGATCCACCTCCACCGGAAAACCCTCTTGGAGGTCCCCCATTAAAACTTCCTCCGCCCGTCGTAGTGCCAATTCCAGGAATACGATCAACCATATCCTGAGCTGTAATTGGATTAAATTCAGTAAAGTAATCGGCTTGATAAACTACCGTAGAATTCTCACCGACATTGTCTTGCGCAAAAATAGTGGAGCTGAAGACAGTGAATACAAGCCCAAAACACATCGCCCCAGAAAAAGAAAAAAAACGTGATTTTTTAGAATAAATCATACTATTCTTAATTCCACATAAGAGGGTGCGCGGTGTATTAAAGAAGACCGAATATCTTCAATTTTCGTTCTAAAATACTGCTTTTATTACAATGTATTGAATCGACCGATTATAGGGAATGCAACAGCGCGGGATTGTTACAAATTGTCGAGTAATACATGCTCTAAGGCGAATATTACGGGGTTCTATCCTAAGGAACGCCGCCGAATGGGGCTTTACTCGACCATTTCCGGATATGGCTAGCATAAGTTAAACTAGAGCCAATATGACTATGAGGCTGGGTATAGAAGACGGACCGGAATAACCCATACAGAAGGCTCAACAAGATAAAAACATTAGACCAGCTAAGAATGATGGATATCGTATAAGTGGAATCGACAGAATCTGAAGAAGCGAAAATCACCGGGCCGGAAACTGTAAATGCCGAGGGATCTTTTGCAAGCAGACTTTTAGCTGGTGAATACGGATTAGCAATTACCTATTGGGGTCTATATTTTTTAGGTGTCGGTTTGTATTTTGTTCTAGGCAGTGCGGCAGTAGCTAGCGAGCAATGGATTCGCTATATGACTTTCGTTGCGCTAATGATTGCCTATACGGTCATTCTTATTATTGGAGTTCGGGCCGCCTATAAAGGGCCGCAACTTTGGAAAGTAATGTCTCGAACGTCGTCAGTATTCATGATTATTAATATTTTAGTGGGCATATCAACTCTTGGGTTTGTCTACTAATGAACCATGTTCTGATAATCCTCCTTCATTCTCGACCTATCGTATTTCTCTAAAATAAATAGCTATCTTAATTTCGGAGTGCCATCTTGGAACAATCTTCAAACATTAATTATGCTCTAATCGTAAAGAAAGATTGCCCAACCTGTGCGTTAATCGAACCTGTTATTGGCAGGCTAGCGAAACGTTTTACGAAAGATTTAGAAGTCTATGTTCAAGACGACCCAACGTTTCCTCAAATAGTTGATGCCCCAATCGATGACACTTCACTAGAATTTTCCTACCGGAACCAAATCGAAGTGGTACCCACACTTATCAGACTTGGCGATGAAGCCAATTCAGAATCCAGAATCTATGGTTGGGACAAAAAACAGTGGCAAGAGTTTACTGGAATTGAAGATCTTGGCAGTGAGCTAATCGATTTCAAACCTGGCTGCGGCTCTAAAACTCAAGATCCTGGAATGGATGAGATCCTCGCATTGCGCTTCGGCGACAAAATTTTGCAGGCTCGCGAGGTAGAACTTGCCGAAGCCGAGGATGAAATAGAAGCTTGTTTCGAACGCGGCTGGAGTGATGGTTTACCTGTGGTACCTCCCACTGCATTGCGAGTTATGCGTATGCTTAATGGTACTCATCGCGAAGCTGATGAACTTATTGGCAAGATCCCACCCGATTATGCCCCCTGCACAATAGAGAAGCTTGCCATCAATGCTGTAATGGCCGGCTGCAAACCGGAATACTTCCCTACAGTTATCACCTCAGCGGAAGCTGCTCTGCAAGATAAATTCTGCATGCATGGCTTACTCTGCACAACCTATTTTTCATCTCCTGTTTTGATCGTTAATGGCCCTATAGTTCAGCAAATTGGAATGAACGCTGGCGTCAATGCATTAGGCCAAGGTAACAGAGCGAATGCCACGATTGGACGCGCTTTGCAGCTTATTATTCGCAATATAGGAGGAGGCGTTCCAGGAGGGATTGACCGCGCCACAATGGGAAACCCCGGCAAATACACTTATTGCTTTGCTGAAGATGAATCAGACGATTCTTGGAACTCACTTGCCATGGACGTCGGTTATGATCGTAAAGATTCAGTAGTTAGCCTTTTTGCTGGAGAAGGATTGCAACCCATTCTTGACCAGCAATCCCGGGATGCAGCTTCCCTCTCGAAAAGCATGGCTCAAAGTCTGCGCAGTGTCGTCAACACTAAATTATTCGGACTAGCAGATGCCATTCTAGTGGTCTGCCCCGAGCACAGACGGGTACTCATGAATAGTGGCTGGAGTAAAGCTGATTTAAGAAATGCTCTTTATGAAGAATTAAAGACACCTGGCACTGACATTATCAGAGGGGCAAACGGAAATGCCGAGGGCATGCCGGTTAAATTTAAAGAAAAGATTTTAGACAAATTTCGAGATGGCGGATTGCACATCGTCACGACTGGAGGGAAAGCAGGAATGTTTTCTGCCGTTATTGGCGGCTGGGTAGCATCAGGTGAACGAGGCAGCCAATTAGTTTCACAAAAAATTCGCTAATCATAGGAAGAGGAAATAATGAATACTCAAACAACTCTGCTCGATCCTACGGCTGAATTAAAGCCGGTGGAGCGTCAACTTCTGCCAAGGCTGGCTAGTTTAGATGGCGCCACCGTTGGGCTTTTGGACATATCAAAACCGCGAGGCAGAGAGTTTCTCGATGAAATTGAGAAACAACTCTTAGAGATGGGAGCACAGGTAAAACGCTACTCTAAACCAACTTTCACCAGGATCGCTCCTACTGAACTTACTCAAAAAATAAGTGTAGAATGCGATGCTGTAATCGAAGGACTCGCCGATTGAGGATCCTGTACCTCGTGCAGTTTGCATGACATCTTGGATCTTGAAAGCCGTGGATTACCGTCTGGATTTGTTGCTTCTGCTGAATTTGTCGAAGCTGCAGCCGCACAGGGGAAATCCTTGGGTATAAAACCCGCAAGTGTCTTTGTCGCACATCCAATTCAAGACCGAACGGATGATGAAATGGCAGCTCTAGCCAGGGGTGCTATTGACTCAGTAACCGCTATGATTGTAGATAAAACAGTTTAAATCATGGCTTAAAAAGTATTTGTTAGATTTGATGGAGTTTAGAATGACTAGAGAAGCTGTAATCGTATCGACAGCCCGCACACCAATAGGCAAAGCTTATCGTGGCGCATTTAATGACACTGACGCACCCGTGCTCGGTGGGCACGCCATAGCCTCCGCTGTAGCAAGAGCAGGCATCGAGCCAGGCGAGATCCAGGACGTAGTGATGGGATGTGCCATGCAACAGGGTTCTTCGGGCGCCAATATTGGCCGAACTGCAGGAGTAGCTGCTGGACTGCCTAGCTCTGTCGCTGGCATGAGTATGGATCGCCAATGTGCATCTGGCATGATGGCTATAGCCACAGCTGCAAAACAAGTAATAGTGGACAATATGCCCATCGTAGTTGGTGGTGGCATTGAATCTATTAGTCTTGTCCAAAATGAGCATCGTAATGCCTACCGCGCCACGAGCCCTGCAGTAATCTCAAGGTCTGAACATGCTTATATGTCGATGTTAGATACCGCGGAAGTAGTGGCCAAGCGTTACAACGTTTCTCGCGACGCACAAGATGAATATGCATTCCAGAGTCAGCAACGAACTGCTGCCGCTCAACAAGCTGGAAAATTTGATGACGAAATCGTCCCACTCCCTTCCAAAATGTTATTCATGGACAAAGAAACCAAGCAACAAAGTGTTCACGATGTAGCATTGGACAAGGATGAAGGAAATCGCCCCACTACTACCTTGGAAGGACTACAGGGATTAAAGCCTGTCTTTGAAGGTGGGGTAATTACGGCAGGCAATGCAAGTCAGCTTTCTGATGGAGCTTCTGCTTCCGTGATAATGGACAGCAAATTAGCTGAGCAAAAAGGCTTGGAGCCTTTAGGTGCCTACCGTGGAATGGCTGCGGCGGGACTAGAACCTGACGAAATGGGTATTGGACCAATCTATGCCGTACCTAAATTACTAGAGCGATTTAATCTAAAGGTCGATGATATTGGGCTTTGGGAACTGAATGAAGCTTTCGCCGTTCAGGTTATCTACAGTCGAGATAAGTTGGGGATTCCCAATGAGCTTCTAAATGTAAACGGCGGCGCAATCTCTATCGGACACCCTTATGGTATGAGTGGTGCGCGAATGGTCGGCCATGCCCTTATCGAAGGTAAACGCCGCGGCGCCAAATATGTCGTTTGTACAATGTGTGTAGGCGGCGGCATGGGAGCGGCAGGACTATTTGAAGTTTTCTAATTTTATACCTTATTTCAAATAAAGCTGCTTTCAAAAAAAAAATTTAAGCACAAACAGAGTCTATAAAGTTAATAACGGCTGCCTCATCAAAACTCGTTGATGGCAGCCGTTGATTACTTACCGCCTCGATCTTAGCTTCATTAATATTCCTCAATAGAATGCTGCCGAATTGATCTTCAATAGTAATTTGAAACTCTCGGTCAATTACTATATAGCGCGCCACTCTATCTTCCAAACTTCTCAGAAAACTGAAGCTAAGCTCAGCTTTTTCTTCGAGTGTCATCCGACTATTTTCTGGATCCATGTAAAACCGACACATAGCGCTGTTTCGATTAAATCCACTGCCAAACTCGTCATAAAAAAACTGCAGATATTCTAAGTAGGCTTCTAAATCCGCCCCATCAATCCCTGGATTATTTACTAATCTTCCTGTAGCACTAAAGGTCTGCAGCGTACTATTTATATACCTGAAACTTGCATCAGCACTTTTTAGCTCTTCGTCAGAGATAGTAGGTTCACTGTTCAATCCTACGGGTCTAGAGTTTATAGATTGAGCCGAGATTATGGAGAACGGCAGAATCAGCAAAGTAACTACGATTACCAAGTTTCTCATTAAAAATTGCCTCCCACTATTCACCACATCACTCCTATACATATTTATGGCAACGCTCGACAGAAGCATAGCTTATACTGCCGGCAAAGAATCATTCTAGGAATCACTTCGGCCCAACGATATTGTAATGATTTCCATATAAATCTTTTATGATTCCAGACACGCCCCAAGGCACTTCCGCAGCAGGGTCAACAATTTCTACACCTTTATGTGCCATCATTCGCATTTCTGTAGTGCAGTTATCACTACCCAACACTGTCATTAGATTATTACCGATGCGAGTTTTGTCGTCATCGCTCCTCGCCGGCATCAGCACAAACTGAGTCGCCGGATTTCCTTTAGGTGACACGGTTAACCAACGTAGGCCCGGAACAACATCGCAGTTGTCCATTACCTTCTCAAAGCCCAATTTTTCCTGATACCAAATGAGAGCTTCTTCCTGATCATCAACATAAATCGTGAGATGAGACACCTTCGTAATAGTCATTTAGATATACCCTTTATACAAAAATTATATTGCCAGAGATGGTAAAAAAATATTTAATCTAATGACTTTATACTTGCTCTGGTAGACTTACGATCAGCAAGTCGCTTCTTATTCCTAAGCCGTCGCTCTTTAGCCGATCTTCCAGGTTTGGTAGCAATTCGTTTGCGTTTAACTACTAATGCTTTTGCCACAATACCACGGAGCCGATCAATGGCATCTTGCTTATTCTTTTCTTGGCTTCTAAATCGTTGAGCTTTTATTACAACGATTCCTTCGCTATTGATACGGCTATCAGACTGTAACAAAACCCTTTCCTTGATTTCAGTGGATAAACTAGATTGACCTACATCAAATCTTAATTGCACAGCAGTAGAAACTTTATTTACATTCTGCCCGCCCGGGCCACTCGCACGAATCGCACTAAATTCAATCTCTCCATCCGGTATATTGACTTGAGCCATAGTATTTCAAAGAACCTCTTTTTCTGTCACTGATCTTTAGAGCCTGTGTTTGCTTGTTACTTACTTTCTAGCCCCATGGCTCTTCTTCTATCTTACTTTCAATCGAGTAAATTTAATAATACTGATAATTAGTCAGCTCAGCTCAGATTACCGCCCAGAAACCCCGTGATTCTTGCTTCAGGGATCAGTCTAGGTTACTGTCAGAGCTCCTCCAGCGGCGTGTTTTTGTTGGCTTAAAATAATTAGATAAAGATAGATTCAGCCCATGAAGAAAATCAGATTCCCCATATTTATCAATAGTCTACTGCTTATCTTAATTGCTTCATTTGGTATCAATAGCTCGGCACAAGAACCTGTGAGAATTGCTTTCATGGATCCCTTATCTGGCGCTTTTGCTGCTATTGGCACCAGCGGTTTAAAACAACTTCAATTTGCAGCTGATTATTTTTATAATTCAAAAGGAGGCATTCTCGATGGTCGCATGATAGAAATTGTCCCCTTAGACAACAAACAGAGTCCTACAGAAACTCAGATTCAATTCAGAAGGGCTGTGAGTGAAGAACTACGAATAATTTTTCAAGGAAATAGCTCAGCAGTTGCCAACACCCTTAACCAAACTATTAATCGATACAATCGTCGGAACCCTGGCCAGGAAGTATTACAAATTAACTACTCAGCCGTAGACCCAATTCTTACGGAAGAGAATTGTAGCTTCTGGCATTTTCGCTTCGATGCCCATGCGGCAATGAAACTAAATGTACTCACCGACTACATAGCTAAGCAAGAGAGTATTAAAAGCATGTATATCATCGGCCAAGACTATTCTTTTGGTCAGGCAGTATCTGATATCTCCATCTCTCTCCTTGCAGAAAAGCGACCCGACATTGAAATCGTTGGTAATGAATTCCACCCCATCGGCCAAGTTAAAGATTTTACTCCCTACGTCACCAAAATCGTTTCTTCCGGCGCCGATGCGGTGATTACTGGGAATTTTGGCGCAGATATGGTTTCACTGGCAAAATCAATAATCGATAGCGGCCTGGACATTCCCATTTACACTTTTTATGCCGCCTATGATGGTATCACTGCCACACTAGGAGCTGACGGTAAGAATAAGATTCATTTGATTCATAACGAAACCTCTAACCCTATTCCGACCGAACGTCGTAAAGATTACATGCGTGCATATAAAGCGGCTAATCCGAATAGGGATGTTACTCAACCTCGCCTCGTCAATGCCTTGCAGATGATCGTGCAGGCAATGGAACAAACACAAAGTACAGACCCCTATGATATAGCTCTGGCTTTAGAGGACATGAGATTCATGACCTTGAGTGATGAGGAAATCTGGATGCGCGGTGATGACCATCAAATCTTTCAGTCACTCCACCTTTCGGTCCAGACCGATGAAGAGATTGAATTCGATGCAGACAACTCCGGTTTTGGCCTATTTAGCTTTTTCCATGTTCCAGCTGAAGAAACCATCGTAGAAACCAGCTGCCAGATGAAACGCCCACGTCGTTAAAGAGATCCAAGGCGTAGCATGCTAGAAGTATTCATATTTGCCACACTGAATGGCCTGGTGACTGGACTGTTATTGTTCATGCTAGCCAGCGGCCTCACTCTCATCTTCAGCATGATGGGAGTTCTAAATTTCGCCCATGCGAGCTTCTATATGCTGGGTGCCTATTTCGCCTATTCCATAAGTTTGTACTTCGGCTTTTGGATGGGACTCATTTTTGCACCGTTGATCGTCGGCGTTCTCGGAGCAGTTGTTGAGCGCTATGGGCTACGACGGGTGCATCAATCTGGTCATGTTGCAGAGCTAGTATTTACCTTTGGACTGGCATTTCTTATCGAAGAAGCTGTGCAGTTTTTTTGGGGGCCTGATACCAAAAATTACCAGTCGCCAGATATTCTCGACTTCCCTCTATTTACCCTCTTCGGACAAGAATTCTCCGCCTACCGCGGATTCATGATTGGAATTTCCCTAAGTATTTTTGTCGCTCTTTACCATGTGCTTACAAAAAGTCGAATTGGGATTATTATCCAAGCCGCGATAACGCACCCTAATACCGTTGCTAATCTAGGTCACAATGTGCCATTAATATTTATGGGAGTATTTGGAGTAGGCACCGCTCTCGCAGGTCTCGCTGGGGTAATTGCGGGCCCCGTTTTAACCACCTTCCCCGGGATGTCTATCGTCTTAGGAAGCATAGTGTTCGTCATTGTTGTAATTGGTGGCCTGGGATCCCTCGCTGGAGCATTCATTGCGTCACTACTAATCGGACTATTGCAATCCTATGCAATCGCCTCAGATGTTGGCATGCCAGAGCTCCTCAACCTGCTCGGGGTAGAATTCGAACGCAGTCATCCGTTAAATGATTTGTGGACATTGACTCTTCCTCAAATAGCGCCAATTCTCCCATTTTTATTGCTAGTACTTGTGCTCATTTTTCGCCCTACCGGCCTGCTCGGTAAGAGAGAAGAATAATGTCGCAATTAAAGAAACTATCAGTCTGGATTGGATATTTGGTGGTAATGCTCGTCCTTCCACAATTCTTTGACTCCATTTTATCGATATCTATATTTAATCAAATGGCCATCGCCATCGTTTTTGCCCTTAGCTACAACATGCTGTTAGGACAAGGGGGCATGCTTTCTTTTGGTCATGCGGTCTATTTTGGCTTCGGTGGCTTTCTTGCTGTCCACACGCTAATCATGATTGAGTTCGAAACCGTCTACTTCTCAATTCTATTTATTCCATTGATAGGTGGTGTATTTGGTTTGCTGGCTGCAATCTTTATCGGCAGCTTTTCTACTCATAAAGCAGGGACAGTGTTCGCTATGATCTCCCTAGGCATGGGTGAGTTAATAGCAGCGTCATCTCTTATATTCGTCGGATTTTTTGGTGGAGAAGCTGGAATCAGCGGAGACCGAACATACGGGCCTCCTTTCTTCGGCATAGAATTTTTACGTGATGTAGAAATTTACTATGTCGCCGTGTTCTGGGTTTTTATAGCCACCATATTCATGTATCTATTTACTCAGACGCCCGCTGGCAGAATGGCCAATGCAGTTCGCGATAATCCGGAACGTGCTGAGTTTATTGGTTACAGCGCACGCAGAGTGAGATTCATCTCATTTTGCGCTGCCGGTTTATTTGCAGGAATTGCTGGCGGTTTATTCGCCTTAAACTATGAATTTATTACCGAAGAAAACCTAAACGCCGCCACCTCTGGGCGCGTTCTCCTTATGGCATACATTGGGGGGCTTGGCTATTTTATTGGCCCAATAGTTGGCGCTGTCATTCTCACCTTAATGAATTCCTTGCTGAGCAATTATTCCGATTTGTGGATGCTATATTTGGGAATTATGTTTCTGCTTACCGTGCTGTTCTTACCCAGGGGTTTTGCAGGATTTATAATGATGCACCAAGTAGCTTGGGTAAAAGGCTCAATCAAACAGCTTGCCCTACCCTATCTTCTAACAGGAATCCCAGCGTTTCTACTAATGCTCTCAGCTGTAGCTCTTGTAGAGATGAGCCACGTCGAAGCAGGCGCCCTTCAATTCATGGGGTTTGCCTTAGATCCCGCACTACTGACTGATTGGATGATGGTGGGAATCGTTGGCATTGGATCACTAATTGCGGTTCGGAAATCTTTACCCAGACTCCGTGATGCTTGGGAGTCTGCAAACACTATTCCGAATGAGGATGGTAATTAGAACATGGCCATACTCACCTTAAACAATGTGCGAAAAGATTTCGGCGAAACCGCTATTATCCGGGGTGTCTCTCTGGATATTGAAGAAGGTGAGAAGCATGCCATTATCGGCCCGAATGGAGCCGGAAAATCAACACTCTTTCATTTGATAAGTGGCTTATACAAAGTCAGCGCAGGTAGTATTACTTTTAAAAAATCTGAAATTCAAGACAAAGCTCCCTACGAAATTAGCCGACTTGGCCTTGCTCGTAGTTTCCAAGTCACCAATATTTTTCAACGCATGAATGTCTTCGAAAACATTCGTTGCGCCTTATTTTGGTCCAAAGGTTACCGCTATTCTTTCTGGCACTTGCTCGGAAGGCAGAAAGAACTCAACGAGCAGGCCATGCATGTATTGGAACAAATCGGCTTAACAGACAAAGCCTTGTTTCCGTCTGGAGAGTTAGCATACGCACAGCAACGCGCATTAGAATTAGGGATAGCCATCGCTAGCGGGGCTGAATTGATAATGTTAGACGAACCCGTAGCTGGAATGAGCCATAGCGAAGCAAAAGCCGCAGTGCGATTAATTCGTAAAATCACTGAAGGCAAAACACTTATAATGGTCGAACATGATATGAATATCGTCTTCGATGTTGCCGATAGAATTTCTGTTCTTGTTTACGGCGAGGTTATTGCGACAGACACGCCAGAAAAAATTCGTAGTAATTCCAGCGTTCAGGAAGCCTATCTTGGCGAGGTGGCCACCAGTGCTTGAAGTAAATGATTTACATGCCTACTACGGCAAGAGCCATATCCTCCAAGGGGTAAATTTCAATGTTCAAGAGGGCGAGATCGTTAGCCTACTTGGGCGCAATGGCGTGGGCCGATCAACTACTGTTAAAACTATTATGGGTGAAGTAGCACCTGTTGGATCAATAAAATTCAAGGGTGAAGAAATTGCCGGCAAAAATAGTTTTGAGATAGCGCACTTAGGCTTAGGTTATGTTCCGGAGAACAGAGATATTTTTCCAACTCTGACAGTTCAACAAAATTTAGTACTCGGCATGAAGTCAAACAAATCACAAGGCCGGTGGGATATTGAAGAAATGTTCAGAATGTTCCCTAATTTGGGTGAGCGGGCAGAAGTAAATGGCGGTGTGTTAAGTGGTGGCGAGCAACAAATGCTGTGCATGTGCCGAACGTTAATGGGTGATCCGGACATTATCATGATCGATGAACCCACTGAAGGTTTAGCCCCGAAAATTGTAGAACAAGTAGCCTTGCTACTGCAGGAAATCGCCTCCCGCGGCGTTGCCATTCTGTTAGTCGAACAAAAACTATCTATCGCTTTAAAAATTTCCCACCGA
>Ga0114993_10005969_pt1 | contig 11589 bp, 10 predicted proteins | sample ArcticOcean_MG_C_FD_87042 | JGI IMG/M metagenome (GOLD analysis project Ga0114993, IMG submission 87042) | Marine microbial communities from western Arctic Ocean - ArcticOcean_MG_CB2_150 | ecosystem: Environmental > Aquatic > Marine > Oceanic | place: Arctic Ocean: Canada Basin | collected...
CCCATGCCAGCCACGTCGCCGACGTTGTCACCGACGTTGTCGGCGATAACGCCAGGATTGCGCGGGTCGTCTTCCGGAATGCCTTGTTCGAGTTTACCGACAAGGTCTGCACCGATGTCTGCGCTTTTGGTAAAGATGCCACCGCCGACTCGGGAAAACAGTGCGACAACTGATGCGCCCATGCCAAAGCCGTGAATGTGGTGGGCAGTTTGCGGATCGCCACCGAAGTAGTAATACACCAAACCAAGGCCCAAGAGGCCCAGCGAAGCGACTGCCAGTCCCATGATCGATCCACCAAAAAATGCGACGGCAAGGGCGGAAGACTGCCCCATTGTATGGGCCGCATTTGTAGTGCGAACGTTCGCTTGGGTTGCCGTATACATCCCGAACCAACCGGCCAAGCCGGATGAGAGTGCGCCGGCTAGGAAGGCGAGCGCCGTATTTGGTCCCAGATCCGTAAAGTAAATGGCGACGAGTAGGACAGCCGCAAACATTGCCAACATTGTGTATTCGCGGCGCATGAAAACCATCGCACCGATATGGATTTGATCGGCAATTTTCTTTAGTTCTTCACCGCCTGGGTCGTAACTTTTGACGATGAAGTAGATGATGATTGCACACACCAGGCCGATGACCCCGACAATAGGTGGTACCAGGGTAAGATCAATCATGTAGCTCCCCAACTGTTGCTTGTTTTGCTTAAATCGGGAAGCGCGGACGCGGTCAGACCTTCCCTAGGCGGCGCGTATCATACCAGCGTAATTGAAGAATTCACCTGCAAAGCATGTAATAAATGGTGATGGGTTCGTTATCTGGTCTCAATCCAGAATACGCAGTTTCTGGACTGAGACTTCGAGCGCAGGGGAAGCGCGAGCCATTTTCCGTCGGAAAATGAAAGGCTTGCGGAGCAAACCATCGGAGCAAAAGCGCCTGCGGCCGGGGCAGCGTTGCCACGATGGCAATTTTGGGACTGCAACTAGCTATGTCGCGGGCAGGAATGCTTGGAACTAGCCTTGGGACAACAGCGTACGTAAGTCGATAATTGCAGCGTTTGCCCTCGAGATATAAGACGCCATGATCAGTGAGTGATTGGCCAGTGGCCCAAGCCCATCACCGTTCAGTACCATCGGGCTCCACAATGTCCCCTGAGTCCCTTCAAGTTCGCGGATGATTTGCTGCAGCGAAACACGTGCAGTTTTCTTGTCCAGTACATCGCCAAAATCGTGCTCGAGCGCGTTTAGCATATGCAACAGGGCCCAACAAAACCCGCGGGCTTGGAAAAATACATTGTCTATCTCAAGCCAAGGGGTTTTGATGATCGTGTCTTGCGGGGCATCCGTAGCTTGAGAAGCAGCCGCATCACCGGCGAGGTCGAGGTTCAGTTGACGCTTACCAACACTGGCAGACAGACGTTGTGAATGACTCCCAAGGCGCGTTTCCATGGCCGCTAGCCACTGTTGGAGATTATCCGCGCGGGCGTAGAACTGGGCGTTGGTTTGCTCGGCGTCTGCTAAGCGCGCGCGATAGGACTCAAACAACCGGATACCTTCCCTATATTCGTTTTCGGTTCGAGGCAAGATCCACGACGAGGAGTCAAAGAAGAAGTGGCCCTCGGCGGTCGATAGATCCGGATCCTCGACGGATTGGCTTTGCGAGCGCGAAAAGTCGTTGCGGTAGATGCGCGCAGTGTCGCGCAACGCGGTCAGGACGCCGAATTCCCATTCGGGAAGGTTGTCCATCCAGATCCCTGGGGGCATAGCGTCGTTCGTCAAATATCCGCCGCGCTTTGTCAGTAGCGTATTGGCAATCTGGATCACGGTAGTGGTTGTGACATAGCCGGTAACCAGGTTTTCGTTGTTGGCCTGAGCGATCATCGCGGCGTAGTCACGGACGTCAAATTGATCGGGTTCGTAGTCCCACCACCATGCGAGTACGACGCTTATTAACAAGCAAACGCCGACCAAAGCGCCGACACTTTTGCCTATCGTACCGAGGGACCCGCCCTGGCTAAAAGAGGTCGAAGCGTCATCTACGTAGAGCGGCTCATTGGGCTGCCAAAACTTCCATTGCACGTGTCGGACCTCCAAGTTCGCCTAGCTAATTCTTGTCCAATTTTCAAAAATAAAGCACACGCCTGATCGCCGCAGGCGCTTTGCTCCGACGGTTTTCCTCCTTCCGGAAGGAAAACCTCCCCCCCTCTTCTCATTTAAAGAGGCCTAAGGTTTTTGAATCGGGCGACGGGCACTAGTCATAGCGCGAGTTTACTAAACACTGCCGTGATTCGCTTGCCATTCGTAAACGATAGCGTAATCGGAAATGGCCCATCGATATCAGTAACGCCGAACACCATTAGGTGGTGCCCACCTGGAGCGAATACAACCCGTTCGCCTGCTGGGACCTCGACCTCTGTGAGTCGCCGCATTGCTGTGTTGCCGTCGGTGAGAATGGTGGTATGCATCTCGATGGCGTCGGCACGTGTTGACTCAGCCCCACTAATGGTGAGCGCCTCGGCAGATGGATTGGCCAGCACAAAGTACGCGACCGTCATGGTTCGACCGGGTATCAGTTCGCGGATTTGCGGGTCGCTAATCGATAAAGCGGGTTGCGAGCAGGCCGATGCGGCGAAGCAGAGTACCGTAAGGCTGAGTACAGTAAGGAAAGCCTTTGCCGAAAAGCTTCCCGTGAAACGTGCCGCGGTGGCCGCGCGTACATTTAACCTTGTGCAGTCGGGAAACACTGTTGTTCAACGCTCACAGGCATGCGGATCAATATTTGGGCGCGGACACGGACCCTGTTTTCGCCATTACGCATTGCTTGGTAAATACGCCGCCCTTGGGCGTCGCTTTTGGCCCAGATGACATAGCGGCAGTCAAAGCCTTCGATGCCTTGCGCTAGATCGCGCAATTTCTGTTGTAGCTCATCGTCTTGCAAATTCCCGTCGATATTCAGTTTTGTTCGCTTCGCTGTAGATAAAAGTCGTATTTGCTCGGCAGTTGGCTCTATCGAAGGATGGGTGGAGTTAATCAACCGGCCACGGGCCAACATCGATCGTGCGGTTACATATTGACGCCGCTCCAGCGCTTGTAGCGCCAGGGCGATATATCGCTCAACAATGCGTTCGAGTCCTCTTGACGCGGACTCGCTGTCCGGGTCGAGCGCTAGTATTTCGGAATAAATCGACAATGCGCTGTCTTCGGCGGGCGCCGTTAGCCGATCATCAGCCAATGCCTGATCGGCACGCGTTAGAAGGTCGTATAGAAGGTCAGGGTCTATCTCAGGGTCGATAGAAGGCCCTGTTGGCTCGACAACGGCCACATACGTGGCTTCGAGTTCTTCATTCGGCTCAGGTGGGTCATCAACGGTCGCGCAGGCACTGAGTCCAGCCAAGGTAGTAATATAAATTGCTCTTCTTCCGAACGCCACGAATGGCGCTCGTGATGGATGGCACAACGTCACAGCATCTCGAGGATAAGTTTGGTAATTAGGAGTGGTGAATGGCCATTGTAGCCGAACTTCACGACATTTTCGGAGTCGGATTCGGGTGCATTAAACATCCTCTGGATGCACAATAGTAAGGATATTCAAGGTGATTGAGGTGATGCTCGGAATGGCTGCGCGATGTACTCGTCAGGTTTTGGTTCTCTTTGGGCTGTTGGGCTGGGGACTGCTATCCGCGTCCGCGTCGTGGGCCCAATCACTGGAGTTCGAAGCGAAGACCGCTGGCGATTCCTGGCTTAGCGACACAGAAGAGTTCCTCAAGGTTGATGAAGCGTTTCAGCTGACTGCATCGCTCAACGCCGAAGGTGATGTGATTGCCGTTTGGCAGATGCCCGACGGCTACTACTTGTATCGACATCAATTTGATTTCGAGACCGACAACCAAGCAACGACACTTGGCGAAGCGCAGATCCCTCCGGGCAAGGCTAAGGTTGACGAATGGTTCGGCGATGTAGAGGTTTACTACCACACGGCGCAAGCGACCATCCCAATTGAGGCCACGGCGCCTGGTCGGATAGGTATTTCCTATCAGGGCTGCGCGGATGCCGGTTTGTGCTATCCCCCAGAAACCAAGTGGTTTGGCTACGATGGCGGGCAGCTAATTGCAGCGACCGGTTTTGCCGCCGCAATCCCAACAGCCGCCGAGTCAAGCCGTGCCAGTGGTGTGGTCGTGCCGCCCACCGAGGAACGTGAACTCGCAGTGGTATTGGCGGATGAGAATCTGTTGTTTGCCCTCGCGGTCTTTTTCATTGCCGGGATCGGTCTCGCGTTTACCCCTTGTGTGTTTCCCATGGTGCCGATCTTGTCGAGCATCATTGTGGGTGAAGGCCAAGACATCCCGAAACGCCGCGCTTTTAGTTTGTCGTTTGCGTATGTATTGGGCATGGCTATCACCTATGCGATTGTGGGGACGTTGGTGGGGCTGTTTGGGGCTGAGTTGAACCTCCAGGCGGCGCTTCAGTCAGCGCCGGTGCTAGTGTTTTTTGCGGTTGTGTTCGTAGTTCTCTCCCTATCCATGTTTGGGTTTTATGAATTACAGCTGCCGCAGAGTTGGCAGGACAAGTTCAATTCGGTGAGCCAGAAGCAAACGGGCGGTAAACATCCGTCGGTCTTCGCCATGGGGTCCTTGTCGAGCCTGGTAGTGTCGCCGTGTGTGTCAGCGCCGCTTGCTGGTGCGTTGATCTATATTTCCAACAGCGGCGATGCTGTGTTGGGCGGCACGGCGCTACTTGCTTTGGGTTTGGGCATGGGCGTCCCACTCATGGTCGTTGGCGGAACGGGAGGTCATTGGTTGCCCCGGGCTGGAGCGTGGATGAATGGGGTAAAAGCGGTATTCGGTGTACTGCTGCTGGGGGTCGCCATATGGCTAGTCGAACGCATTATCCCGGGCCCTGTGACGTTGGCCCTATGGGCAGCGTTGCTTCTTGGCAGCGCCGTCTATCTCGGCGTGCTGGATTTCGGCCCGAAAAAGGGGCTTGAACAACTGGGTAAAGCCGTTGGCGCCATGGCATTCTTGTGGGGCGTAATGTTGTTGATTGGAGCCGCCAGTGGCGCAGTTGACCCGCTCAAACCGTTAGCGCGGGTCACCGCGTCTGCAGGGGGCAGCCAAACTGCACATGCCGAACCGCAATGGTTGGCAGTCAAGAGCCTGGCAGATGTGCGCTCACATATTGTGCAGAGCGACCGACTGGTGCTTCTGGATTTGTATGCGGATTGGTGTATTTCCTGCAAGGTGATGGAACGCTCGGTGTTTCCTGAGTCGCGCGTCGCGCAGAGCCTTGCCCAGTTCACCTTACTGCGCGCCGACGTAACCAAGAACGATGATATCGACCAAGCATTGCTCAAGCACTATGGCCTGTTCGGCCCACCCTCACTGGTGTTTTTCGCTGAAGATGGACGCGAATTAACAGAAGTTCGAATCCAGGGCGAAGTCGATGCGGGCGCGTTGGCGGCCCATCTGGCAGCAGTACTTGATGGCTTCCAGACTAGTAAAATCGGCGAAATAGCGAGTAATTACCGGTAAAATATGGCTAAATCCTGAATTTCCCTCTTGCAAAGTGATTTCAGTCGCGCACAATGCCAATGCACGCGAACTGCTGGATTTGAGCGCTGATGAAGATCTTGGTATTGAACGGACCCAACCTGAACCTTTTGGGCACCCGCGAACCGGACGTCTATGGAACCATTACCCTAGCCGACATTGAGCAACAGCTGCGTGACGTAGCTGCTCGAGTTGGGGTGGATGTTGCGATGCTGCAGAGCAACGCCGAACATGAGTTGATCGACGCGGTGCAAGGGGCGGTTGGCGACGCAGTTGATGGTATCGTCATTAATCCCGGCGCATTTACCCACACCAGCGTTGCATTGCGGGATGCGTTACTCGGTGTCGGGATCCCGTTCATCGAAGTGCACTTGTCTAACGTGCACGCGCGTGAAGAATTTCGCCAGCATTCCTATCTCAGCGATGTTGCCGTCGGCGTCATCACTGGATTCGGTGCGCAAGGTTACGAGTTTGGTCTACTAGCCGCGACCTCGCACATCCAGGCCAACGGGTGAAGTGGCGAGTGCTTAAGCGCAGCGGAGTGGGATAAGAGGCTATAAAACGGCCTGAAGAGTTCTGGCCTCCTTATGACTAGGAGGATGGCCAAGACAGCAATAAGCAACAACGGAACAATCTATGGACTTACGTAAGGTCAAGAAACTCATTGAGCTCGTCGAAGAGTCCGGCATTGTCGAGCTTGAAGTGAAAAGCGGTGACGAGGCGATACGGATTGCGATGCCTGGCGCCGCGACCGGTACCACGATTCCAGCGGTTGTGCGCAGCGTTGCACCAGCCGCTTCAACCCCGGCGGCGACGACGAGCTCGCATTCGCTCGCGGCGCCAATGGCTGGCACGTTTTATCGTGCTCCCAGCCCTGAAGCGGAGTCATTTGTTGAGGTTGGCGACCAGATTCATGCGGGCGAGGTGTTGTGCATCATCGAGAGCATGAAGATGCTGCATGAGATTGCGGCGCTTGAAGATGGCACCGTAGCCGAGATTTGTATTCCTAACGGCGAACCGATTAGTACTGGAGAGGTGCTTTTTAAATTCTCGTGAGCTGGTTATCGATTGAGCTATCGACCCGCCGTCGCGAGCTGGCACAGATCGAGGACGTGTTGTTCGGTTTGGGTGCGGCGGCGATTACATTGCTTGCCGATGATCATGAAGACAACGTCGATCTTCTGGAGCCGGCACCGGGTGTAACGCCAGTATGGGACGTCATTCGACTGCAAGCCTTATTCGCGCTTAGCACCGACCTCGCTGCTGTGCGCCGGGGACTAGATCAAGCTCGTGTTGAAAGCGTTGAGATCGGCTTTTTGCAAGACTCAGACTGGCATGCTTCGATGCGCCAGCATGCGGTCCAAGCCGAATACGCGCAGCGCTGGCGCCTATTACCTAAGGCCCACGCCGGCGCTCAGCAGAAAGCTGGTATGGTCGATATGTTTTTGGATCCAGGTCTCGCTTTTGGAACAGGCGGGCATGCGACGACGGATATGTGTTTGCAAAGTGTCGCTCTTCTCGCTGGGGCTGGGATGCAGGTACTCGACTTTGGCTGCGGATCAGGAATCTTGGGCATCGCGGCGGCATTGTTGGGTGCGCGCGTCGAATGTGTCGATCATGATGAGCAAGCGTTGTTGGCGACCCGTGAGAACGCCCTCTACAATGGCCTAAATTCGAAAGTGGATGAAAACGCAGTAAGTGTTCTGGGACTTTCACAATGGCGTGGCAGGCAAGATGTCAATTATTACGATTTGGTGTTGGCCAATATATTGGCAGACCCGTTGATCGAGTTGGCGGTGCCATTGCAATCGGCGCTAAAACCGACAGGTACTTTGATATTGTCAGGCATTCTCCCGGATCAAGTGGACCGCGTCGCTGCGCAATATTCGGCGATCCATTTCGAGTTGCCGCTTGAAGCTTCTGGGTGGATACGATTGACGGGGCGCGCACGTGGCGGATGACGATAATATAGACCCGCTTGTCACCCAGTGTCCTAAATGCAGCACTCGATTTTGCGTCATGCCAGCCCAATTGCAATTGGCAGCTGGACGCGTTCGTTGCGGCGCCTGCCTTGCGGTCTTTCTTGCCACCGATAGCCTCCAAACCGATGGCGAACGCGACGTGCTGGAGCCTGCCGCCCAGAGTACGACGGAAGATGCAATACCCAACGATATCTCTGGCGAGCCAGAGGTTGATGTCGAAGCCGAACCGGATCTAGCAGGACTGAATCTCAAACCGCTGCAAGTGGCAGGAACCATCGACGGCGATTCAGTACCGCACCGATTGGCGGAGTTGGAAAGCAAGCTGATGGAAGGCTTGCGCGCCGGAGGTGCCGAAACAAGTGCCGAGGATACGGTCGTCGACGATACGACGGGAAGCGCCGAGGAAGTTGCCGAAGTCACCGAAGATGCGCAGGGCGTTGCAGCAGGGGAAGAGTTCGACGCTGTCGAAACTGTTCAGGCCGGGGGTCAAGACGAAGATCAAGACGAAGACGAAGTAGTAGTGGACGATGCGGACTTTGCTGAAGATGCAAATCCGCAAGCCGCGGATGGCTTATCTATAGACCCGATGAGCTTGGTCGACGATCCTGGCTGGGTGGAGAATGCGTCGTCGGTTGTGGAAGATGATGTAGAAGACGTTGACGGAAAAGACATTGATGTAGAAGACGACGAGGGCGATAGCTCGCATCCCGATGTAGATGTGCCAGCTCACGAACTGGTCGCGGCCGCTGGGGGCGATGAACCAATCGCGGAGCCAGACTTCCTAGATCTCCATGAGGACCCGCCGCGGGGGCGGTCATGGGTCACTTATGTGCTAATTGTGGTGGCCCTTGTTGGTTTACCCGGGCAAGTGCTTTGGTACCAATACGACGAGTGGACTATGGATCCGCAATACCGAAACATCTACGAGCGCATTTGTGATGTAGCAGACTGTACGCTGCCACCGATGGTAGATGTCGGAAAAATCGAGTCAAAAAACAAGGTGGTTCGATCACATCCAGATATCATGGGTGCGCTCGTGGTAGATGTGCTCATCGTTAACAACGCAGAGTTTGTCCAGCCATACCCAACTATTGAGCTGACGTTTTCGACGCTTGAAGGCAAGCTTGTCGCAGGACGTCGCTTTGTACCCGAGGAATATCTGGCGGGTGAATTGACTGCGCAAGCGAACTTTTGGCCGGGTACACCTGTGCACGTTTCTTTGGAAGTCAAAGATCCAGGTGAGGACGCAGTCAACTACAACATCAATTTTCTCTAGCAAGCGCCCGTACCAAATACGCCAGTATTTGGTACCGTTTGCGGGTGGTCACAGTCGCGACAGGAGTCGCGTTACGACAGGAGTCCGCGCCCGATTGCAAAACCGTAGGCCTCTTGCTTTAAGAAGAGGCGAGGTCGTCCCAACGTATGGAGGAAAACCGTCGGAGCAAAAGCGCCTGCGGCGAAAGCAGAGTTGCGGCGAAAGCAGAGTTGCGGCGAAAGCAGAGTTGCCAGGCCACCAATCTTGGGACAGGAACTAGCAAGGCGGGGTGCCAGTGTAGGACGAAGAATGCTTGCGTTGACACACTGTCGCACGTGAGACTAGCGCTCGCGGACGAAAACAAACGAACACAAAAGTGACTGGTAAGGGAGACTACGATGATTGGATACTCCACGATCGGGGTTAGCGACATGGCGCGCGCTGAGGGTTTTTACGACGCATTGCTGGGCGAGTTGGGAGCGAAGCAACTGTTCGGCATGGACCGAATCAAGTTCTATGGCACCGGCCCGGATGCGGCAATGTTGGCTATCTGTATTCCGTATGACGAGCAAACACCAAGCGGTGGTAACGGCAATATGGTCGCGATACCGGGTGGTTCGCATGAAGGTGTCGACAAACTGTACGCCAAAGCGATTGAGCTGGGGGCTTCAGACGAAGGCGAGCCTGGTGAGCGAATCCCTGGTGTTTTCTATGGCGGCTATGTGCGTGACCTGGATGGCAACAAGCTGTGCTTTTTTGAGATGAAGATGGGATAGCTTTGGCCGGTATCGGGCTTTTCAAGCAAAAGCATGAACGGCTTGCAAAGATTGTAGTCTGAACGACAGTTTGAGCTTGGATTTCGAAAGCGTGGGAGTATCATTGCGCGCTTCTTTATGCGGCGCGTTTTGCCATTGCGCACTGGAAAGCCATGCACATTGGATCGATATCTCTAAGGAATAATTTCGCTCTGGCCCCAATGGCCGGCTTGACTGACGTGCCGTTTCGTACGCTTGCATGGCAAATGGGTGCGGGCCATATGGTCAGCGAAATGGTGTCGAGCAAGCCCGAACTGTGGGATACCGGCAAGAGCCGCTTGCGGCGTATTCCGGTGGCATCCGCCCACCCGATTGCCGTGCAGATCGCCGGATCCGAACCTGCCGTGATGGCGGAATCGGCACGACGCCTTGCTGGTGAGGGCGTTGAGGTGATCGACATCAACTTTGGTTGCCCCGCCAAAAAGGTCTGCCGAAAATCGGCGGGTTCAGCGTTGTTGAACGACATTGAACTCATAGAGCGCATCGTTGCGTGTGTCGCGGATGCCGTACCGATTCCCGTGACGATAAAGACCCGCGTCGGCCTGACTCCCCAGGACAACGCGGGCGTAGCAGCCGCGCAAGCTGCGCAGCGAGCCGGTGCCCAAATGATTGTCGTCCATGGTCGCAGTCGCGCTTGTCACTTCCGTGGCCATGCCTCCTATGAAAAAGTGCGTGAGGTGTGTGACAGCGTAGCCATACCGGTGTTGGTCAATGGCGACATCGAGTCGTTGTCGTCTGCGGAACACGCGTTGGAGGTGTCGCAAGCTGCTGGCGTGATGATTGGCAGAGGCGCGTTTGGCAGACCATGGCTGTTCCGCGAACTGCTGGGAATGGCGCCGCTAAACGAGCAACAGAAGTGGCAGATTATAGAGGACCATGTCTGCCATACGCATGAATTCTACGGCACCCATTTAGGGGTCAGAATGATTCGAAAACACCTCAAGGCCTATTTCGCTGAATTGCGAGTCGGCGTGATGGGCGACGAGTGCTTGAAACTTACGAGTGCGCAGGAACAGCTAGATTGCATCAGGCGCATCGCCGAGGGGGCGCAAAAGACAAACCGCGATATTCGACACGCGGCGTAGTACTGGTGTTTGCTGTAGGAGTCGCTCCTACAAAGTTAACAAAAAAGGGGAAACATGGGCGGGACATTGAAAATAGGCCGCGCGTTGATAAGCGTTTCTGACAAAACAGGCTTAGCCGAATTAGGCCGCGCCCTTGCCGATGCTGAAATTGAAGTCCTTTCAACTGGCGGTACATATGCCGCGCTTGAGACGGAAGGTGTACGAGTCACCGAAGTTGCGCAACACACGGGACACCCGGAAATCATGGATGGCCGCGTGAAAACGTTGCACCCCAAAATCCACGGTGGGATATTGGGGCGGCGTGCGATAGATGCCGAGACCATGGCCGAACATGGCATCGATGCGATCGATCTGGTGGTCGTGAACCTTTATCCGTTTGCAAAAACGATTGCGCGGCCCGATTGCACAGAAGAGATAGCAATCGAGAACATAGACATTGGCGGGCCTGCCATGCTTCGATCCGCCGCTAAGAACCACCAGGATGTGCTTGTTGTGGTTGATCCAGACGACTATGCGGAAGTCGTCGAAGCATTGAGCAGCGACACGATCGACACAGCCATGCGTCGTCGTTATGCGGTCAAGGCCTACCGACACACCGCGCAGTACGATGCGACTATCGCTGCGTACCTGGGAGCTGATGAGCCATTTCCCGAAGCGTTGTCACTGACGTTCAACAGGATAGACGAATTGCGCTACGGCGAAAATCCGCACCAGGCTGCCGCGTTCTACAGAGAAACCGGGAGTGCTGACCACGGCGTCATTGCAAGCTATGAGCAACTTCAGGGTAAAGCATTGTCGTATAACAATGTGGCGGACACTGATGCCGCATTAGAGTGTGTGAAGGTCTTTGAGCAACCCGCTTGCGTCATTGTCAAACACGCCAATCCCTGCGGTGTCGCCATGGGCGCAGACA
>Ga0114993_10005976_pt1 | contig 11583 bp, 8 predicted proteins | sample ArcticOcean_MG_C_FD_87042 | JGI IMG/M metagenome (GOLD analysis project Ga0114993, IMG submission 87042) | Marine microbial communities from western Arctic Ocean - ArcticOcean_MG_CB2_150 | ecosystem: Environmental > Aquatic > Marine > Oceanic | place: Arctic Ocean: Canada Basin | collected...
AAGAAAAGCTATTTATTTTATGTGGATAAATAAAATATAGAAATATATATATAAGTATTTATGAGAAAGATAAAAGCACTGCTTTTAACCGAAGGAATGCATGGCATGGTTAGTCAAGTAGAAGGTATGGCTAAAGCATTGAATGTAGAATTTAGTCATAAAATTGTGAGACTAGGTTTTCCATGGAATCTAATACCTCCTCGATTTACCCCAGTTTCAGAAATAATTTTAAAAGATAAAATTTATTTAACAGAAAACCACGACTCATCTTTAATTATTTCGTGCGGAAGAAAGAGTGTAATTCCTTCTATTTTATTAAAGAGAAAAAATCCCAATCTTTTTACAATTCATATACAAAATCCAAAAGTAAATTTAAAAAATTTTGATATAGTTATTGCTCCTGAGCATGACAATTTAAATGGAGAAAATATAATGAATTCTAAAGGAGCAATACATTATATTACTGATTTAGAAATAAATAATGCCAAATCTTATTTAGAAAGCAAAATTAAAAACAAAAAAGTAGTTTCATTAATTTTAGGAGGGCCAAATAAATATTATAATTTTGACAAATCTCAATTAGTTAAAATATTTAATGAAGTAAGATTTAGTTTTATAAATCAAGGTTACCAGATAATAGTAATTCCATCATTGCGAACTCCTAAACCAATTATTGATTTAGCTATAAAAGAATTTAAAGAAGATGGCTATGTTTTAAGTACAGTGGATAAGCAAGCTTACTTATCAGCTCTTGCTATCGGAACCAGTATAATTGTTACTTGCGATTCCACTTCTATGATCTCAGAAGCGGCTACTTCTGGTAAACCTATATTTGTTGCTCACATGAAAACAAAAAAAAATAATTATAGATTTAAAAAATTCTATAAGTTATTTAAAGATATGGGAATAATAAGAGATCTTGGAGAAAAAGTTGAAAATTGGAAATATGACAAACTTAATGAAGCTGAAAGGATAGCTTTTAAAATTAAAAGTAAAATAAAAAATTAAACCTATGGAATTTTTAAATTCATTAAAAAAAAGACTAAAACGTTACAGCTCTCCTTTTGAACATTGGGAATTAAATAAACCGCTAATGACAGAATCAATAAAAGAAATTTGTGAAACTAAAATTGCAGATTTAACTGCAATGAATATAAACTATGATGGAACAAGAGCTATTGATGGAGGTGAAGGAAAATTTAGAAAGGGAATTACAAAAGGAGGTAAGGCTATAAAATTCAGATGTTTTATAGAAAAAAAAAATTCAAAAGATTTTCCCCACTTAACTAATTTAATAAACGAGCTCAGATCAAAAGATACTCATGGGTATATAAGTGAGCTAATAAAAAAAGATCTTACAAATTCTTATGTAAGAATTGAAATTATATGTGATCGTCAAGGATTTTGGCTTAAGCCACATTGTGATATAAAAGAAAAATTAATTTCAGGTCTTATTTTTGCAAACCCATTTAACGAATCGGAAAATTTAGGAACAGATCTTTATGATGAAAAATTAAATAAAGTTAAAACAGTTCCCTATAAAGATAATTATGGATATTTTTTTACGAGTGGATCAAATACATGGCACGGTATGGAAAAAAAGGAAATTAAAAAAGAGAGAAGATGCCTACAAGTCAATTACGTTACATTCCCCACAGACTGGCAAGTAAAATAGCCTTAAGTTATAAGGATAATAAAAAGTTTTAATATTATTTATTTAATGTCTTGGAGAGAAGTGACTGTAATTTTTTTTGATTTAAGAGATTTAATGCCCTCTAAACAAGCATAAGCAGTTGACATATTAGTGCAATATGGAACCTTGTTGATTAATGTTGCTCTCCTTAAAGAAGTAGAGTCTTTAACAGAAGAAATACGCTTTCCTTCAGATGTATTTATTACTAAAGAGATTTTTTTTGAGTTTAATATATCAACAATATGGGGAGAACCTTCACTTACTTTATTAACTTTTTTACATTTGATGCCATTTTTTTTAATTATTTTTGCAGTACCTTCAGTTCCACAAAGTGTAAAGTTTAAGTCAACTAATTTTTTTGCTAGGTTTATACCTTCATTTTGATGTTTCTTTTTTAATGAAATAAATGCTAATCCTTTAGTAGGCAATGAATTGCCAGCAGCAATTTGACTTTTTGCAAATGCTAGACCAAAATCTTTATCTAATCCCATTACCTCTCCAGTAGATTTCATTTCTGGACCTAATAACACATCAACATTTGGAAATTTATTAAATGGAAAAACAGCTTCTTTTACAGCATACATATTTTTATTTCTATTTATAAAATTAAATTTTGATAGTTTTTGTCCCATCATTACTATCGATGCAATCTTAGCTAAAGGAATTCCTGTAGCTTTCGAGACAAAAGGAACAGTTCTGCTAGCCCTAGGGTTAACTTCAATTACGTAAATTTCATCATCTTTAATTGCAAACTGTATATTCATAAAACCTTTTACTTTTAAAGCTAAAGCTAATTTTTTTGTTTGATTTTCAATTTCAGTAATTAATTTTTTTTTAATTGATATAGCTGGTAAACAGCACGCTGAATCACCCGAGTGAATACCAGCTTCTTCTATGTGCTGCATTATTCCTGCAACAAATACTTCTTTACCATCTGAAATAGCATCAACATCAACTTCCATAGCATTATTAATAAATTTATCTATTAATACTGGGTTATTTTCTGCAGCCTTAAAAGCCTCTTCTACAAAACTCTTTAGCTGATTTTTTTCATGTACTATTTCCATCGCTCTTCCTCCTAAAACATATGATGGGCGAATAACCAAGGGCAAACCAATTCTTTCAGAAATTCTTATTGCTTGATTGTAAGATTTTGCAATACCGCTTTCTGCTTGTTTTAGCTTTAGCTTATCCAAAATTTTTTTAAATCTTTCTCTGTCTTCCGCTAGATCTATTGAAGTGTACTGAGTTCCAAGAATCTTTAGGTTATTTTCATATAAAAACTTAGCTAATTTAATAGGCGTTTGGCCGCCAAATTGCATAATTACGCCAAGTAAGTTTCCATTTTCTTTTTCTTTGTTAATAATATTAAAAACATACTCCTCCATTAAAGGTTCAAAATAAAGTCTATCGCTCGTATCATAATCTGTTGAAACCGTTTCAGGGTTACAATTAATCATAATTGTTTCAAAACCTTGTTCTCTAAGCGCATAGCTTGCCTGACAACAACAATAATCAAATTCTATTCCCTGGCCTATACGATTTGGACCGCTGCCAAGAATTATTATTTTTTTTTTGGAAGATGGTTCTGCCTCACATTCAGATATAATTGAAAAATTTCTTTGATAAGTTGAATACATATATGGCGTAAAAGATTTAAATTCTGCGGCACAAGTATCTACTCTTTTAAACACGGGAAGCACTTTAAGAGCTTTTCTTTTATTTCGGACTGATGTTTCGGGAGTTTTTGTTAATTCTGATAATTTTTTATCTGAAAAACCTATTGATTTTATTCTATTAAATTCAATATACTTTTTAGGCAAACCTTTGTTTATAATTTCATTTTCTGAGATTACAATTTCTTTAATTTGTTCTAAAAACCAGTTATCTATTTTTGATAATTGTTGTATTTTTTTAATTTCTATTTTTTTTCTGAAAGCTTCGGCAACCAATAAGATTTTATTAGGAATATTTTTTTTAAGTTCTTTTTCTATCTGATTTTTATTAAGTTTAAAAATTCTGTCTAAGCCTGAAAAACCAATCTCTAAAGAAACCAATGCTTTTTGTAGGGATTCTTTAAAATTTCTTCCTATTGCCATTGCTTCTCCAACTGATTTCATGGAAGTTCCAAGTATTGCTGGTGATGTTGAAAATTTTTCAAAAGTAAATCTTGGAATTTTTGTTACAATATAATCTATTGTGGGCTCAAAGGAAGCTGGCGTTGATTTTGTAATTTCATTTTGTAGTTCATCCAGTGTATAGCCTATAGCAAGTTTCGCAGCAATTTTTGCAATTGGAAATCCAGTTGCTTTTGAAGCGAGAGCTGATGATCTTGAAACTCTCGGATTCATTTCTATAATTACCATTCTTCCATCTTTAGGATTAATTGCAAATTGAACATTTGATCCACCTGTTTCAACTCCAATTTTTCTAAGACAGGCAATAGAAGCATTTCTCATAACTTGATATTCTTTATCTGTTAATGTTAGAGCTGGAGCTACAGTTACAGAATCCCCAGTATGAATTCCCATAGGATCAATATTTTCAATTGAGCAAATAATTATGCAGTTATCTTTTTTATCTCTTACGACTTCCATTTCAAACTCTTTCCAACCTTCTAAACACTCTTCAATTAAGATTTGTTTTGCAGGAGATTCATGTAGCCCGCTTTTAACTATCTTGAAAAAATCTTGTTTATTTTTTGCAATACCACCCCCTAACCCACCAAGAGTAAAAGAAGGTCTTATTATTAAAGGTAAACCAATTTGATTTAAAACTTTATCAGCTTCTTTAATATTTTTAACAATCTTAGATTTGGGTAAATCCAACCCTATATCAAGCATATTTTTTCTGAATTTGTTTCTATCTTCTGCGTTTGAAATTGCTTTAGATTTTGCTCCTATAAGTTCAACTTTGTACTTTTTTAAAAAACCTTTTTTCTCTGCTTCCATTGCTAAGTTCAAAGCAGTCTGTCCACCCATAGTAGGAAGTATAGCGTCAGGTTTTTCTTTTATCAAAATTTTTTCCAGAACCTCTAAACTTATTGGTTCTATATAAGTTTTATCTGCAACATTTGGGTCAGTCATAATTGTTGCTGGGTTTGAATTTAATAAAATAACTTTATAACCTTCATCTTTCAAAGCTTTGCAGGCTTGTGTTCCTGAATAATCAAATTCACATGCTTGGCCAATTATTATTGGTCCAGCACCAATTATTAAAATTTTTTTAAGATCTTTTCTTTTTGGCATTTTTTTTCATGTTATTAATAAATTCTTGAAATAAATAGATACTGTCTTGTGGACCAGGATTAGACTCAGGGTGATATTGAACAGAAAAAACAGGTTTATTTTTTAGTCTTATTCCTTCAATACAGTTATCAAATAATGATTTATGAGTTATTTCAATGTTTTTTGGTAAGCTTTCTTTTATAATTTCAAAACCGTGATTTTGAGATGTAATTTCTACATTATTTTTAATTAAATTTTTTATTGGGTGATTAGCTCCTCTATGTCCAAGTTTCATTTTTTTCGTTTTTGCCCCAAGTGATAAGGCAAGTATTTGATGACCAAGACAAATTCCAAAAATAGGCACTTGTTCGTTAATCAATTTTTTAATAATTCCAATTGCATATTTTCCAGTAGCAGCAGGATCTCCAGGGCCATTTGATAAAAATATACCGTCAGGTTTCATTTTTAATATTTTTTCTGCACTGGTTTTGCAAGAAACCACATTAACTTCACATTTTAAATCAGAAAAATATCTTAAAATATTTTTTTTAATTCCATAATCAATCGCTACAACTTTAAACAGTTTATCTTTATTTTTTAGAAATCGATCTTTTTTATTCCAAGTTTTAAATCCTATCCATATATAGTTTTTTTTGGTTGTAACTTTTTCTGCTAAATCTAAATTTTTTAAACCACTCCATCTAGAAGATAATTTTTTTAATTTATTAATATTAAATTTTCCTTTTTTAGAAAAAGAAATACTACCCTTTGGTGCCCCTTTATCTCTAATAAAATTTGTTAAACTTCTGGTATCTAAACCAGTAAGACCAACTATCTTGTTTTTTTTTAACCAATCATCTAAATGTTTTAAAGCTCTATAGTTTGATGGATTAGAAATTTCGGAGTTAAAAATTACACCCCTTGTCCAAATCTTATCAGACTCATGATCGTCGTTATTTGTCCCAACATTTCCTATATGTGGAAATGTAAAATTAATTATTTGTCCGGCATAAGAGGGATCTGATATTATTTCCTGATATCCAGTTAAAGACGTATTAAAGCAAATTTCTCCAGTTGCGGTGCTCTCAAAGCCAAATCCTTGACCTTCAAAAAAACTACCATTTTCTAAAACTAAAATTCCTGTAGGATTAATCTTTTTAAGATTATCTTTTGAATTATGGGTTAAATTTGCTTTTGTTACCAAATACAACTCACGAGTTAAAGGTTTTTACTATAAAATTAGATTTTGCACAACATAAGAAAAAGAGTTTATCTAGTCAAGATAGAACCTTTTTCTTTTGAAGAAATGCAGTTAGTAAAGTAAATTGTAATTTTAGAATTCATGACATTACGAGAAAAAATAAATAATAAGTTTAATATAGCTTTAAAAAGTAGAGATAAAAACTTAATTTCTACTTTACGTTTAGTTTTGGCGGCTATTAAAGAAAGAGATATAGCAAACAGAACTAGTGAAAAAAAAGAATTAATTAAAGATGATGAAATTATTAAAGTTTTACGCAAAATGAAGAAACAAAGACAAGATTCATCGGATTTATATAAAAAAGGAGAAAGAGAAGAGTTGTTGCAGATAGAGCAATCAGAGATAAAAGTAATTGATTCTTTTTTACCAAGCCAGCTTAACGAAGAAGAAACGGAAAAAATTTGCAAGGAAACAATAGAACTATTAGAAGCTTCAAGCGTAAAAGATATGGGAAAAATTATGGGAGAATTAAAGAAAAAATATTCTGATTCAATTGATTTTTCTAAAGTCAGTATAATTGTAAAAAAATTATTGAATTGATGAAATATCCAAAAGAATATTTAGATGATATAAAACTTAGGTTAAAAGTTTCTCAAGTTGTAGGTAAATCTGTAAAATTAAAAAAACGTGGAAAAGAATTTGTTGGTTTGTCACCATTTTCAAATGAAAAGACACCATCATTTACAGTAAATGATGAAAAAGGTTTTTACCATTGTTTTAGCTCAGCTGAACACGGAAACATTTTTGACTTTTTAATGAAAACTAAAAACTATAAGTTTGGAGAAGCTGTTAGAACACTTGCGTCTGATGCTGGTTTAGAGCCATACCGTTTTACTAAACAAGATGACCAAAGAGAAAAAAATTGGAAGATTTATAAAATAATTTTAGAAAAGTATTCGAATTTTTGTCACAATGAGTTAATAAGTGGGAAATATAATGAAGCTTACAATTATCTAATAAAAAGAAAAATAACAAAAGAAGAGATTCTTTTTTTTAAAATTGGCTACGCCCCCATACAGTCAAACTTTTATGAAGACCTAAAAAAAAATTTTGATGAAAAGCAAATTCGATCTTCTGGTATTTATTATTTTGATGAAAATAAAAAAAAAAATGTGGATAGATTTAGAAACAGAATTACATTCCCAGTAAAAAGTTTAAATGGATCAATTTTTGCGTTAGGAGCAAGAGCTTTATCTAAATTAAATTTTGCAAAATACATTAACTCACCCGAAACAGATTTTTTTAAAAAAGGAAATAATTTATATAACATTAACTCAGCTAAAGAATTTAGAGATAAAAATGAAGAAGTTTTCATAGTTGAAGGATACATGGATGTAGTAAATTTACACAAGTTTGGAATAAAAAATGTTGTTGCAAACTTAGGAACGGCTCTAACAGAAAGACAAATGGACTTAAGCTGGAGATTTTTTAAAAATCCAGTTATATGTTTAGATGGTGATATAAGTGGACAGAAAGCTGCTTTAAGAGCTGCCGAAAGATTATTTCCTCTTCTTAAAGAAGACTTAAATATATATTTTTTATCATTACCAGAAAATTTAGATCCAGATGCTTATATAAACAAAAATGGAAAAGAATCTTTTATAAAACTTTCAGAAAATAAAAAAGTAATCCAAGATTTTATTTGGGATTCTTATTTGAAAGAAGTTGATAAAAATAACCCTCAATCTTTAACAATTTTTGAAAAAAAAATTAAATCACTTTGCTATGAAGTAAAAGACAAAACATTAGCTAAATATTTTTTAAATAGTTTTACACAAAAAATTAATGAACTCACACCTAGTTTAAATAGAAATAAATTTTTTCAATTTCAAAGAATCTCAAACCCTCTTCAACAAACTAAAGAAGCTATAAGTAAAAAAAATAAATTTTCTGAGATACAGTTAAAAGAATTTTCAATATTATTTTTAATTATAAATAATTTAGATATTTTTAGAAAAAATGTTGAATTAGTTTCAGAAATAATATTTTCAAATGCATTATTAAATGAATTACAAAAAATAATAATTGAAAGCCTGATCTCAGAAAAATTTCATGATATTAAAAAATTAAGCTTTGAAAATTTTGATAAAAAATTTGCTGATATTATAAATACGATTAATATCAATGCTCCAGTAAAAATTATAGTAAACAACAAAAACGAAGAAGAAATTTTTTCTATGTTTAAAGAAATATTTGAGGAAATTAAAAGAATTGACTTAAGATATAAAATTCAGTCATTAGAAGAAAAGGTTTCACAAAATCTTGATGAAAAGTTGTATTCAGAACTATTATCTCTCAGAAACCGATTAAAAAGTGGGTAAATAAGCTATAGATTTTATAAATTTAATTACTATATAAGAGTTCACTGCTACAATATTTAAAATGAAAAATACACTCGAAAAACTTATTACCAAATCCTTTAAAAGACTACTAGACAAAGGAATTCACAGAGGATTTGTTACATACGAAGAATTAGGAAAGTCATTAGGAAAAAGAGAATTCACCCAAGAAAATCTTGAGAAGGCTTTTTTACACATATTTGATAATAAAGTTTCGTTGGTTGAAAAAAAATCTGACTACAGCTCAAATAAAAAAAAAGAAAGTGAGTCAGGGGATTCATCTAAATCATCTGAGCTAGATAAGAGCGATGATCCTATAAGAATGTATTTAAGAGAAATGGGGGGAGTGGAACTTCTTTCTCGTGAGGGTGAAATTGCAATAGCAAAAAGAATAGAAGCTGGAAAAAATGTGATGATAAGTGCTTTATTGCAAAGCCCTATAACTGCAAAAAAGTTTTTTGAATGGAAAGAGAAATTAGCAACAAATGAGATACAAGTTAGAGAGATTATAGATATTGACTCTACATATGGAGAAATCGAGTCTGAATCAAGTGATCCTGAAAAACAAAAAATTAATAAATTAAAAAAAATAGAAAAAAAATCAAAAGAAAAAAATGATGGAGATAGTAATAAAGATGGTGAAAAAAATAATGATAAAGACGATTATAACGAAGAAGATGAATTCAATCCTACTTTGGCCGCAATGGAAGAAGAAATTAGACCACAAGTTATATTAACTATCGATAATATCTGTAAAAATTATCTTAAAATTATTAAATATCAAAATGACAAGTTAACCTGTGCACTAAACGCCACAGAGTTTACAAGGGCAAAAGAATCAAGTTATAAAAGTATTCAAAACGAATTAATAACGAAAGTTAAAACTCTTCAACTTAGTGTTTCAGTATTAGAAGAGTTAGTTCAATCGCATTATCTACAAAATAAAAAAATTACATCTCTAGAAGGTCTTTTGCTAAGACTCGCTGAAGAAAACGGTATTCCTCGAGAAGCTTTTTTAAAATATTATATAGGAAATGAAATTAATCCAAATTTTCAATCTTTTCTTAAAGAAAATACCAAATGGAAAAATTTTTTTCAAAAGAAGAAGAAAGAATTTAATGAAATCAGAGAGAGATTAGTTGAATTTAGTAAAAAAATTGGTTTACCAGTTGGAGAATTTAAAAAATATGTTACCAGAATTCAAAAAGGTGAAAGAGAATCAAGAATAGCAAAAAAAGAAATGGTAGAAGCTAATTTAAGATTAGTAATATCTATAGCTAAAAAATACACAAATAGGGGTTTACAATTTTTAGATCTTATTCAAGAAGGTAATATTGGTTTAATGAAGGCTGTAGATAAGTTTGAATATCAAAGAGGTTATAAATTTTCTACTTACGCCACATGGTGGATTAGGCAAGCAATTACAAGGTCCATAGCTGACCAAGCAAGAACAATTAGAATTCCAGTTCATATGATTGAAACTATAAATAAAATAGTTAGAACTTCTAGACAGATTTTAAGTGAAAGAGGAAGAGAACCAACTCCAGAAGAATTAGCAAAAAAATTAGCTATGCCTTTAGATAGAGTAAGAAAAGTTCTAAAAATATCTAAAGAACCAATTTCTTTAGAAACGCCAGTTGGTGACGAAGAAGACAGTAGTCTTGGTGATTTTATAGAAGATCAAAACGCACTACAACCTTTAGACGCCTCTATTAGATCTAATCTCTCAGAATCTACAACAAAAATTTTAGCAACTCTTACGCCAAGAGAAGAAAGGGTTTTAAGAATGCGTTTTGGAATAGGAATGAATACGGATCATACTTTAGAAGAAGTTGGTTTACAATTTTCAGTAACTAGAGAAAGAATAAGACAAATTGAAGCTAAAGCACTTAGAAAACTTAAGCACCCAAGTAGATCAAAACATTTGAAAAGCTTTTTAGAAAAATAAATTTTTAATCTTTAATGATTAAATTATTCTGGAATACCCATAATCAAATTAAAATACCTCAAGGAGAAGAAAATACCGAAATTGTAAGGAATTATAAGTGGGGTTTATACCATAAAAAAAATTCCGATGAGTGGATTTTTAATACTTTGAATAAAGTTAAGTATCAACAGATAGAGTCAGAAAAAGATATTAAAAAAGATGATATTTTGATTATTATCGATTCAAGTGTAGAAAAAAAATTTGAATTTTATTCTAAACTAAAGTTAATTTGCTCTAAAGTATTTTTAATGCATTTGGGTGATGAGTCTGGATCACACAATATATTACCAATTTATGAAAATTGTGATCATGTGTGGAGAGCCTTTTGTTCTAATAAATATTTTAATAATAAAAAAGTTAGTTGTTTACCGATTGGATATAAATCTGGAACACATTATGTTAAACAAAATGATAAAATGAAATATAAATGGTCGTTTGTTGGAACACCGCACAAATCAAGTAGACACGATTTGTTATTTCATCTTTCTGATATAAATCCATCATTTTGTCACAAAACGCAAAAATTTGACGAAAAAATTATACAAATTAGTGAAATGAGTAAAATATTTTCTTCTACAAATTTTATCCCCTGCCCAAATGGTTTTGTACATCCAGAGACTTATAGATTATATGAAGCTTTAGAATGTGACTGTATACCAATTGTAGAAAATACATATAAATATTACGATCGATTATTCCCCAAAAATCCATTTTTAAAAATAGAAAAATGGATTGAAGCAAAAAATATAATTAATACATGGAACCCTGAAAAAATAGAAAAAAAGAAACAAGAATGTATTTTATGGTGGAATAATTATAAAAATGAACTGCAAGGAACTATTAAAAATAAAATTAAATCATGAAAAAAATAAATTTAGAAATAATTAGCAAGCTTGTTGAACAAAAAAAAATTGATGAAGCTCAAATAGAATTATCAAAACTTGGGTCAGAGTTCTATAAAAATGCAGAATATTTATATTTAAGGAGCAAAATATTTTATATAAATAAATTGCATTACATTGCAATAGACACATTATTGGTAGCTTTAGAATTTGAAAAAAATGATAAATCTTATA
>Ga0114993_10005985_pt1 | contig 11574 bp, 9 predicted proteins | sample ArcticOcean_MG_C_FD_87042 | JGI IMG/M metagenome (GOLD analysis project Ga0114993, IMG submission 87042) | Marine microbial communities from western Arctic Ocean - ArcticOcean_MG_CB2_150 | ecosystem: Environmental > Aquatic > Marine > Oceanic | place: Arctic Ocean: Canada Basin | collected...
AAAATAAATAAAAAGAAGACTACTGATCCTATATATGCAGGTGCTTCAACAAAGGGTTGATCCCCCCAATAGGTTGGTGTATTCTTTATAATTTGTTTAGATTCTAATGCAGAATAATCATTTTCACGTAAGAAATTATAAAAATTTGATTCTACCCCTACATCTTCACTACTCCCTCCCCCCATAATTCTTGGAATAAATAAATTTAAGCTTTCAAAAATTCCATAACTCCATTGTGTAATATAAGCCTTATCTAACCCAGCACTTACTTTCTTGAATGTACCGTCTGGATTTATAGTTAATTCTGATGAATTTCCTCTCGTACTCTCACCTACATATTCACTAGTAGCCATCAAATTTGTTGCATTTAATGAAAGTGCAATAAATAAGGCTGAGAATAATATCCCTAATGATTTAAAATAGTGTCTGATTTGATCTTTTTTCCAACAATCAATCAAGGTATAAAATCCAATTAGCAGTACTATAAACATTAAATAATACGTCATTTGAAAATGATTAGCACAAAACTGTAGTCCAAGGGCTAATGTTGACAATAAAAATCCTTTTGAATATTTTCCGTTAAAAACCATTAAAACACCCGCAATAACTAACGGCATATATGCAATAGCATGTGCCTTAGCATTATGTCCAGCACCAATAATAATAATTAAATAAGTAGAAAACCCAAAGGAAAGAGCACCTAAAATAGCTAATCTGTATTCTACTTTCAGGCTAAGCATTAGTATATAAAACCCTAAAAAATATAAAAACAAGTAATCTGCAGGTCTAGGTAAAAACCTCAATAATAAATCTAGTTTCTTTATATAATTGTGAGGATATTTTGCGCCAAGCTGATACGTAGGCATTCCAGAAAAAGCACTGTTAGTCCAATACGTTTCATTATTGGTTTTTTTTGCAAAATCATTCTGTTGCTTAGCCATACCAGAGTATTGGACAATATCATTTTGTAATATTTTTTTACCCTGTAAAACTGGAGAAAAATATGAAAGAGATATGAGACAAAATAGAATTAATACACAAAAATGTTTAAAATAATTTTTTATGAAATTCTTTAGAAGCATATTATTGTGAAATTTTAATCAATTTCTTCATAATCTATATAATCTCCAGCATTATTCTTTTTTGATTTTCCTTTAGGCATTTTATCAATTGTCACCTCTCCCTCTTGTTCTTTTTTAGTATTATTCGTAGTATGTCGATAATTCTTATTCTTGAATTTATTAATGATATAGCTTAAATACATTCTTGATAAAAACTTAAAAACATAGTAAGCAACTAGTAAACTTAATATAAATTTTAATATGCCCAATTTAAATGATTTTTATATTGAAAAACAAAAATACAATTCTTAGAATTTAAAAGAGTTAATATATTATTAAATTATAAATGCTTTATCTTTGTAAAATAGGCTAATTTCATGAAAAAAACCCTACCTGTTTTAATCGCTTTTATTTTTTTTGCAACTAATACCATATTTGCACAATACACTGAAACAATAAATTCTAACAGACCTGGAGATTCTCAAAGCGCTTTTTCAGTTGGATCAAATGTAATTCAAATAGAAACTGGAGCATATTTCTTAAATGAGAAGCACGAATTGTTAGACAATAAAGTTAAAGGAGTAGGATTAAACTTTACCCTTAGATATGGGCTTATTCTTGAAGAATTAGAGCTACAAGTTAGTGGTGTTTATCAAAATGATAAATACACTGACATGAGATCAACTATAGATGCTGAATACAATAGAAGTAATTTTAAAAAATTCAAAATTGGAGCTAAATATTTACTATATGATCCCTATAAAAATAGAGATGATAGTCCAAATTTATATAGTTATTGGGCCAATAATAAATTTAAATGGAATTCTCTTATTCCGGCAGTTTCAGTATACGCAGGAATAAATATTGATGGAGAAAACAACCCTTACACTGCGCCTGGAATAAAAGGAGTTAGTCCTTCCTTTACAATAGCTACTCAAAACAATTTTAATAATAATTTTGTGCTTATAACTAATTTAATTCTTGAGAGGATTGGAACAAATCAAAATGACTTTGAATATATAGTAACCCTTACTCATGCCTTTAATAATCAATGGGTTAGTTTTATTGAGACTCATGGAATAAATAGTGAATTTTATGCTGAAGATATGTTAAAATTTGGTGCTGCATATCTTAGTAATGAAAATTTACAACTTGATACATCATTAATAATTAATTTTAAGAACACCCCAAAAATATTTTATATTAATTTTGGAGGAAGCTATAGATTTGATTTACATAAAGACAAAGAATGATAGAAATAAAAGAAATAAAAAATGATTCAGATTTAAAAAAATTTGTAACATTTCCATTTAAGTTATACAAAAATTCCAAATATTGGATTCCTCCTATCATAAGTGAAGAAATGAATAATTTTAAATCTGATATTAATCCTTCACTAAAAGATTCATCTATCTCATTATTCATAGCTATTAAAGACAATGAAGTGGTCGGAAGGATAGCTGCAATAATTAATTGGGTTGAAATCAATAATTATAAAGTAAGAAAAATTCGTTTTGGATGGTTTGATGTTATTAATGACATAAATGTAACTAAACTCCTAATCAATAGAATAAAAGAAATTGGTAAAGCAAATAAGCTAGAATATATGGAGGGACCTATGGGGTTCTCAAATTTAGATAAAGTTGGAGTTCTTACAGATGGATTTGATAAAATAGGGACAATGGTTACATGGTATAATCACCCCTATTATTCGTCACATTTTGAAAAACTTAATTTTAAAATAGAAAAACAATATGCAGAAAAGCAATTTTCCTTTAAAAATATTGACAAAGACTATTATTACAGGATGAGTAAAATAATTCAAAAAAGATATGATTTTAAGGCTGTTAATTTCGATAAAATTGAAGATGTTTTAAATAATATGAATGAAATGTTTGACTTATTCAATAGAAGCTATTCCTCTTTATCCTCATTTATTGAAATAAATGATATTCAAAAAGAATATATGAAGAATAAATACGTAAGATTTATGAATCCAAAATTTATTACGTTTGTTCTCGATAAAAATAATGATATTATAGGTTTTGCTGTAATAATGCCTTCTTACGCTAAAGCATTACAAAAAATGAAAGGAAAACTATACCCTTTTGGATTCCTTCATTTAATTAATGCTAAGAAATATGTTAAAAATGTAATTCTATATCTAATTGGAGTACATCCTGACCATCAAAATAAAGGGGTGACAGCTATTCTATTTAGTTCTCTAATACAAAACTTAAAAGAAAAAAATATTGAGGATTGTCTTAGAACTCCAGAGTTAATTGAGAATGAATCAGTAGATAAAATTTGGAAAAATTTTAATCCTACTTTAAGAAAAAAAAGATGTACTTACAAAAAAGATCTTAATTAAGAACTATATCTTATGATTTTCAGATAATTTTTTATATATACCAGAATCAAGGCGATCTGCTATAATAGAAAAAGCCTCTAACGTGTCTTGAATATCTTTAGAATTATGAGATGCCGTTGGGATTAATCGCAACAAGATTACTCCCTTTGGTACCACTGGATAAATAACAATTGAGCAGAAAATAAGATGATTTTCTCTTAAATCCTTAACTAATGCCATGGCTTCTGGCATATCCCCTTTTAAATAAACTGGAGTAACACAACTTTGAGTGGAGCCTATATTAAAACCTCTTTGTTTTAAGCCTGATTGTAATTCATTTACATTTTCCCATAATTTATTCTTAATTTCAGGCATAGATCTTAATATTTCTAACCTTTTTAGTATACCTACTACCAATTGAATTTGAAGAGATTTGGCAAAAACCTGAGATCTCATATTATATTTTAGGTAATCTATTACTTCCTTTTTAGATGAAATAAAGGCACCTGTACTAGCTAAAGCTTTTGCAAAAGTTGCGAAATAAACATCTATTTTATCTTGAACGCCTTGCTCTTCACCAGCTCCTGCCCCAGTAGCTCCTAAAGTTCCAAAACCATGAGCATCATCTACTAATAATCTAAAGTTATATTTATCTTTTAAATCTGTAATTTCTTTTAACCTGCCTTGCTCACCTCTCATACCAAAGACTCCTTCTGAAATAACTAAAACACCTCCACCAGTATGTGCTGTTATTTTTGAAGCTCTATTAAGATTTTTTTCTAAACTAGATATATCATTATGCTTATAAGTAAACCTCTTTCCAAGATGTAATCGAACACCATCAACTATACACGCATGAGAATCCATGTCGTATACTACTACATCATTTTTTCCTAACAATGAGTCTATGGTTGAAAGTATGCCTTGATAACCAAAGTTTAATACATATGCAGATTCTTTATTAGAAAATTCTGCTAATTCTTTTTCTAATTTTTCATGTAATAAAGTATGACCAGACATTAATCTTGCACCCATTGGATAAGCAGATCCATATAATTTTGCTGCTTCAGCATCTGTTTTCCTTATATCAGGATGATTAGCTAATCCTAAGTAATCATTGACACTCCATGTTATAACTTCTTTACCCTGAAACTTCATTCTATTTGAAATTTCACCTTCAAGTTTTGGGAAAGCAAAATAGCCTTCAACAACATTAGCCCATTTACCTAATGGACTTTTATCATTATACATTTTTTCAAAAAGATCTTTCATTAATTATTTTATAAAATATTTCTTTATTTAACAAACTGGATGCTCTTTAATGTAGTCTCATGTTCTGAATCAAAAAACCCTTGTTTTTCCATCCATTGATCGCTATATATTTTACTTAAATATCTTGATCCATGATCTGGGAAAATAACAACAATTTTATCATCTTTTTTAAATTCTCCTGACTTATTTAATTGTTTAATGGCTTGAAGTGCAGCTCCACTAGTATAACCCACAAAAATTCCTTCAACTTTTACTATTTCACGAGCTGAATGGGCGCTTTCCTCATCATTTACTTTAATATATTTATCTATTAAAGTAAAATCTGTTACTGATGGAATTAGATTTTTACCTAATCCTTCAATTCTATATGGAAAAATTTCATTCTCATCAAATTCTCCAGTTTCATGATACTTCTTTAAAACTGACCCGTGAGCATCAACTCCTATTATTTTAATCTTTGAGTTTTTTTCTTTTAGATATCTAGCTGTTCCTGATATAGTTCCTCCTGTACCGCTACAAGCAATTAAATGTGTTATTTTTCCATCAGTTTGATTCCAAATTTCTGGTCCAGTTGTTTTATAATGAGCTTCTGAATTTAAACTATTAAAATATTGGTTTATATAAATAGAACCTTTAATCTCATTGTGTACTCTTTTAGCAACGCTATAGTAAGATCTTGGATCATCTGCTGAAACATTAGCAGGACAAATAAACACCTTTGCCCCCATTGCTTTTAGCATATCTATTTTATCTTGTGATGATTTTGAACTAACAGCCAATATACATTCATATCCTTTAATTATAGAAACCATAGAAATACTAAATCCAGTATTTCCTGATGTTGTCTCAATTATAGTATTTCCTGGCTTTAAAACACCTCTTCTCTCTGCTTCTTCAATTATGTATAATGCTATTCTGTCTTTAGTTGAATGCCCAGGGTTAAATCCTTCTAATTTTGCTAAATATTCGCCTTTATATTTAGCCGTAATTTTATTCAGCTTAACCATAGGTGTTTGACCTATAAGTCCTAATATATTATTTGCAACTTTATTGCTTTTAGCCATAATAAAAGTTTAAAATCTAATAGTTTTTAAAGAAATGCAAAATTAGTGTTTTTTTTATTATTTGTCAATTTTATCTAATCGAAACAAGAAGGTTATATTAAATTTTAATACTATTAATTTTAGTTAATAGATAATCATGTTTTTCTTTTGTATAATCTAAATGTGTCACAATTCTAATCTTATTTATTCCCATAGAATACCAATCGAAAGAGATATTTAGTTTTTTAAAAACATCTACAATTGTATTTTTTTTAATTTTTTTATCAATTTCAAAGACTATTATGTTTGTTTCTACCTCTTCTACCTTATTAACAAAAGAAAGATTAACTAACTCCTTTCCTATTTCTTTTGCTTTTATATGATCTTCTTTAAGTCTTTTAATGTTATTATCTAAAGCAAAAATAGAAGCAGCAGCTAAATAGCCAGATTGTCTCATAGCTCCCCCCAAAATTTTTCTAATTCTAATTGCTTTTTTCATTATCTGATTTCTTCCTATTAAAGCGGAACCTATTGGGCATCCAAGTCCTTTGCTGAAACAAACTGAAATTGTATCAAAAATATCTCCATATTCTAAAGGATTTTCTTCTTTTTTGACCAATGCATTCCATATTCTAGCTCCATCAAGATGTAGTCCTAAATTATTTTCTTTACAGATCTTTTTTATATTTTTAATCTCATTCATATCCCAACAAGCTCCACCGCCTTTATTCGTTGTATTCTCTATAGTAACTAAAGAAGATAATGGACTGTGATAAAATTCTTTAGGATTGATTGATTCTAGAAGTTGATTGCTATTAAACATGCCTCTATTTCCATTAATTAATTTAAAAGAAACTCCACTGTTAAATGCTCCTCCCCCTCCTTCATAATTAAAAACATGAGAATATTTATCACATATTACTTGATCACCAGGATTAGTGTGTAATTTAATAGCAGTTTGATTTGCCATTGTTCCTGATGGAAAAAACATTGCCATATCCATTCCAAACATAACTGCTAGCTTTTTTTCTAATTCTCTTACAGTAGGATCTTCACCATACACATCATCTCCAACTTTGGCAGAAAGGATTGCACTAAGCATTTCTTTCGATGGGATTGTAATAGTATCACTTCTTAAATCTACATGCATAAAACTAATTTATATAACTACATTCACTAGAACCAATTGGTGATCCATCCGGAATTTTCAGTGACTTAGGCATTACATACTTTTCAGGATTTGATTTAAAATTCTTAATTAAATTCTTATAGTATGAGTTATAGGTAAAATCCTTATAAGCTTTTGATGATAACAGCTTCTCTATACTGTCTATAGCCTTACTCGCTGCATCTTTTACCTGAAAAAGACAATCATTTGAAACTACTAAATTCATTAAATATTTCAAAGCTTTATGATTTACTGTCTGTTGAATTTCATTTATATATAAGTTCTCATTATTAACCTTAAATGTATAAGAAATCAATCTATCAAATACTTCTGATATACTAAGTGATAAATTATTTAATGATTTCTGAAGAATTAATCTATTCATTCTCTCAGGATTAAAGAGTAAGGAAAACGTCATTTCACTAGCTGTAGAAGCTATACTTATAGGGTCGAATTGTACACCCATATTTGATTTAAAAGACTCTCTTGATCTAGGATAGCCAAAGGCTCTAGGAGGAAAAAGATCTAACTTGTTCTTTGGGATTGCTAAGAAATCCGCTTTTACAGTTTTTAAAACAGAATTTAAAGCGTTTTTTTGTTCTAAGTAATTAATTTCTTTAACAGTAGTCTGATTATCTCCTCTTGTTGCATAATTATACTCTAAACCACCTATAAGCTTAACAGCTGCTTCAGTTTGATATCTATGTAGGAAGTATAGTGGAACAAAAACATCTTCTAGAACAGAAAAGGGCTGATTTTTTCTAATATTATATTCTGAAAAATTTGAAATAGCCTTATTTCTAACTTTAATTATATCCTCTAAACCAACAGAAGCACTTTCACCATTATCCCATAGATGTCCTAGAGAATGTGCTCCACCAATTGCTCTTGCATCGCTATCACTTATAAATCTTAGGCCACTACTATATGCATCATCCAATATCTTATTTAATGTCTCCTTTTCATCAATACTTTCATTAAAATCTGAATAGCTATAAGCTACTGTAATCTTATCCCATTCTCCAATGCCTGTGTCATAGGCATTATCAAGATTTATCTTGTTGTTTTCTATAGAAATAAGTGGATGTGGGTAATCCATAACAGAGGCCCTATCTTTTGTGCTAGCTGCAAAATTATGAACAAATCCAAGGGTATGCCCTACTTCATGAGCACTCAGCTGTCTAATTCTTGCCAAAGCCATTTCTAACATAGGATTATGATTATTACCTTCTAAGTAAGGCTGATTTAATAATGCTTGAGCTATTGAAAAATCTTGTCTTATCCTTAAGCTACCAAGACTTACATGTCCTTTAATAATTTCTCCTGTTCTTGGATCAATAACACTTGATCCATAACTCCATCCTCTAGTCGATCTATGAACCCATTGAATCACATTATATCTGCAATCCATTAGATCAGCATCTTCTGGTAAAATTTTAACTTGAAATGCATTTTTAAAACCAATAGCCTCGTAAGCTTGATTCCACCAAGAAGCTCCTTCTAATAAAGCAGATTTTATAGGCTCTGGTGTTCCAGGATCTAAATAATAAATAATTGGTTCTTTAGCTTCACTATAATTTGCAGTAGCATCTTTTTTCTCTAATCTATGTCTTGTTATAAATCTTTTAACAATAGGTTCATATACTGGAGTAGCATAATCCATAAATGAAATTGAAATAGCACCACTTCTTGTGTCAAATTCTCTAGGCTTGTAGTTACTATCAGGTAATTTGATAAAGGAATGATGTTGAATAACAGAAATCAAGTTTGGATCAGGAGTAACACTTGAAATCAATCTTCCTTTTGCCTCTCCAGAAAATGTTAACAAAGCTTCGAATTCCACATTTTCTGGAAAAGCTTTTGTTCTTTCTAATTCAATAGCACTTTTACTCTTATCTACCTTGTATGTTCCTTGTTTTGAATTTTTAAGTCTTTTTGCAACTCCGTGTCTGTCTTCCATAAGAAATGCAGTAAAATCTATTATGTACTTATTCTCCTGTTCCTCTACTATTTTAAATCCATAAATAACTGACTTTGCAAAGGCTTGTTCCACACTTCTTTTTTCTAATTCATTATCTGAAATAGCTCTATAGCCTAAATTTGGCTGAATAAGGAGAATTTTATCACCATATTTTGAGAATTTAACTAATCGCTCATTTCCTAGCTGTCCCCTGTCTAGCCCTATATCATTAGAGCCAACTCCCGAGGAGAGTGAACTAATGTATAGGAATTCTTTTTCTAGCTCATTTACTTCTAAATAAATCTTATCAGATGAGTCATCATAATAGAAGTTAAAAAATCCATTATAAGCCTCAAAATCTTTAGTAATAGATTGAGAGAAACTAATGCTAAACCATAAGAGAAATAGTGTTTTAAATAATAATTTCATAAGTATATTAATTTAGTTAAATCTACATAAAATATTTTTTTTAAAAAAAACAATCTAACTAAATTAATATGCATTAAATTTGTAATAAACATATCTAATATGATTACTTCTGAACAATTCAAAGAACTTAAAGAGCGTCTGGATGCGTTAAGGAGGTATCTTTGACATTGATGCTAAAATTTCTCAATTAAAATTAGAAGAAGAAAAAACACACCATCCTGAATTTTGGAATGACCCAAAATCTGCAGAAAGAGATCTTAAAAAAATTACGTTTGTTAAAAAGTGGGTTACTGATTTTAATAATGCTGAAAACAAAGTTAATGACCTGGAAGTTTTAATGGATTTTTATAAATCTGGTGAATCCACGGAAACTGAGATAGATGAATTATATTCTAAATCAAAGGAGCTGATTGAAGAATTAGAATTTAAGAACATGTTGTCAGACAAAATAGATAGTATGGATGCTATTTTGCAAATTACAGCTGGCGCAGGGGGTACTGAAAGTTGTGATTGGGCTCAAATGTTGATGAGAATGTACACAATGTACTGTGAGAAAAATAATTATTTGATATCTCAATTAAATATCCAAGATGGAGACTCTGCTGGTATAAAAACTGTAACTCTTCAAATTGAAGGAAGTTTTGCTTTTGGATGGTTAAAAGGAGAAAATGGTGTACACAGATTAGTTAGAATATCACCTTTTGATTCAAATGCCAAAAGACATACTAGTTTTGCTTCAGTATATGTTTATCCGTTAATAGATGATTCTATCAACATTGAAATTAATCCATCTGACATACAGATTACTACATCCAGATCTAGTGGTGCAGGAGGTCAAAGTGTAAATAAAATTGAAACAAAGGTACAGTTAGTGCATAGACCTACAGGAATTCAAATTTCATGCTCAGAGACTAGATCGCAACTTGACAATAAGGTTAGAGCAATGCAAATGCTTAAATCACAGTTATACGAAATTGAATTGAAAAAAAAGAACCAAAAACGTTCTGATATAGAATCAGAAAAGATGAAAATTGAATGGGGGAGTCAAATAAGAAATTATGTTATGCACCCCTATAAACTCGTAAAAGATGTAAGAACTTCATATGAAAGCGGAAATATTGATAACGTATTAAATGGAGATATTGGCCCTTTTCTTAAAGCCTACTTAATGAAGAAAAAATAAAAAATATGATAAAGATTTACCATAATTCAAGATGCAGAAAATCAAGAGAAGCATTAGATTTATTAAAATCTAATGAACTAGACTTTGATGTTGTTGAGTATTTAAAAGAAAAATTGACAAAAAATCAAATACAAGCATTAATCAATAAATTAGGTCTTAAACCTCTAGAACTCGTAAGGAAAAATGAAGCAATATGGAAAGAGAATTTCAAGAATAAAGTGCTGACTAACAATGAGATAGTTGAAATCCTTTCAGAAAACCCTACATTAATTGAACGCCCTATTATCGAATTAGATAATAAAGCTGTTATTGGAAGACCTCCTGAAAATATTTTTAATTTAATCTAGTCCAATCATATTATTTAACATATTTTTTTGTTTTTATTAACATGATAAACTTAAAAATAAAACTACCTTCGTGACGAATCTAAAATTAGACTGACGGTGCTAAAATATTATTTTAATTTTCTTCTCTTTTTATTTTTTATTTCAATTACTTATTCACAAAACCCATATAAAGCGGCTGAATTTACAAATCAATTTAATGTGTTTGGGAAGATAATTGATTCAGAAGGCAGTGAACCTTTAGAATATGCAACTGTAACTATTTTAACCCCTGTAGATAACAATGTTGTTACTGGCGGAATAACAGATAAAAATGGAGTATTTAACATCCCAATTTCAAAAGGGGAATATAATATTCTTATTGAATATATTTCTTTTAAAAATTATACTGTTGAAAACCTAAATGTAAGTGAAAATAAAGACCTGGGAGTTATTTCATTAATTATTGATATTGAATCTTTAGATGCGGTAGAAATTATTGCAGAGGAAACTACTGTTGAAATTAAACTAGATAAAAAAATATATACTGTAGGTAAAGATTTAACTGTAAGAGGAGGAAATGCAGGAGATGTTTTAGATAATATCCCATCTGTTTCTGTTGATTTAGATGGCAATATCTTATTAAGAGGTAATGATGCTGCTAGAATTTTAATTAATGGTAAACCATCTAGTTTAGTTGGAATAGATTCTAAATTTCTACAACAACTTCCTTCTGATGCAATAGAGAAAGTGGAGGTAATAACATCTCCTTCTGCAAGATATGA
>Ga0114993_10005989_pt1 | contig 11570 bp, 11 predicted proteins | sample ArcticOcean_MG_C_FD_87042 | JGI IMG/M metagenome (GOLD analysis project Ga0114993, IMG submission 87042) | Marine microbial communities from western Arctic Ocean - ArcticOcean_MG_CB2_150 | ecosystem: Environmental > Aquatic > Marine > Oceanic | place: Arctic Ocean: Canada Basin | collected...
TCATTAATTTAAATACCTATTTTTTTCTTTTTCGTATTCTTTTATCAATTTCTCTGGCTATAATTAATAAAGCAACTACTTGGAGTATTTTCCAAATTAAATTTCAGTCTAAACTCATAAAATATTCTTTCTTCTGTATTGCACTACAACAACCCCAGAACCAAGATCCCTAAAAGTTTTTTCATGCTTCTCGCTGTGCTATTTATTGTTTATTTTATTATATAACCAAGCAAAAATGACTCCGGCAATTCCCCAATCTACAAAACCCCATGCAGCTCCTATAATACTTCCTTTCGGAGTAAAGCTGTAACCTATATATACTCTTTCAAACAAAGTTACGGGACCTTCTGCATTACCAGTTAATATTAACCACCATGCTAATAAAAACATAGAACACGCACCAAAAATACCAGTTGTTAAACCTAATGAACGAATTGATATCATTTATTCTTCTCCTTCTAATATTCTTGATCCTAGCCTACTTCTTGACCTTCTTGTACACAAGTCTGTTTTAATTCAGGTGTATCAATGCCTGTAAAGCGTATCTTCTCACCGTTGAGAACGATGGTGTCACTGCCCACTACTCTTAAGCTATCTGCGAAACTAATGTTGCAAGTTAGAAGACCCAGAACCAAGATTCCTAAATCCCACTACAATTTGCGATCACATTTGAGTCCAAAATCCGATCGCAATCTGATCACAGTTAGCGTTCAATTATAGGGATTTGACTAAAAATAAACGTTGAAATACAATGGCATGAAAGAGTGGGTATCGTTGCCAACGACTGGGTAGAGGGTTCGATTTCCTTGATCCGCTCCAGAAATAATTATACTAATTTTTTAAATTACGGAATAAAAAATAAAGGGGAATATAAAATAATATCGTCAATAATAATAAATTCCATTCTACGATATTTTTTAGTTGATCGGGATATTTAAGTAATGGATTTACCCAAGGCGCACCAATAATAACAAGAATAGTCATTAGTAAAATTATTGCAATAAAAGCTTTTCGATATATAGATTTTATTTGTATTTTTTTTTTAAGTTTTAGAAAATTTAAAATTTTTACTAGATAAATGTGATTAATATACATAATAAAAATGAAAAGTATTATTGATATTCTTCTTGAAGCTTCATAATAAAAATCTTGCTTTCCTAAAGCAAACAGATAAACGCAAAGAAAAAAATTTGCTAAAAAGCCTAATATTTTAAATTTATTTTTTATCTTTTTTGATAATAAAAATTTTGAAATATTTAAATAAAATAAAACTGAAATAAAGGTATATAAAAATAATCCAGTTCTAAAAATTGCAATTGTTTTTTCTTGACGACCTATTAAACTGACAGATACCTTGCCGTCTATAAATGGAATTGAATTAAGCTCGTAAAAAAGTACATGTATTAGTAAACAAATTAATAATGTAACTACCGGTATTAAGAAAAGTAAAATAGCATAAAGTGAGATTTTTTTTTTCATATTAGAATATATCATGCCTGCAATAGCATACTAAACTAAATGATAGAGCGCCTTATGTTCATTTGACTAGAAATAAATGTTGAAATACAATGGTGTGAAAGAGTGGGTATCGTTGCCAACGATTAGGTAGAGGGTTCGATTCCCTTGACCCGCTCCAAAAATTTAATCTTTAAAATTTTTTAGGTCTAGAGCTCTATATATTCGATTATATTGACTTATATTAGAATAACAATATATTCAAGGATTAAAATTAAACTTTTATAAAAAAAAAATAAATGAAAAAATATAATTTAATGAATAAAATAAAAGTAATAATACTGTTAACAGTTATGTCTTTATTTTTAGTTTTACCATATAACAATGCTGTGGCTAGAGACTGTTCTAATGCAAAAGGATTCCATGAAAAACTGATGTGTAAATTAATAAGTAGTGACCCACCATCTGGAGATAATCCAGATAATCTATGGAAAAAAATGAAAAACTTTGGTGGAGAAAAAGTTGGAGAAGAAGGTTAATATTAAATAAAATTTTAATTTAATCAAAAACTTTATAAGAATTTTTTTTTAATAAAGCCTTTATAAAGATTCTCCTGACCAGCTCCAAGAATAACATGATGTGTTTTGTTTAATTACTCATTGCGTAACGAGTTCTAGATCTTTTATTTTTAGTATTATCTTCAAAGTAATTAGGATTTGTGCTCACATTTCTGAACCAATTTTCTACATGAATTCTTACGACAATTTTAGATAAAGCATTAATGTCCGTCCCATAACGTCTAAATTGATCATGGCGTTCTTTTAACTGTTTTTCTGAGTATGTAAAAAAATATTTTACAGGATTTTTTAAAAGATAGTTACTTAAAGGATCTGGATCAGATCCTTTTAACCAACTTATAAAATCATAATCACTTTCCATGGTAACTTTTTCGTTGCTTGATTTATTATTAAGGAACTTCCAAGTTCGATTTTTATTATATTCTGTTAACATTAATATTTCCTTCTTTTTTGTTTTAATTTCATTTTCTGAGAAATTTAGGTTTTTTCTTCCATTTTCAATCACCAAATCTTCAAGCAAAGTACTTAAATACTGAATCCATTCTGGCATAGCATTAGCTAAGTTTTTTGATTTATATTTGTAAATTAAATTTCCACCAGCATCTCCTCTAAGTAATTTCTGGTAATTTTGATCTTTTTGGTAATATTCAATCATCTCTTTTTCAGAGTCCCATAATTCTTCTTGGGTTTCTTTTTTATACTCATCAAATATTTTAATAATTTTTGTTGGCGCTTTATTAATATTTGAAAATATTTTATATAAGAAATTAGACCGCGAGATACCAACTGTACTTGCATAACGAAAAAAAGCATCAAAAGTTTGGTTGTTGTAAACACTTTCAACTAACAAAGAAAGTTGTCTTAGATCTAAATAATCTTTAAACGACATATCTTTATTTTCTATACACACCTCTTCATAATCAAAAATTTTAACCTTTTCATATTCTCCTAAATTTAAAGGAACTATTCTATATTTTCCCTTCATGCCAAAGCTTGATCTGTATCCTGGGTCTTTAAATTCTGTTCCGTAAAGCATCATTAAAGTATAAATTGTGACTCTATTAACCCCAGAGTTAATAACCTCCTCTACACCCTTGGTAAAACTACTTTTTGTTTCTCCAGGCAAACCGATAATTAATTCTGCTGTAGTGCTCCTACCCTCATCTTTTAGATGCTTGTTAATTGCGGTATAGTCTTCAAGATTAATATTAGATCTTTTGATATTACTTAAAACTTTTTTGTCCATTGATTGAGCTGACATTGTAACCGAAAAGGTATTACCTAAAATTGAAGTTACATCAATAACTCTTTCTTTATTATTCTTACCGGTTGTCGAAATTACAGTTAATGGCCAATTATATTTATTTTGTAATTCAACCAAAGTTTTGCAAATATCTTTGTCACGCGGAAACATTCCAAAATTAACATCCGCAAGGTGCAGCACAGTATTTTTTTTCTGGTTAGCTCTTTTCGCGATATATTCTAGTTCACTACGAATACGATCAATTGAAAACATATGAACTTTTTGAAAATAATCATTACCAGTATGACAAAAAGAACATTTAAAAGGACAACCACGATTACTTTCTATAAATGGTGACAATCTGCCATCAAAAAAAACATCTAACATTCCATTAAGATAAGGTGAAGGGATGTCATCTAAAAATTTTATTCTTGGTGGTTTTAAACCTTTAATTAAATCTTGTTTTGTTTTTGGGTTTATAAAAACACAACCATCAACAGGGGTGTCAAATAACTCTTGCTCTTTATTGCGGTGTTTCAATGCACGATCTATTAGATTGGAAAATGAGGCCTCTCCCTCCATTTCTATATGAAAATCGGTATTTGGTCTTTGTTTTAGAAATTTTAATTGTTGATCATTGCCATGCGGGAAGTTTGGACCACCTTGAACTGTTATAACGTTTGGATTGTTAAATTTTGTAATTTTTGCAACATGTTCAGATAAAAGACTATTCCAAGAATAATTGCTAAGTGCCAATATATCGGGGGGATTTTTTTTTATAGCTTCAATAGCAACTTCTGGATACTTAAATAAAGATATTTCAATTAGGTTGCCGTGAATTTTTTTAGCATAAGATCCTACATAACCAATATTTACAGGAATTGTATCTGATACCAGTATTACTGTTTCGTGAGTTAAATCACACAAGTAAACTTTCAGTGGTTTCATGTCTATGCCAACTTCAATTTTTGAGCAGCAACTTTTAAGGCTATTTTACTTAAATATTTAGGATTAAATAATATACTAGACGACATCGAACATTCGAAGGTACAGTAACATCCGTTTTTTATTTTTTTTCTAACTTTGTTTGCAGGAATATCATTCCAAAGTTTTATAAAATCATAATTATAGTCTCTAATATTTCCAAGATCAGAGTTTTCTAAAATTTCACATGGCCTCACTACACCGTCATCATATAAAATACCCATTAGATTCCCAGATTGACAAGGCAATATAAACGAGTCATTTTCGTAAACATGTTCGACAGCTTTGTAAGTATATTGATTTTTTAAATCAAGAAACGAATTAAAAACTATATTATCAGGGTATTTTAATTTCTTTTCTTTTTCTGCCTGTAATTTAAGCGAGGTAAGTTCTTTGTATTTTTCTAAAGCAACTTCTTTTATTTCTGGTTTTTTAACATCCCCTCTAACAAAACCTATATTAACATTATCGGTTAAGCCTGAATTATTTATAAATTTAAACTCATCAGAAATAAAATCTTGATTTGATTGAGTACATGTCATTGAAACCGAAATTCCCATATTTTTAAATTTTTTTCTGAATGGTTGAAGCATCTTGATAGTTTCCATAGCTTTTTTATAAGATCCAACTCCTCTAATTTTGTCGTGTATTTTTTCTGGACCATCTATAGAAACATAAAAAAGAATATTTGTATCAGGGTTTTCCGAAAGCATTTTTGGTATGTATTCTTGCATTCTTTTAATATAAAAACCATTTGTAGAAATAGTAACTATATGAACCCTAGTTTCTTCAGTAAAAGTTTTTACGACATCAGAAATATCTTTTCTTACAAAAGGTTCACCTCCAGTTATAGAAAGAACTAATAATCTTGGTAAAGATTTTGCAATATTTTTAATTTCATTAAGAGAAAGTTCATGACTATGATCAGAATCTAATTCTTTCCAATAAAAACAGTGCTCACAGCGTAAATTACATCTGGAAGTTAAAAAAAAAGTTAATTGTATTGGTGGACCGGACTTTTTTATAATACGACTTGCATAACTAAGTTTGTCTTTTAAATTCATTTTTTTTCATTTCTTTAAAATTGTACTAAATTTATATAACAAGTAAAATATTATTGCAAATTGTGTCACTAAAATTTCTAAAAAGTAAAATAAGCTAGATTTTATTGAAAAAGCCAACCCTCTTTCAAAGTAGAATAAGTAAAATAATCTTTTATTTATATTATAAAAAATTATTATTAAAAAAATAATACCTATTAACAAAGAATAAGAAAAATTAAAAAGAGTTAAAATTAGTAAAAAAATTATTAAAGAAGATAATGTAAAATTTGATAATAATTTTAAAAATTCATTAGTTGATATATTTTTTTTAATCTTATCTTTTTTTAAAACTATAAAAGCTTGAAAGGAATTATTAAAATGGTAGTGAATAAAACTAAAAATATTTGTAAATTTTTTATGATGGTTGAAAAGAATTTTTTTGTTCAAAAGAATTTTTTTATTTTTTTTATATAATTTTTCACCAAAATCTATATCTTCTCCTACTTTTAATTTTTCATTAAATTTTCCAGTTTCAACAAATAAATTTTTAGAAATTGCAAAAATAGCTGTATTAATTAAATATGTATTTTTACTTAATGATATAAATTTAAAATGCCAGTATAAATTTTTATACTCTCCTAAAAGGTTTTTATACTTATAAGGGTAGTTTGTAGAATATAAGCCAAAAACAGCATCAATTCCTTTTGTACTTACAGAATCATACAGTCTTTGTAGAGCTTTATCTTCAACTTCAATATCTGAATCAATAAAAAATAAATATTTCCCCAAAGCAATTTGAGATCCATAATTACGAGATCCAGCTGGCCCTTGTTCATTTTTATTTAAAACAACCTTCGCATTGTCTTTGTCAGTCACAATTGCTTTATCAGAATTGTCATCTACTACAATTATCTCAAAAATAAAATTTTTTTCAGAACTTAAAATACTTTTTAAACAACAATCTAACTGTTTTTGATTATTTTTTGCTGGAATAACAATTGATACTTCAGTATGCATAATTTTTAGTGAATTTAATCTAGCAATTTCTCTTTTGCTTTTTTGTATTCTTCTTTTGTTATATCCCCCTCTTTATACATTTCTTTTAATATTTTTAACTCAGTGACTATGTTATTTGTAGAAGAGGCTGAACTTATTATTTCAGCAGTAATAGTATTCACTCCTGGGCAGTTTTTTTTCTTCATAAGTTTTATTAAATGATAATTTCGATTGCTTGCTGCCATTATAGCTTTATCCGCATTGTGAAGTGACTTTGCCCATGCAGGCCAAAACAATAAAACTCGAGTAGTGTTTCCACCAGTGTTTGTTTTAGCGTATTCTGCGTCCCGTTTAATTTTGTTTGTATCTGCAATTTCTTCTCTTAATTGTTGGCAATTTAACTGATTATCTTTAGGCATAGCCATTTCCACAACTGTAGGCTTAGCACATGAATTTAAAAATATTAAGTTAAAAATCAGAAGTAAAGTAAGAGAAATTATTTTCATAAAGTGATTTTATTATAACATAAATAGTGTAATGAATGTTTTTTTACAATATTTGACTAAAAATAATTTTTAAAATAAGGTATAAATATAAGCATTATTAAATGAGCGAGTTACACAATAAAAATTGCATCCCATGTAAAGGTGGCGTATTACCATTCGATACTTCCGAAATACACAAATATTTAACTAAAGTAGATGGTTGGAATGTTAAAAACAATATGGAAGAAAATTATTTTTTAGAAAAAAGATTTATATTTAAAAATTTTTTAGAAAGTCAAGAATTCACAAATAAAGTAGGAAATATTGCAGAAAAAGAAGGCCACCATCCTGATATTATGTTTGGTTGGGGTTATGTAACCATTCAAATTTTTACACATAAAATAAAAGGTCTTGTTGAGAGTGATTTTATTTTAGCTTCAAAGATTGATCAAATTTAAAATTAATGTTTGAAGTGGCGTGTCCCAGTAAAAGCCATTGTTATCCCAGCTTTATTTGCAACATTGATTATTTTGTTATCATTTATTGATCCACCAGGTTGAATTATTGCTTTTACACCTAATTTAATTAATTTTTCAACTCCATCTGGAAATGGAAAGAAAGCATCAGAAGCTGCCACTGAACTTGATATTTTTTCGGGAACGAATTGTAATGCCTTGTTAGAAGCAATCTTGCAACTATCAATTCTACTAGGCTGACCAGCACCTATTCCTATAATTGATTTATTATTTGCAAGAACAATAGCGTTGGATTTGACAAATTTACAAATAGTAAATGCAAAAATAAGGCTTTTTAATTGGCTTGGTGATGGTTTTTTTTTTGTTACTATTTTTAATTTTTTTTCAATTAATTTATTATCATAATCTTGATATAAAAAAGAATTTCCAAAAAATAAACAATGTTTATTTTTTATTCTGCTAAATTTACTACAATCAACTAATCTCAAATTTTTTCTTTTTTTTAAAATTTTTAATGCATCTTTATTAAATCCTTTGGCTACTATTATTTCAAAAAAAGTTTTATTAATTTCAGAAGCTAACTTTTTTGAAATTACACTATTAACAGCAACTACTCCGCCAAAAGCACTTAAAGGATCACATTTTAGAGCATTTTTAAATGACAGGTGTTGGTTTTGCTCGGTAGAAACACCGCATGGATTTGCATGTTTGATTATAGTCACTCCATTTTTTTTTTTAAAAGAATTTAAAATATCCAAAGCGGAATAAATATCATTATAATTGTTAAAACTGAGGTTTTTTCCATGAAGCTGTTTTAAATCTAAATTATTTGATGAACTATATAAACTGCCTTCTTGATGTGGGTTTTCTCCATAATGTAATTTTTTTACTAGATTTCCATAAAAAGTTTTTTTTTCTGGAAATTTAATATTTAAAATATTGTTAAACCAGTTTGATACAACAGAGTCATAGTAAGCTGTCAAGCTGAAAGCTTTAGCGGACATTAATTGTCTAAAATTGATAGATGTCGAACCTTTATGATTTGTGAGTTCATCAACCAGATTAGAGTAATCAGAAGTATTTGAGATAATCGTTACATCTTTAAAGTTTTTTGCTGCTGCTCTTATTAATGTTGGGCCACCAATATCAATATATTCAATCAAAAAGTTAGTATTTATTTTTTGTTCAAGTTTTTTTTCAAAAGGATAAAGATCAACTATTACTAAATCTATATTAGGTATATTTCTTTTATTTAGTTCTTTTAAATGCTTTTTGTTTTTTCTAATATTAAGAATTCCCCCGTGAATTTTGGGATGTAATGTTTTAACTCTACCATCTAACATTTCTGAAAAACCAGTATAATCTGAAACTTCAATACACTTGTAATTCATAGCACAGATTTTTTTATATGTACCACCTGAGCTTATGATTTCAATTTTAAACTTTTTTAGTATAGGTAGTATTGTTTTAAGATTTGATTTATCAAAAACTGAAATAATGGCTCTTTTAATTTTTTTGCTATTCATACTATCAGTTTACTCTTTCTATTGTCCAATCCATCAGAGTAATTTCTTTGCTTAGATTATCAGAAATAACAATAGATTCATTATTAATAATTTTATTTTTATTACCTAAAAAAATATTTTTTTCAATTTTAAACTCGTTTGTTTTGCTATTTAAAATCCAACCATCACCATTTGATAAACTAATTATTATTGAGTTACCAGCTTTGGTTTTTACAATTTTTATTCCTGGATAAATATGAAATCTTATAAAATAATCTACAGGATTTAAAATATTTTTAATTTTTTTTAATTTATCTTGTCCATAAATTATATCTTTTTTTTTTGAGACTTTTATTGATCTTGTATGAATATAACCAAATTTCTTTTCATATCCGTTATGAGAAGCTAATAAGGAATAAAAATTATCATCTTCTTTATAATTTTTTTCAATAATTTTGTGTCTATGGATTAACGAATTTTCATATATTTTATTTATAAATTTATTTTTTTGAAAAATGCAAGAAGAAGTATCATTTAAATATAGAGTTGAATGTGAAGCTGTTGACCTGCTAATTTCTGCAAGTTTTGTTGAAAGATATTTGCCATACCCAGAATTACATATTATTTTTTGCCTATTGGCTATTAACTCAAAAGATAAGCAACCAGCCTGGTAGTGCTTTGCAAAATTATTTGGTGGAGGGTTTCCGCAGTCTATAATAATTTCAATCTTTTTTTTTTTAATTTTATAAAAACCAGAAAATTCATTATTTTCTTTAATAAATTTATATTTTAGTGTTTTTAAAAAAATATCATAATTTCCATAGTTAATTTCTGTAGCACCATTAAATAAAGGAAACTGTTTATTTGTGCTACGTAAAGCCAAGTAACAACTTCCACACTTTTGAATAATTTTATTTAGGAAATCAGGTATAGATATTTGGGCTTCTTTGAACCATTCCCTAATTAAAATTAAGTATTTTATACAAGTAAAAACATCTTCAGGATTTCTTGATTTTGGAAAACCAGATTCATCAAAATAATTTTTTATAATTTTTTCAAGTTCAAGAACACCAATTTTATAATTTATTTCATTTTCTTTAAATATAATTCCGGATAAAATTATTGCTGCGCAACAAATAATTTTATTAGATCCATAAGGTAGGTTATTCAAATTTTTTAATAAGAAATTTGATTGCTTAACTAGACTCAAAAAAAATTTTTTCCTATAAACTTTATCAGAATCTTCTAACGTGATGTCAATGTTAGAAGCCCAAGCAATTACTCTTGTAGCTATAATTTTCATTTTCCAAACATTCGCATTGTAATCAAAAAAATTATTCATCCAGCTACTAATAATACTTTTTGTAATGACTTTGCTATTTTTCCTATCTAGTTTAGTTAACCAGAGAAAACTATGTAAATTTTCAAATTTAAGTTTTTCTTTAGTATTAATTTTCCACAATATTTTAGAAGACGTTTCTGTAATTTTATAAAATTCATTACCAGTTGTTGTTAATGAAGCAGCTAAGTATGAACTGGGTTTGTAAAAAATTCTGTATGGAGTAAATGTAATTAATTTATTGTTATAAAAACTGCTTCTAAAATAGTAGTTTCTAAAACTTAAAAAAGAGAGCTTTAGAATAGAAAAAAAGTATATTTTGATACTTTTTAATCTAAGCATTTTAACCCGCTCTTAACAATTGAATATTTTTTTTTAAATCACCTTTATTTTCTTTAAAAATTGTAGTTCCTGAAACTAAAATATCAACACCAGCTTTTATAGCTTTTTTAGAGTTCTCAAAATTTATACCACCGTCAATTTCAATTTGTGTAGAGAGTTTTTGGTTAATTATTTTTTTTTTTAATATTTTTACTTTTTCTAGTGTACTTTCAATAAATTTTTGTCCACCAAAACCTGGGTTTACACTCATTATTAAAATTAAATCAATTAAATTTAAAAATGGTAAAACTTTATCAATTGAGGTTTCCGGATTTAAAGAAACTCCAGCTTTTTTGTTATATGATTTAATTTTGTGTATTGATTCACTTAAGTTTTCAGTAGCCTCTGGATGTATTGTTATAATATCAGCACCTGCTTCTGCAAAATTTTTAATAAAATTATTAACAGGAGAAATCATTAAATGAACATCAAATGGTAGCGATGTGTATTTTCTTAATTTTTTTATTACTTCAGGACCAATAGTTATATTGGGAACGAAATGTCCATCCATTACATCAATATGAATTAAATCTGCACCAGATTTTTCTAAATTTTCAATTTCGCTGCCTAGTTTACTAAAATCTGCTGACAAAATAGATGGTGAAATTTTAATTGAATTCATATGAAAATTTATATTTTTATATTTGATTTATGTCAAAAAAAAGAAGGGCGAGAATTCCCGCCCTTCTTGAATAATTTGTTTATATCTATCTTAAATGCTAAGATCTAGCAGTATCTCCAATATCGTCTACTAGAGCACTAACCGATTTTCTAGGCATTGTTGACATTTCCATCTTATAAGCCAAGAACCACATCATTCCACATCCTAAAATCCAGAATAATATTTGCCAAGCCCAAATTGATGGGATTCCAAATGTCCATGTGCTGATATCATTTGGAGCTCCAAAGATATCATTTCCAATAACAGCTCCTGGGCCAATTCCAAAGAACAACCAAGCAATAGTTATAATCCAAGCCGCTGGCTTAAGACTTTGCTTACTTGCTGGAAGGCCAGCATGATCTGATAAGAAGTCATGGTATTTTTGCCTATGAGCACGATCTCTAGAGTTTTGTGTCATTGCAGA
>Ga0114993_10005994_pt1 | contig 11565 bp, 6 predicted proteins | sample ArcticOcean_MG_C_FD_87042 | JGI IMG/M metagenome (GOLD analysis project Ga0114993, IMG submission 87042) | Marine microbial communities from western Arctic Ocean - ArcticOcean_MG_CB2_150 | ecosystem: Environmental > Aquatic > Marine > Oceanic | place: Arctic Ocean: Canada Basin | collected...
AATGCAGCGGCGCGTACCTTGGAGAGCATGCGGATTTATCGCCTAGCACCGCCCGCGGCGCAACGGGAAATTTTTAAGGAAAGGCCGGGAATGGCGGAGAGAGAGGGATTCGAACCCCCGGTAGGTATTACCCTACACACGCTTTCCAAGCGTGCGCCTTAAGCCACTCGGCCATCTCTCCGGGCGGGCAGTGTGGAAAAGAATTGCGGTTGGGGCAATCTTTTCCCGTGTTCGCCCTTGAAACGGGGGGGAACCTGCGGTTCATTGCCGGGAGAGGGATGGCTGAGGAAATCAAGTTCAAGGGGCGCTGCCAGCATTGCGGGGGCAAGTTGAAATTTGCCGCCGCGATGGCCGGTACGGAAATTACCTGCCCGCATTGTCGGCGGGAGACGGTGTTGCGGGCTGCCACGACCGCGCCTCAAAAAACTCTTTGCCCGAAATGTCAGGACCCCATCGGGACGGAGGATGTCTTGTGCGTGCACTGTGGCTTTCGTCTGCCACGGCCGATCAACTGGGTTCGCTGGGGCGCGGCGGTGCTGATTTTTCTGCAACTGTGTTATCTGATCCTGCGCTGGGTGGAGCTGGATCCACGCGTGCAATTGGCTTTCAAGGAAAAACTTGGCCTCGCCCAAGCAGGGGCGTACGCGGCTAATCCCGACGCACAATTCAAGTCCGGTGCCGAGGCGAATGCCACTGCGGCGATCGTGCCGGCGGTGCCTCGGGAGATGGGTGCGCCCCGGCTGGTTTTTGCCAATCAACCCGTGCTGAAGGAGGAGGGCAGTTTTTATTTCATCACCGGTGCCGTGCGGAACAACTCGGCTTCCGACACTTACTTTCAAGTGAGCGTGAAATTCCTGTTGCAGGATCCGCAGGGAAATCCGCTTGGCATGGTGCAGGATTATGTGGCTTTTCTTGATCCGGGAAAGACTTGGAATTTCCGCGTGCTGGTTCTCGATCCCGATGCCACCAAGTACGTCTTTCAGAGTCCCATCGGCGGTGTGCGTTAAAAACTCTGCGCGGAAAGAAAAAATGGTGGAGCCATGGAGAATCGAACTCCAGACCTCCGCATTGCGAACGCGGCGCTCTACCAACTGAGCTATGACCCCGACCGGGAGCCGTTTTATCACAGGTGGCGGGCCGGTTGGCAAGGGCAAAGCCATCAGCGGCCGAAGCGGTACAGCCGGCCTCGTTCATTAAAATAGATCAGCTCGAAGAGTTCCTTCCCATCGACGCCCCTTTGAATGGAGCCTAACAGGAGGAGCTGGATGAGGTTGGAGTTGAAAACGTCACGATCCATCAGGAAGGCCGTGCCGTACTCGTTGGAGATGACCAGGTTCAGCCGGGAGGCGTGGTGGACGGGCTCGGCACCGATGTTGCGGGACTGGGCAAGGCGTCCGCGCACCACCGCGCCGCTGTCCAGCTGATGCAGGCCATCGGGCCGGTTTCCCTTGACGAGGAAGGTGGTGATGATGCGGTTGAGCCAGCCGACTGGCCGGTAAAGGTTTGCCACTTCGCCCCAAGGGATGTTGACGGGTTGTTTTTTAAAGGCCCGATTTTTGTTGTTCCCAGCAGGTTTCACGGGGATGTAGTCCATGAGGAGGAGATTATCGATGGAGATCTTGTTGACCTCGCCGGCAAATATGCGGCCGTCGCGGGTTTGCACGGCCCAGAATTGCGGGCCGTTTCGGTGACGGGCCTGCTCGGTGGCGGGCAGGGTGTTTGTCCAGGCGCGGGCGTTTTTAAAATGCAGACTGGCGGCCTCGGTGGCAAAACTGGCGATGGTGTTGACGTCGCGTTTCCCAATTGCCCGGACGAGGATTTGTTGTTGGTCGTCATTTAGAGTTGCGCCGGGGTAAATTTCGGAGAGGGCGCGCAGTACTTGGTTTCCAAGGCGTTTCACGTCGGGCTTCTGAATGGGGTCGGTCAGGGCGCGGGCTACTTCGCGGATGCGCGCCATGCCTTGGGTGAGTCGGCTTGCGGACAGGTTAACCGCGCCGGGTGTTCGGGCGTGGTTATAATAGGCGGTGTTTTCGTAGAAGCGCAGGTCGGTGGTGTCGACGATGTAGCGGTCGCGCAGCCGCAACAACGGCGGCTGGTTGCCGGGATTAAAAGGTTGCACCGGGGTGGGCTCGAAAAGCTGCATGGCGTGCTCGGCACCTCGCGGCTTGTATTGCGCGGCTTCCAGCCGATGCCGTTCAGCCAGCGAGGGCGGCAGGTATCGGGCGATTTGGTCGCGCAGCGCATGGGCTTCCTTGAGTTGGGCGGCGGGATTTTTAGCGGCAAACCCGGTGTCCCCAGTGTCGATATGGTTGTGCCGGGCATTTCGTTCCAGCGTGCAAACGGCTCGGGCGGCCCAACGATGGGCCCGGGCGATATCGGGCACCAATCCCTGCGCGACCTGCTGGGTGAAATATGACACCAGTTGTGCCTGGGCCGTGGCGTTGCCCTCGCGCGCGGCGTCTGGCAGGTGCGCCAGCGGCAGTGGCAGGGCCTTGAGGTAGGCGGCTTGCTGGCGCGCGGCGAGGTTCAGCTGTGCTCCGGCGTGCCCCTTCTCGGCAGCTTGTTTTAACAGGCGCAAAACGTCCCTTGTGGTGGCGGGGTCGTTGGCCTGCGGACTGCCGGGCGGCTGCAACAGGAGCCCAAGCTCATGCTCCTTGGCCGCGGGCATCAGGTCGCGCTGACTGAACTGCCGGATGACCGGGTAGATGGGCAGCAGCCGCGTGGGCAGGTAGAGGAAAATGTCGCGCTCGGCTTTGGGCGGTCGATAGGTGGGCCCCGGGGGCTGGTTTGTGCCGGTGCCCGGTAGTGGCAGGGACAGCGTGGACAGTACGCCTTGGGCTCCTTTCTCGCCGAAGGCGGGCAGGTTGCTCCAGTCGTCGAGGCCATCGTCGTTGGCGTCGTTCTGGGCATCCAGCTGATCTTTAAAAATGTGGCGCACCGCCAGTGGGCCGTGCTGGGAGTAGCCCTCGATCGCCACCCGGCCGAGGTTGACCGCCTCGCGCTGGCTGTTGCCGCTTAAAATCCGGGCGGCCACCCAGATGTCGTCGGTCTGGTTGCCTGGGTGGATCATCACGTTACAGGCACCGTGGTACCAGCCGGCGGTGCCGTAGTCCCACCAAGTGATCATATAGTCGCCCGGCTTGGATGTTTTGCCCATCACCTCCAGTAAATCCACGCTCGGACTGAAGAGCACCGGCTCGATGAGGCGCGTTTGTTGGCGAGCGTGCAGTGCGTGCGGCACCAGCAATCCCAATGTGCCAACCGCCGCCATGCCCCAGCCCGCCAGCAGTGATCCGTCCACCCGTTCGCGCAAAAGCGTGAGGCCCGCCGCGGTGGCCGCGCCCAGAAGCGTCACCACCCCGAGCATCAGTGTCGGGTTGTTAAAATGGCTCCACGTACCCAGTGCGCGGCCAAGCGTCTCCGGCGTTTGGCTGCCGTAAGTGCCCATCACCATGATGCCCACTGCCACGCCGGCCAGTGCCGAAACTGTGGCCACCACTGGCGGCAGCCAGCCGTGTCTATCTCGCGCCGCCCAAGCCACCGCCAGCCCCGCCAGCGCGCCGATCGCCCAAGGGCCGAAGGTCAGCGGCTCGACCCCCGGCTTGCCGGTCACGTTCATTTCCCGCGCCAGCCAACCCCAAGCCAGCCCGCCCAAGAGCGCCGCTGCCAGCCCGGCGATAACCGTTTTGCCGGGCAGCGATTCCTCATTAAAAACCAACGGAGCCAGCCCTGCTGTCACTACACCCAGCACCAGCCAAGTGCCGGCGCCGTTGGCAAAGTCATTCCCCGGAGTCAGCCATGTGCCCACCAGTCCCGCCGCCAAGGCCAGTCCCGCCGCCAGCAGTGGGCGGAAGTTTGGGGGGAACCCTTCGCCATTGCGGGCCACCGCGAAGCCCACCAAGCCGCCCAGCGGCCACATCAAAATCGCCGCCGGCGAGCCCAGTTTAATTGCCACCCACGTCCAAGCCCACGCGCCCGCCAGTGCGGCCAGCAAACCCGCCGCCGCTGCGCGCCATCTGCCGCGGCACAAGACCGGCAGCAAAACCGCCGTGGCCAGCCCCGCCAGCGCGCCCGGTTTTAACAACAAGTCTAGGTTCGCCCATTGCCAATCTAGTGCCGTGATGCCCGCCGCCATGCCGAGCAGGGCCGTCCCGCCGGCAACCGCCGGGGCGGGCCAGCCCTTGTTGTCGCCTCCCGTGAGCGCCGCCGCGCCTCCCGCCAAGGCGCCCACTGGCCAAAGCGCCAGCGCCATCGGCTGGCCGGTCGTGTGCGCTAGCAGTACCCATAGCAATCCCGCACCCGTGCCCGCCGCCAAGCCCGCCGCCAGTTTGCGAAAATGCCCGTTCACTTCCAGCGCCATTGGCAGCGTGCCCGCCGTCAGTCCCGCCACCAGCAGCCACACCACGCCCGGCGACTGCGCCCATTCTTTAAAACCAAACGCCGACACTCCCGCCAGCGCGCCGGCCATGGCTGTACCGGAGGCCATCCACACCAGCGCCGATCGGCGTCGATCCGGGGCCGATCCCCATGTCACCAGTCCTACCGCCGCGCCCATGGTCCAAAGTCCGAGATTGTTTAAAAGAACCAACGCGCCGCTGGCCCCGGGCAAAAATGAGGCCATGACTTTTTGGGTCACGACCATCAGCAGCATAATGGCGCACGCCGTGAGTGCGCCGGCCACGCCGGTGGTTGCGAGGGTCATACGTTGCCTCGTACCGGGCCGCGACATGATTGCCGCCATGGCCGCCAGCAAACCGCCCGCGGTCGTCCAAAGCCAAAGGCCGGGAGTGGACAGGCTGCTGGCCAGCGCGGCGGCGTTGCTGACCGACATCATTTTCCCAATGACAACCATTCCCGGCACCGTGAACGCGCCGAAAAGTGCGGCTGTCCATGCTTGTTTTTCTGGCGCGGCGCGGGCAACCAGCCAGCCAGCCCAGAGACCCAACACCGCGAGCAGGGGCAGCAGTGCGTTGCCCAGCGCCGCGCCGAGCAGATACCAGCCCAAGCCGCCGGCGACGGCTGCGCCCAAGGTTGCGCGGCCAATGCGACCCACGCCGCCGGCTGGCCACGAGAGTCCGCCGGCTACAGCCGCGGCGCAGCCCAGCGCCAGCAGGGTCATGAGAAAGCCGCCGCCGGAGAACACGCCGCCCAGTTGGAGGCCGAGGAAGCCGCACTTCATAGAGAGCATGATTAACAGCCCCAGAACAGTCGTTGAGCCCGCCACGACCACGGCCTTAAATAGATTGCTGCCGCGGGCTGCCCAAGCCCCGGCTAGCCCGGCCAGCGCGCCGAGAATCAGCCCCTCAAAACCCAGCGGACGACCGGCGGCGGCGGCGAGGTTTTCATTAGCCTCGGCCATGAAACTGTCGGTCAGCAGTTTTTTAAACTCCGCGTTGGCGCCAGCTTCCTTCAGGAAGGCAATGAACTCGTTTGGGTTGACGCCGGCGGCTGGTTGATTCTGAGCCAAGTGCGGCAGCAGTCCGCCCAGTTGGTTGGCGTCCAGCCGGTACTCCAGCATTTGTTCGCGCCAAACTCCGCGCTGTTTGCGGTACTGTTGTTCGAGCAGGGCAAAGGCTTCCGCTTGGCTGGAGATCAACGGGCTGAGGCTCTGCATGCGTTGGGCAAACTGGGGGCTGGCGGTGCCCGGGCTCAATTCATATCTATATCGCTGATATATATCCTCGGCCGGCTTGTGGGCTATGTGGCCCAGCAAGAGGCCAGCCAAGGTGGCGGTTCCGAGGCAGGCGGCGTGGATGCGCAACTGTGGGTTTCGGGCCAGCCTTGCGCCCAAGTCGCCCAGCATATTGGCCAGCCGGGGCTCGCGGCTCAGGGGGATGACCGCGGCCGTCAAGACAGTCAGCAACTCAAGCCAAAAGCTTATGCCGCCGAGGGAGCCTGTCAGTTTGCCCATGCTCAATCCGGCGGCGATGGCCTTGGCGGTGAGGATGCTTGTGGCGCATCCGCCCATGGCGATACACGCGCGTTGGCCGGGCGTGGGCGTTTCGCCTGGGCCCTCGTTGCCTGCTGCCAGCGCGGCGTAGCCGGCTAACAGCCCGGCGGGCAGCAGGAGGAAATCGATGATGCCCGAGTGGTTGCCCGTGAGCGAGGCGAGCCACAGCCAGATCGATACCCCGGCCAGTCCCCCGAGGAAACCGGCCACCAAGGTTCGGCCCAATCGGCAGCTCTCGCGCGCGAAAAAAATCCATGTGGCCGACAGCGCCGCGATGCCCACGGCGTGAATGGTGAAACGCAGCCCACCCATCAGCGCAAAGAGACCGATGCCCAGGAATGGCATCGCGATGAGGCATTGGGGATGCCGGGCCACGAGCAGGCCGTAGCCAATGACGGTCAGCGCGAAGCCCACAACGGAGCCGCTGATGCGGACGGCCCACGTGCGTTTGTCAATGCCGCGCGCTTCCTGAATGGTGGAGATGACGTTCTTGTATTGCAGTTGCGTGGCGGTTGCTGCTGCTGAGGTTGCCTGAGTTTCGCCGGGGAGATATTGGTAGACCTTACCGCGCACCATTCCCAAGGGGGAGGAGAACAGGAGAACCGCCGCCAGTGCCAGCCCGGCCGCCGCGCGCATGGGCCAGTTGGGCTGGGTGCCGGTTTCATTAAAAACAGGAATCCAACGCAGCACGGCCGCAGAGCCGATGATGGCGGCCAGTTTTAAAAACCACAGGCCGGGGCCTGCGCCCAGTCGATCACCCAGACTGCTGTCGAGGAAGACCATGGCCAGCGCAACGGGCACAATGCTCTTCCACGCGACCGCCTCGCGCCAGTGAAACACGAGTTGATAACCAATGAATGCCGCGGAGAGCGCCAGTGAGATGGGTATGCCGGAGCGATAAAAGAAGGGCACCACGAACAATGTCGCCGCGCCCGCCACCGCCGGCCACAGGCTGCGCTGGCACAGGGCGCGCAGGAAAAAATACAGCGCCAGAGCGGGCACGGTAACGGAGAACATGTCGGTGTCAAAGTAGCCGGCCATGGTGCGGTTGAAATAGCTGTGGGCCGAGGCGCCAATGAGCGCGGCCAGGAATCCCCACCAGGTGGAACCCAGCAACCGGCCAATGAGAACGAGCGGCACCGCGAGCAGACCGCCGAGCAGCGCGGGCATATAGGCCATGATTTGTTCCACCGAGATCATCGGCCGCTTGGCTGCCGCGATGGCCAGTTTCTCGGCGCGGGTGAAGGCTTTGCCCACGGGCGTTGCCTCTTCACCCATTGTGCCCAAGTCTTGCGCAATTTGCCGCGCGGTCTCCGCCGACTGCAGCGCCGTTTGCCGAAGCTCATGAGGAGTCGGGTGGGTGCCGCCCAGATCGTCCCGCGCCTTTTCGGCCAAGGACGCGCCGGCGCGCAGGAGTGTTCGCGTGGCGTTGTCCTCCGAGTTGCCGGCCAGTTTTTTAAGCCCCGCAGCACCTCGGTCCATCTCGGCCGCCGCGCTTTTTAATTCATTAAAAACAGGGCCGTTAAACCAGTCCAGCAGCTTGACCGGAAGCAGCGTGATGGGGCCGTACATGAAGGGCCCGGGCACTTCCTCGTTGGCCGAGTGCATTCCGAGATGGGCTTTCTGGATGATGGAGCCAAAGAAATAGCTGTCGTGGGTGTTGGGCAGAATCTCGCCGTTGCGCTGGTAGCCGGGCTGCTTGGCAGGCAGATGCGCTTCCTGCACCCAATAAAGACGCAGGAACGAGGCGAACAACAAAGCGGCTAGGATCAGCAGCCAAGTTGCCGCGCGGCCGGGCGCGGCGGGCATCCGGGGCGCGGGGATGGGCGCGGGCGTTGGCGGTGTCTCCTCGGCTTCCGATGGCACGTCTATAGGCTCGGATGAATCCGCCGCCGGTTGGCGTGTTTTTTTTAGTTGGTGTTTCCTCCCCACGACTGGCCCTCAAGATGAGCGCGGGAACGCCTGCGGAGAAGAAAAAGTAATTCACCGCCATCGGCTCTTTTTTAGTTGCCGGGAATCCCGATTTGTTATAGAAAATCAACCTCTTTGCAAAACAACACGACAAAAAATGAGTGATATAAAAAAAACAAGCCGCGCCGTGGCGCGTGAACTGGAGGCTTGGCTGCTGGAACTGGCCGACCTGATCTCCGCTGGCAGCGCACCCGCGAAGCCTGCCACGAAGAAACCGGGCCGCCCCGCGAAAAAGAAAAAGACGGGTCGCCCCGCCAAGAAGAAACCGGGTCGTCCGGCCAAGAAGAAAGCGGGTCGTCCGGCCAAGAAGAAACCGGGTCGTCCGGCCAAGAAGAAAGCGGGTCGTCCGGCCAAGAAGAAAGCGGCCAGCACCGCCAAGGGCGCTCCCAAGAAGCGCGGTCGCAAGCCCGGCGGCAATATGGACAAGATTAAAAAGGCCGTTGGCAAACGGGGTGCCCGCATCAAGGACATCGCCGTCAAGACCGGCATTGCCGCGTCGAATGTCAGCAACTATATCTCCCAAAACCCCGGGGTTTTTGTTAAACCCACGACGCGCGGCGGGAAGGTGTCCATGAAATAAACGGGACACCTTGAACCATGATTCATCCGCCGGCCGGCTTGGCCGGCGGTTTTTTTATTATGGGAGAGAAAACGACGGAGGCTTGGCTGGTGGCTCATACGCGGCCGAGATGCGAAAAAAAACTGGCCGCCTTTTGCCAACGCCACGAACTGGCGCATGACCTGCCCTGCTACGATTCCGTTCGCAAATACCGCGGCAAAAAAGTCACCTTCCGAAAGCCGCTGTTCCCGGGCTACCTATTCATCAAGGCAGAGCAGACCGATCACCGGTCACTGTTCCAGAGCGACTATGTTGCCAACCTCCTCACGGTGATCGACCAGGATCAGTTCACACAGCAGCTGGAGGAAATCCATGAAGCCCTCGACAGCGGCTTGGAAATCCAGTTGGCCCCGGCCATCGGCAAGGGCTCCCATGTCCTCATCAAGTCCGGCCCGCTCCAAGGAATCGAGGCTTGGGTGGAGGAACGTTACGGCATGAGTACAGTGCTGCTCAGGCTGGATTTCATTGGCCAAGCTGCGGCTGTGAAGGTGGACGCGGAACTTCTCGAGCCAGTTTAACTTGTTGTTGGTGAACAACTTTTTCAAAAACTTTCTTGCTATAAGGCAATTTTTGACTGAAAAGTTTGTTCAGTTGAAACTGAACGAGATTACCGTTCAGCCCCGTTGTAGGTTCCCAGCGAACTGACGGGCACGGGGTGTCGCCGGGCCTCTTGCCCGCGAAATCTTCCCAACGCTTTTAAGGCGTATCCCAAAATGGCCGGATTCACTGCCACGCCACCACCCATTGCCACGATGGCCCAGACCGAGAGTGACATGGTCGAGGCCTGCGGCCGGTTTGCCCAGTCACTGGGGATGGCGCGGTCGGTGGGGGAAATATACGGCCTGCTGTACCTGTCGCCAGAGTCGATGAATTTTGAGGACATCGCCAGCGCGTTGTCCCTCAGCAAGGCCAGCGTGAGCACGGGTACGCGGCAGCTCATGTCGCTGGGTTGCATACGCAAGGTCTGGCGGCGTGATGAGCGAAAGGACTATTTTGAGGCGGAGCAGGAAATTGGGATTCTCGTTAAACGCGCCTATGAAAATGTTTTCAAAACTCGACTCCAAAACGCCGAGGAGCATCTTAGTGACATGCTTGCCAGTCTTGAGTCCGACAAGGCCAAGTACGACCCGGCGGAGTTTCGCCTGAAGCAGCAGCGATTGAAGAAGCTCCTCAAGATCCAATCCCGCATCCGCAAGGTGCTACCCTTTGTGGAAAAAATTCTGTGATGAATAACATTTGCCTATTGTGAGAGTTGCGATTCACGGTTGCGGTTATGTCGGGCTGGTCACGGGCGCGTGTCTGGCGGACGTGGGGAATGAGGTGTTGTGCGTGGATGTCAACGAGGCTCGCGTTGCGTCATTAAACCGTGGCGAGGTGCCCATCCACGAGCCCGGGTTGGGCGCGCTGATTCAGGGCAACCGCGAGAACGGTCGGCTTCGGTTTACGACGGATGTGACCGAGGCGGTAGGGCATGGCGAGTTGCAGTTTATTTGCGTGGGCACGCCTCCGCGTGCGGATGGCTCGGCGGATTTGACTTACGTGCTTGAGGTGGCCCGCGCCATTGGCCGGCACATGACGGATCCTCGGGTCATCGCCGACAAGTCCACCGTGCCGGTGGGCACCGCCGATCAGGTTAGGGACGCCATTGCCGGGGAATTAAAACAACGCGGCGTGAAGGTGTCTTTCAGTGTTTCTTCCAACCCGGAGTTTCTCAAGGAAGGAGATGCGGTGGGCGACTTCATGAAGCCCGACCGAATTGTGATCGGCATCAGCGAGTCACGCGCGGCGGAGATTTTGCGCCAGTTGTACGCGCCTTTTAATCGCAACCACGAGCGCATAATTACCATGGACGTCCGCTCGGCCGAGCTCACCAAGTATGCCGCCAACGCCATGCTCGCCACCAAGATCAGTTTCATGAACGAGATGTCTAACATCGCCGAGCACGTGGGCGCGGACATCGAGCAGGTGCGCCTGGGCATCGGCTCCGACTCGCGCATCGGCTACTCGTTCATCTACCCTGGGTGTGGTTATGGCGGTTCCTGTTTCCCCAAGGACGTGCGCGCGATCGACCAAACTGCGCGCGCCAACGGCTATCAGCCGCGCATCCTGCCCGCCGTCGACGCCGCCAACGAGGCGCAAAAGAACGTACTCTTCGAAAAGATTAAATCTCGCTTGGGTGAATTGGCGGGCAAAACAATCGCCATTTGGGGCCTTTCATTTAAACCAAACACCGACGACATGCGCGAGGCCTCGAGCCTCGTGCTGATCAGGGCGCTCCTCGCCGCCGGGGCCCAAGTGCGCGCGCATGACCCGGAAGCGATGGAGGTCGCTCGCGATCAACTGGAGTCGGCGGAGGGCGTTGCGTTCTGCGATTCCCCGCTAGCCGCGTTGCAAGGTGCGAACGCCTTGGCTATCGTGACAGAATGGAAGGCTTTTCGTAGCCCGGATTTTGACGTCATCCGCGCCGTGTTAAAGGAGCCGTTGATCTTCGACGGCCGCAACCTGTACGATCCCGCCAAGGTGGCGGTCGCCGGCATCGAGTACCACGCCATCGGCCGACCGGTGGCTCATCCCGCGAAATGAAAATTGGCATAATTGGCTTGGGTTATGTGGGGCTGCCGCTGGTGATCCAGTTTGCCAAGTCAGGCGCGGAGGTGCTGGGTCTGGACTTGGATCTCGCCAAGGTCGAGGCCATCAACCGCGGTGAAAGCTATATCAAGCACGTGCCCAGTTCTGCCCTGCGCGAACAGGTCGAGACGGGCCGGCTGGCGGCGACAGAAAGTTTTGCGCGCGTGCAGGAACTCGAGGCCGTGCTTATTTGCGTGCCGACCCCGCTCAACGAACAGCGCGAGCCGGATCTTTCCTACGTGCTGGATACCGGCCGCGCCATCGCGCCGCATCTGTCCGAGGGCGTTGTGGTGATTCTAGAGTCCACCACCTATCCCGGCACCACTGAGGACGAGTTGCGGCCGGTTCTCGAGGGGGGCAGCGGTCTCAAGGCGGGAACTGATTTTCACCTCGCCTA
>Ga0114993_10006005_pt1 | contig 11552 bp, 15 predicted proteins | sample ArcticOcean_MG_C_FD_87042 | JGI IMG/M metagenome (GOLD analysis project Ga0114993, IMG submission 87042) | Marine microbial communities from western Arctic Ocean - ArcticOcean_MG_CB2_150 | ecosystem: Environmental > Aquatic > Marine > Oceanic | place: Arctic Ocean: Canada Basin | collected...
AGTTCCAATAGATAACCTTAGACAAAGGTTTTTAAGTAAAAATATTTAAAAAGTATATAATGTCTATAAATCTATACGTAAAAATATTTATTTTTTATAGACTTTACCTAAATAACTATCTATAAATTTTTTGTTTTTTACAAGAATTTTTAAAATATTATTTCTAAGATTTTTTAATATTCGGTTAGAAATATGAAAAATAAAATAATTAAATTTTGATCTTTTAATAATTAGATTTGTTTTTTCTGCTCTATTTTTAAAATATATATTTGGAATATCAGAATTATTGTCTTTAATTAAATTAAAAATTTCATATGCAGATTCAACTGCTTGCGAAGCTCCCTGCGCCATTGTTGGAGGAAAAGTATAGAAGGCATCACCAATATAAAATACATTTCTATAAATAGATTTAATAGGTACAGTGGATGTATATATAGGCCATAAGGTTAAATTTTCTCTGAAAAAGTTAACTAAATTTTTATTTTGTTTAAAAATTTTATTATTTAAGATTGTTTTTATGTCTTCTTTGTTTTCTAATTTTTTTCTAATTATACAAACTAAATTGATTTCTTTGTTTTGATTCATTGGGTATAAAACTAGATGAGCATTAGATCCCATAATTAAAGATATGTTATTACCATTAAAATTAGGAATGTCTTGAGATTTAATTTGAGTTCTAATTGCAATAGCTTTGTAGAAATTTGGTCGAAATATTTTATTTTCTATAACTGATTTTGTATTAGAAAAAACTCCATCTGCAACTACTAAATAGTCAACCTCATCACTTGATCCATCGGTAAAGTAAAGATTGATTTTTTTATTTATTTTTTTTACACTTTCAATTTTTTTACGAAATATTATTAAATTAGATAATAAATTTTCTTTTAAAAATCTAACCAAAGTAGATCTTTTAAGTGTTGTGTATTTTTCATTTATTGAATTGAAAGTGGTCAAATCTAAATCGCAAATCTTATTACAATTTATTGAATAAAAATCTAATTTAGATGGAAAATATTTTTCGTTTTTATTTAATTTATCAAAATTAATTTTGTTTAAAATAGAAACGCTATTAACTGATAGTTGAATACCAAAACCTTCATCTAAACTTAAATTTTCTTCTTTTTCGTATAGGATAAACTCAAAATTAGCATTTGTATTTAAAAGTCTTGCAAGTGTCAGTCCTGCTATACCCGATCCAATAATTGCTATCTTTTTTTTCATTAATATAAATGGACAATTTTCCTAAAAATTTTTTTAGTAAACGATGGAATAAAATCATTACTTTTATTAAGTGAATACCAATAATATTGATAGGGTAACTTTAAAGAAAACTTATAGTATAAGTTAATATTTAATTTTTTGTTTGATATAGAATTTTTATAATTGCATATAAATTTCCAATTTTTATTTTTTTTAGATCTTGCTTTAACCTTTGGTAAACTAAACTTTTTTAAAAAACCTAAATTATTATTTTTGGTTAATGCTATTTGTTTTGTATTTTTTTTTAAATAACAAAAAATGTCATAATTCTTTAGATTAATTTTTATTTTTCTATTAAATTTAATTTTTAAATCTGATTTATAATATGAACAGATTTTATTAATCTTGCACTCTCGACATTTGGGATCTTTAGGTTTGCATATTAACGCACCGAATTCCATAAGAGCTTCGGCTAAATCTCCATTCCTTTCGGTTTTAAATAAATTTTCTGTTTTTATGGTATTTGAATTTAGTAATCTAGATAAAACTCTTTTAACATTTCCATCGATTCCAATACGTGGTTGGTTATAAAGTAGAGCTAGTAGTATATTTCCAGTATAATCTCCTATTCCTGGTAACTCTTTTAGTTTTGTTAAACTGTTGGGAATTTTACTGTTGTAATTTTTAACTAATATTTTTGATGTTCTATGTAAATTTTTTGCTCTTCTATAAAAACCTAAACCTTCCCATAATTTTAGAATCTGTTTTTCTTTACTTTTTGATAAAGTTTCCAAATTTGGAATTTTTTTAACAAAACTATTAAAATATGGGATTACTGTTTTTACCTGTGTTTGTTGCAGCATAAATTCGCTTAATAGTCTGTAATATTGCTTTTTTCTTGAATTTTTACTTATTCGCCATGGAAGTGTGCGCTTGTTATTATCATACCATGTAAGAATTTTTTTTGATAAATTAATATTATTTATATGCATAACAAACGAAATAATAGAGAAACCAAAACGTACGTTCAAGGATTAAGACCATTTGGAAGTACTTTGCCACGTGGGGTTAAAGGTATTCTCAAAAGGAATGGGTATAATTATTCAGAAATAATTAATAAATGGAATCTTTTAGTGGGGAATGACATTTCTAAACATTGCCACCCCAAATCAATTAAAATGTCACAAGAAAATAAAAATGGAACATTGATTTTATCAGTACAAAGAGGAAATGAAATAGATATAGAATATTCAAAAAAAAATATTATTAATAAAATTAATAGTTATTTTGGCTACAAACTAATTGATGAAGTTAAATTACAAACCGCAAATTCAAAAATTATGAAGGAAAAAAAGCAAAATATATTAAGTGTATCTGCTAAAAAATTTGAAGTTAAAATAAACAAAATTAAAAACAATAGTATCAGAAACTCATTATCTCAACTTTTACATATAGTAAAAAATGATTAAATTAAATTTAAACAATAAAATCTTTTTTTTAATAAAAATAATTTTAATTTATTTTATTTTTTCATTAAAGTCATATTCTGATAATTCAGATATAAAAAATAATTTTGTTGTTCTTGGAATAAACGAGGCGCCGATAAAAATTAAAGTTTTTTCATCTTTTACATGTCCACATTGTGCAAAATTTCACATAGATGTTATTCCAAAAATTAAAAAAAAATATATTGAAAGTGGTGTAGTGCAATTGATTTTTATTGATTTTCCACTAGACAAAGTAGCATTTAATGTATCGAAGTTACTGCATTGTTTACAAAAAAATTATCAATTAGATTTCTTGGATACTATCTATGAAACTCAAAGGAACTGGGTGACTGGTTCGGATGAAAATGATATTAATAAAAATTTAAAGAAAATTGTTAAAACTTTGGGGATAAATTCTATCCAATTTGATAAGTGTTTAGATAATGAGGTCATTAGTGATAAAATATTAAACGGTAGAATAGACGCTAGTAAAAAATATTCGATAAGTTCAACACCAACAATTGTAATTAATGAAAAAAAACTTAAAGGTTCTACTAGTTTTAAAGATATAGAAAAATATATAGAAAATATTATTTAATTTATGAAATTTAAAAGGCTTGATTTAACAGGATTCAAATCATTTGTAGATAGAACTACAATGCCCATCGAAAATGGTTTGACTGGAATTGTTGGTCCAAACGGTTGTGGAAAATCAAATATAGTTGAATCTATAAGATGGTGCATGGGAGAAACGTCTGCAAAGAGTATGCGAGGCTCTGGTATGGAAGACGTAATTTTTTCAGGCACTGCTAACAAAACTTCAAAAAATATTGCAGAAGTTTCTTTAACTTTGGATAATTCTGATAAAGATGCACCTTCTCAATATAATGAATTGGATATAGTTAATGTAAAAAGAAGAATAACAAAAGATAAAGGTTCAAGATATTTTATCAATGATAAAGAGATGAGAGCCAGAGACGTTCAAACTCTTTTTGCTGATTTGTCAACTGGAGCTCACTCACCTTCGATGATTAGCCAAGGAAGAATTGGAGCGTTAATCACTGCAAAGCCAGCAGATAGAAGAACAATACTAGAAGAAGCCGCAGGAATTTCAGGAATTCATGTTCGTAGACACGAATCTGAATTAAGACTTAATTCAGCCGAAAATAATTTAAAAAAAGCTGACGAATTAAGAAAATTGCAAGAAAGACAATTAGAAAATTTAAAAAAACAAGCAATTGAAGCATCAAAATATAAAACAATTTCAGAAGAAATAAAAAAAATTGAAGCTGGCCTTTATTACATAAAATCAATGGAGATTGAAAAAGAAATAAACGCTACTAAAAGTATTACAAGCGAATCTGATGAAGAGGTAAATAAACTAAAATTTATAATTAGTGAAAAAAATAATTTACTAGAAAAATCCAACTCAAAACTTAAACCCTTAAGAGATAAAAATATTGAAATACTTTCAAAAATACAAAGACTTAATTTAGAATTGCAAAATTTAGAAGATGAAGAAAAAAGAATTAAGAGTGATAAAGATAGATTATCAAAGTCACAAAATATATTAATTGATGATATAGAAAGAGAAAAAAATATTATTCTTGAAGCTAAATCAAATGAAAAAAGATTAGATGAAGAAAAAAATCTATTAATTAATACTGAAGAAAAATATTATGATTTAGAAAAAAAAACAGAAAACGATCTTCATATAGCCACTACAGATCTTAAAAATCAACAGGGACACCTTGAAAAAACTTCTAAAGAATTGATCTCTAGCTCTGATTCAGAGGGTGATTTAAAAAATCTAAAAGATTCTCTTTATTATTTAGAAAAGAGTCAAAAATCTATTAAGGATGGAAATTTTAACGAAGCTTCAAATATGATTAGTCAAGCACAACAAAATTTAAAAATAATAGTATCGAGTATCGAAAAATTTGTAGGCAAGAATACTTTGGAGGAATTTAACAAAATTAACGATGAAATAAAAATCTTACAAGAAAAATATGCCAGTGCATTTAGCAAAAATCAATCAATAAAAGCAGATTCTATAAAAAGACAAGAAAGAATAAAAAATATTGATACAGAGATTCAAAATTGGAAAAATCTTAAATTTAACTCTGAAACAATGTCAAATCAATTGAAAGAAAGAATTGATAAAGTAAAAATTGATTTAGAAAATATTTATAAATTACCAGAACAAAATGCTGTAAAAAAAGGACAGCTAATGCAAAATATATTAGACACTGAAATTAAAAAAGATGAATTATTTAATGATCTTGAAAGAGCCGAAGAGGAGTATCAAAAAATAAATAAAGAAATAAAAGAATTTGAACAGAAAATGATGATTGCAAGAGAAAATAAAGCTAGATCTGGCGCCACTTTAGAAGGTCTTGAGAATAGAAAGAAAGATTTAATTAGTTCCTTAAAAAATGATTTAAATATTAATGAAAATAATTTATTAGATAATTCAGATTTAAAAAATATTCAAGATTTTCCAAATGTAATAGAACAAGAAGATAAGTTAGATTCTAAAAAGAATGAAAGAGAACGTCTTGGTGCAGTAAATTTAAGAGCAGATGAAGAAACTATTCAATATAAAGATACAATAAAAAAAATAGAAAAAGACCGCGAAGATTTAATTTCTGCAATATCAAAACTAAGAGCAAGCATAAATGAACTTAACCAAAAAGGTAGGGAGAGACTTTTAGATGCTTTTGAAAAAGTTAACAAAAAATTTAGTGATGTTTATACAAAACTTTTTAGTGGTGGTAGTGCAAAACTAGAATTGGTTGAATCAGACGATCCTTTGGAAGCTGGACTAGAAATGTTAGTAAGTCCTCCAGGTAAAAGATTGCAATCAATCACATTATTATCAGGTGGTGAACAAGCCTTAACAGCTTTATCTTTAATATTTGCAGTCTTTTTGACGAGTCCAGCTCCTATTTGTGTCTTAGACGAGGTCGATGCCCCACTAGATGATGCAAACATAACAAGATTTTGTGCATTGTTAGATGAATTAAATAAAATTACTGAAACTAAGTTTATAATTATAACACACCATGCCTTGACTATGTCCAGAATGAATAGATTGTATGGTGTCACAATGCCAGAAAAAGGCATTAGCCAATTAGTTTCTGTGGATCTGGAAAAAGCTGAAGATTTAGTTGCTTAAATAATAAAAATAAATGAAAAATCTAAAAGAAATATCGACTCGCCTTAAAATTGCAAAAGAAAATTTTTCTAAGACTTATAAAAAAGATACCGAGAGTACAAATGCCGCATCATTTGGAAAAGCTTTTAAAATTAGTACAGAATTAGTAGCCTCTGTTGTTGTAGGAACAACAATAGGGTTTATTTTTGACAGCTGGTTTGATACTAAACCGTTGTTAATAATTATTTTTTTTATTTTAGGTGTAACCGCTGGTATATTTAATGTAATAAAAACAGCAAAAAGAATGCAAAAAAAATTATAGTATTACATAGAAAGTAAAAATGACCTCAAATCCAATGCACCAGTTTGAAGTATACAAAATAGGACCTGAAATAAATATAAATGGCATAAATCTTTCTTTTACAAATTCAAGTTTATTTATGGCAGTAAGTGCAATATTAATTTTATCATTACTTTTTTTTGGAACTAAAAAAAAATTATTAATACCGTCTAAAATTCAATTAATAACTGAAATGAGTTATTCATTTGTTGCAAAAATGATAAGTGATACCGCAGGATCTAATGCTAAATCTTTTTTTCCTTTCATATTTACTTTATTCATGTTTGTTTTGTTTTGTAATATGGTTGGAATGCTACCTTACTCTTTTACAGTAACTAGTCACATAATTATTACATTTATGTTGGCGGCAATTGTATTTATAGGAGTAACTATTATTGGTTTTATAAAACATGGTTTAAAATATTTACAACTCTTTGTGCCAAAAGGAGTTCCAATTGTACTTTTGCCTTTAATAATTATTATTGAAGTTATATCATATTTAAGCAGACCGGTTAGTTTATCGGTACGTTTATTTGCAAACATGATGGCTGGACACACTATGTTAAAAGTGTTTGGCGGGTTTGTAATAAGTTTAGGATTGCTAGGTGGTTGGCTGCCGCTTGGTTTTTCTATTGCATTAACAGGACTAGAAATACTTGTTGCTTTTCTTCAGGCCTATGTTTTTGCAATTTTAACATGCATTTATTTAAATGATGCATTAAATTTACACCACTAAAAATAAAGGAGATAAAATGGAGTTAGAAGCAGCTAAGATGATAGGGGCAGGACTTGCAGCGATTGCTTTAGCAGGTGCTGGTGTTGGTATTGGTATTATTTTTGGAAATTATTTATCTGGTGCGATGAGAAATCCATCTGCAGCACAAAAACAATTTCCGAACTTACTTTTAGGATTTGCTTTAGCAGAAGCTACTGGTTTATTTGGTTTAGTAGTTGCGTTAATAATTTTATTTGCATTTTAAAAAATAAAGATAAAGTTTTTTTATGAAAAAGTTTTGCTATGCTTTATGCATTGGGTTAATCTTCTATGTAAATAAAGCTTATGGATCTGAGGCAGGAATGCCTCAGCTAAATCCTGAGTTTTGGATATCTCAAATATTTTGGCTAACAATTATCTTTTCAATTTTATATTTAATTATATGGAAAATATTTTTACCCAAAATTTCTTATAACATTGAAAATAGAAAATCTAAGATAGTTAACAATCTTGGCGAAGCTGAAAAACTTAAAAGAGATGCAGAAGAAAAACTTAATAAATATAATCAAATAATTGAGGACACTCAGAAAGAAGCAAAAAAAATAATTGAAGAAAGTAAAAAAAAAATTGATATAGATATTGTAAATAAAAAAAATAAGTTTAATGATGAAATAAAAAAAGAAATAGCTGTCACGGAAAAAGAAATAAAAAACTTAAAACAATCCTCAGTATCAAACATAAATAATATAGCAGCAGAAATTTCTGGGCTTGTAATAAAACAACTGTTTGAATCAGATATTAACAAAAGTAATGTCACTGCAATTGTAAATGATATATCTAAAAGACAATTGGGAAAAAATCTATGATAATAGATGCAACCTTTTGGGTAGCTATATCTTTTTTTATTTTTATAGGGGTATTAATTTATTTGAAAGTTCCTCAAAAGGTTAACACCTCACTTAATGGAAAAATAAATGAAATAAAATTAGAGTTAAATGAATCTGAAATACTAAAAACTGAAGCCAAAAAATTATTGAGTAGCTATGAAAGTAAAATAGATAAGTCAAAAAAAGAAACACGGCAAATTATTGATTTAGCAAAAAAAGAAAGTGAAAAAAATATTTTAGATAAATCAAAAAAATTTCACCAAATAATGGAGTATAAAAAAATAGATTTAGAACAAAAAATTTATCAAATGAAAGAGGACGCAATAAGAGATATAAAAAACATCTCCGTAAAAATAAGCATGAAAGCTATAGAACATTTAATTGTAAATTCAATTGATAGAAGCAAGCTAGAAAAGCTTTATGACAAAAACCTGGAACAGGTTAAAAGTTCATTAAAAAATACTAAAGCTTAAAAAGGCATTAGACATAATGCAATTGATTTTTGCTTACTTTATAACTTTATAAAATTCTTTACATAAATTTCTAAAAAACTAACAATACTTTATTTTTAAAAACAGTATATAAATAATAAAAAAATGGCGGTTTATACAAAATTATCTGAGAGTAACTTAAAAGAATTTTTCTTAAATTATAATTTAGGTAAATTGCTTAATTATAAAGAAATTAAAGAAGGAATAGAAAATACTAATTATTTTATCCAAATGGAAAGTGGAAAATTTATACTTACATTATATGAAAAAAGAGTTGAAGAAAAAGACTTGCCTTTCTTTATAGGTTTAATGAAAAACCTTTTTGATAAAAATTTTCCATCTCCAAACCCCATAATAAATAAAAATGGAAATTATATAACAGAAATTAAAAATAAAAAAGCTGCTGTTATTTCTTTTTTAATCGGTAAAACAAAAAAAAATTTAATCCAAATGAATGTTATCAGGTTGGTTTATATACAGCTCGATTACACTTTATAACAAAAAATTTATCTGGAAAAAGAGAGAATAAACTTTCTGTCAATTCATGGAGAGAAATATACAATAAAGTTAAAAATGATTGTTCTAAAATTCATAAAAATCTTCCAAAAATAATAGAAAAAAATTTAGCTGAAATCGAAGATAACTGGCCAAAAAATATACCTTCTGGGATAATTCATGCAGATTTATTCCCAGACAATATTTTTTTTAATAATAATAAATTATCCGGAATCATAGATTATTATTTTTCATGCCATGATTTTTATGCTTTTGAGATAGCAATATGTTTAAATGCTTTGTGTTTTGAAGGACAAAATCAAAACTTAAGTTTTAATGTAACAAAAGCAAAAAATTTTATTAATGGTTATTCAAGCGTAAGAAAATTAACAGATCAAGAAAAAAAATCTTTAAAAGTATTGTGCCAAGGTGCTGCTATAAGATTTTTGCTTACAAGAGTTTTTGACTATTTAAATCTGATAGACGGTGCACTGGTAAAAATTAAAGATCCCATTGAGTATTTAAAAAGATTAGAATTTCACGATAATGTAAAGAACTATGAAGATTATTTTTTTTAATTGTGAATATTGATATTTATACAGATGGTGCATGTATGGGAAATCCAGGACCTGGTGGGTGGGCTGCTGTCATTCTAATCGAAAAAGTAAAAAAAGAATTGTTTGATGGAGAGAAACTTACCACAAATAATCGAATGGAGCTCACAGCAGCAATTAAGAGTTTGGAGTATTGCAACTCCCTTAAAGATAAACAAGTATTAATAAATCAAATTACAATTTATACCGATTCTACCTATGTCAAAGAAGGAATCACAGTTTGGATCAACAATTGGAAAAAAAATAACTGGAAAACAGCTAATAAAAAAAATGTAAAAAACTTGGACCTCTGGAAAAAACTTAAAGATCTAGTAGAATCTAAACATATCGTGTGGCATTGGGTGAAGGGTCATTCGGGAGATCCAATGAATGATTTGGCTGATAAATTAGCAAAAGATGCAACTCCTATCTGATATATTAATTAAATTCTTTCCAAAATATAGTTTTGTATTTTTTTTAAATCTTTAGGTAATTTATCGTACTTTTCTTTTTCCTTTAATATATTTTTAAGACTTTCAGGAAAATTTGGTTTGATGTTTGTGGCTTTCATCACTGTATTAGGAAACTTAGCTGGATGTGCCGTTGATAAAATTACAATTTTTCCTTCTAGAGGTATTTTTTTAACTACTCCTACTGCAACAGCTGTATGAGGATCAATTAATATTCCTTTTTCTTCATATATTTCTTTTATGACTAACTCAGTTTCTTTATCAGACAAACTGCCAGCAGAAAAAGTTTCATTAATTTTATTTACATCTTCTTTTTCAAGAATAAACTCTCCATGTTTTTTAAAATGATCCATTAATTTTGACGTTTTTTTTGAATCGCAAGAAAAGATATCAAAAATTAATCTTTCAAAATTGCTTGCCACCTGGATATCCATGCTTGGAGAATTTGTATGATCTACTTTTATAGGCTTATATATACCAGTAAGAACTACTCTTTTTAAAATATCATTACTATTAGTTGCTATTATTAATTTATTAATGGGAAGTCCCATTTTTTTAGCAATGTAACCAGCATAAATATCCCCAAAGTTTCCTGTGGGAACAGAAAAGTTTAATTTTTCTCCATGTTTGGCAATCTGAAAATACGAAAAGAAGTAATATACAATTTGAGCGGCAATCCTTGCCCAATTTATTGAATTTACCCCTGACATATTTATTGATTCACTAAAGTTTTTGTCGACAAACATTGATTTAACAAATTTCTGACATTCATCAAAATTACCCGCTACAGCAATGTTAAATATATTTTTTGAATGATCTGTGGTCATAAATTTTCTTTGCACCTCAGATATTTTATCTTCTGGATGTAAAACAAAAATCTTCATATTTTTTCTACCTCTTATAGCACTTATAGCGGCTGCTCCAGTATCTCCAGAAGTAGCTACAACAATATTAATTTTTAAATTATTTTTTTCTAAAATTTTTTTATACATATTTCCAATGATCTGCATGGCTATATCTTTAAATGCTAATGTGGGGCCGTGGAATAACTCTATTAAGTTTAATTGTTCTATTTGTTTTATTTCTATAACATTTTTTACTCTAAAATTTTTATAAGAATCATCAACTAATTCTTTTATTTCTTTTTCGCTAAATTGATCACTACAAAAATTTAAAACTACTTTGGCAGCTAGTTCATTGTATGAAAGTTTGCTTAGATTTTTAAGTTCATTTAAAGTATATGACGGTATCTTTTTAGGCACAAAAAGTCCTCCGTCATTAGCTAAACTTTTTAAAAAAACATCCTTAAAAGAGAAAATTTTTTCTTTATTTCTAGTGCTTATATATTCCATACCATGTTAATAATATAGAATTTAGATATTATCTAGGCAAAAACATTAGTCTAGGAGTATAGAGATTATTTTTCTTGGGAAATTTCTTTTTTATTAGGAAAATATTTCTTCCAAGCCCAATTAGCAAAACCCAAAAGAACTAATGACGAAATAATAATAGTCAGGGCTATTTTTGCACCATTATTATCACTAACACAAACAGCGCATAGATAGTTTACTACATCTGCTTTAACTATTAAATTTTGCGTTATCATTATTAACTCTCCTTTTCTTTGTACTCTTTATAATCGAAAAAAGTAAACTGTATAGTAACCTCTTTAATATTTTTTGTCTTGCTATCTTTTGTCACCTCAGGGTCAATTAAT
>Ga0114993_10006007_pt1 | contig 11551 bp, 9 predicted proteins | sample ArcticOcean_MG_C_FD_87042 | JGI IMG/M metagenome (GOLD analysis project Ga0114993, IMG submission 87042) | Marine microbial communities from western Arctic Ocean - ArcticOcean_MG_CB2_150 | ecosystem: Environmental > Aquatic > Marine > Oceanic | place: Arctic Ocean: Canada Basin | collected...
AACAACCAAAGAATCCGATTTGGAAGACATATTCCTCATGCTGACACAGGAAACCTAGCCGTCCAAATTAAGTTCCTGATTGGACGAGAGTAAATAATTTTTGCAGGGGCTACATTGACCGATGATTGCTACAAGCGACTAAACCCCCGGAGGGGGCATGTCCTACTGGCTCTGTTGGTTTGTTTTTTGTCAGCTTGTTCTCCTCACTTAAGATTACCCGGTAACGCCGTGATCGATCCTGAGTTAACCAGTACCGCAATTGTTATGCCGGACGGGGCAAGCTTGCCGCTGTATACATGGCCTCATTCAGGAATGCCACGAGCTATCGTACTGGCATTACATGGTTTCAATGATTACGGTGAATTTGTAAAGGATGCAGCCATATATTTGGGAACTCAGGGTGTCAAAGTCTATTCCTACGATCAAAGGGGGTTTGGGCGGGCACCTCACCAGGGTTTTTGGCCGGGGACGAAAGCTTTGAGCCAAGACTTTACAATCTCCGCAAGGCTTTTGAGAGATAGCCACCCCGGGATTCCCTTATATGTCCTTGGACACAGTATGGGTGGTGCAGTTATCATGGCAGCGCTAACTAGTAATAACCCGCCCATGGTAGAGGGGGCAATCCTCGTGGCTCCAGCTATTTGGGGCCGAGTAACAATGCCCTTTTATCAAAGGTGGTTGCTTGCACTGGCTGCTCGGACGTTACCGTGGCTTAAGCTCTCAGGGAAGGGGTTGGGTATCAAGCCGTCTGATAACATTGAAATGTTAAGAATGCTTGGCCGTGATCCTTTGGTTATAAAAAATACACGCATTGATACCCTATGGGGTTTAGTTAATTTGATGGATAAGGCGCTGGAAGCAGCTCCGTTATTTAATGCGAGGAGCTTGATCCTTATAGGGAACAACGATCAGGTTATTAATGATAAATCCATGGATCTAATGCTTTCTCTTTTACCCACATCGGCGAAAGTACGGCAGACAAAAATACGTTATAAAAGCGGATATCATATGTTGCTTAGGGATCTAAAGGGTAAGAGGGTATGGCAGGATATCTTGGATTGGGTCCTATTAGCCTCTTCTTGAAGCCAAAAATTAGAGTGCCCTCGGGTTTGAGGGAAGAAGATAAAGGATGATTTTCAGTTATCAGTTGTATTATCAATATTGAAATTTTACCTTCTAAGAAGTTGTGAATTTTGATATTTCTAAAGACATCGTCATAAGGACTTAATTGGTTTATACTAGTAGACTTACAGGACCCGTAACGAATTTAATATGTTAATAACTAAGCGCCCGTAGCTCAGCTGGATAGAGTGTCGGCCTCCGAAGCCGAAGGTCACAGGTTCGAATCCTGTCGGGCGCGCCACAACCAAGCTTGGCCCATGTTACCCCCTATTCTTACACTCCGCGATATTTCCTTGACCTTTGGTTCTCACCCCCTTTTAGAAAATGTAAATTTATCTGTAACGGAAAGGGATAGGCTGTGCGTGGTAGGTCGAAATGGCTGTGGAAAATCAACGCTGATCGAAATTGCTTCAGGTTTGGTTGAAGCAGACACCGGCGAAAGGTTTGTCAAGCCTGGAGTGACGTTCCGCTATTTACCACAGGAACCTGATTTATCAGGATTTGAGACTTGTTTAAAGTACATTGAAGCTGGTTTAGCACCTGAAGATGATTTCTATAAAGTTTCTCAACTTTTGGAGCAATTAGGCTTAAAAGGAGACGAGAAACCAAATTGTTTATCGGTTGGAGAAGCTCGAAGATGTGCCCTGGTCCGTGTTCTTGCGCCAGAGCCGGACATATTATTTTTAGATGAGCCTACCAACCACCTTGATTTATCCGCGATCAAATGGCTCGAGAGCTATTTGGACAACTCTAAGTCGGCGTTGGTCTTGATTAGTCATGACCGTCATTTTTTGGAAAAACTTACTCGCTCTACCCTTTGGATAGATCGCGGCGAAGTGCGGCGTTTGGACAAGGGTTTTAGCGCATTTGAACCCTGGCGCGACAAAGCCTTAGAACAGGAAGAAACAGAAAACCACAAACTTAAACGTAAAATTCACAGGGAAAAACACTGGTTGATCCATGGAGTAACTGCCCGGCGAAAACGCAACCAAGGCCGTTTGCGGGCTCTCAAAGAAATGAGAAAACAGAGCCAAGAGAAGCGCGCTACAGTCGGCAATGTAAGAATGGTTGCTTCAGACAGCGAGTTGTCCGGAAAGATAGTAGTAGAGGTTGAGCAGGTTTCTAAGTCGTTTAATGAGTCTAATATTGTTAAGGATTTCTCCACCCGGATAGTACGCGGTGACAGAGTGGGGATTATCGGATCCAATGGTGTCGGAAAAACTACATTACTCAATTTACTAAACGGTACTTTGTGTGCGGATTCTGGAACAGTGCACGTCGGACATACTGTTCAAATGGTATCTCTAGATCAAAGGCGAGAAAAGCTCAATTTAACGGAGACGCTCTCAGAAACACTTACGGGTGGGCATGGGGACTCCGTGGTTTTTAACGGCCGCCCTAGGCACGTTATTAGCTATATGAAAGATTTTTTGTTTAAGCCTGAACAGGCGGGCACTCCGATCCGCGAGTTATCGGGTGGAGAGCGTGGTAGACTTTTGATTGCGGCGGCATTGGCGCGGCCTTCTAACCTTTTAGTTCTTGACGAACCGACAAATGACCTAGATTTGGAAACCCTCGACGTATTGCAGGAAATGCTAAGTGAATACCACGGTACGGTTCTTCTAGTGAGCCACGATCGCGACTTTTTGGATAGAGTTGTTACTTCTTTAATAGTCTCCAATGGTGATGGGCGATGGGTTGAATATGCCGGAGGATATACGGATATGTTGGCTCAAAGTGGCACCGATAATCAGCTTAATTCTAACCTTATTCTGAGACCTACAAAAAAACGGGGTTCTAGTAACAGGAACAGACAAGGATCTAGTTCCCGGTTGAGGTTGTCCTATAAAGACGTTTACGCTCTTGAGGTGTTGCCCCAAAAAATCACACAGATGAGCGCAGAAATTGATAAATTAAAGATGGAACTTGAAGTTCCTGATTTATACTTAACCAACTCTAAAAAGTTTCAAATTACGGCTGATAAATTGCACCAGGCTGAAGGCAGGTTGGCACAATTGGAAGAAGAATGGCTCGCTCTCGAAATAAAGCGGGAGGAATTGGAAGGTTTCTAACAGCAGTTATTTTCTATCTTCCACGTCCAGTCCGGTTCATTTGCAGAATAAGTGGTTTCAAAATTGTTTGGGTTCATTACCTATTGGTGGATGTTATTCATAGACTTGCGAAAAGGATCCGCCGGATAAGTACCAAGAACGCGAACTTCTGTTGAAAAAAAATTAAGCTCTTCTAGAGCGAGTTTTACTGCATGGTTATCAGGGTGACCTTCAACCTCGGCATAAAACTGAGCAGCAACAAATGCACCATCGATCAAATAGCTCTCTAGTTTAGTTATATTGACACCGTTGGTGGCAAAACCGCCAAGAGATTTATAAAGTGCTGCCGGTACATTACGGACCCGAAAAATAAAGCTTGTCATAACGTCAACTTCATCCGGAGCAACCTGAGCCGGTTCTGGTGCCATTAACAGAAAGCGCGTAGTGTTGTGATCGGCGTCTTCTATGTTATTCTGCAATGACTCGAGGCCGTAGGTTTCTCCTGCTAGCTTTGTTGCAATGGCTCCGTGGCTCTTATCACCTCTTTCCGCAATGTCGCGTGCAGCGGCGGCTGTATCCACGTGAACTACGGGTGTAACTCCTTGGCGCTGAATGAACTTGCGACATTGATTGAGGGCATGCACATGGGAATGGACGTGAGAAAGGTCTTCTAATATAGCCCCTTTCACGGCTAAGAGATTGTGTTCGACGCGTTGGAAATGCTCCTCAATAATGTGGAGCCTGGAAGCAGGTAAGAGATGATGAATGTCAGCTACTCGACCAGCGACAGAGTTGTCGATGGGAATCAGGGCTAAATCTGCTTCACCCGTACTGACAGCTGCGAAGGTGTCTTCAAACGAATGACACGGCAAGGTTTTCATGCTTGGCCTTATACGACGACAGGCCAGATCAGAGTTTGCTCCTATTTCACCCTGAAAAGAAATTATCTTCGCGGACTTTGCCATGGTAATTAGACCTAACTAATTTGATGAACTATGGTTGACGCCAGTTAACCACTGTTGATATCGTAAGCCATAATTTAATTAACCTGGGTCTATTCAAAATTCGATTGCCCAAGGTAGAATTTGATTGAGGTAATAAATGCCATGTTTTAACAAACCTTGAAATAATTGGTTTTGGTTGGTGGCTTCCTGTATACATTTTTGTTAGGTTCAACCTATACCCGGTTCGCCTACTATAAAAACAGAGGGTGGGAAAGGCCCTTTTTTGCACGGTGTTACGAATTTACGTTTAACAATCATAGATCGAGAAGGACCGATCCATGTGGAGCATTAATACAAATAAGTATTTGGGTGGCTTTATAGTCGTTGCTTGGCTTTTGCTAGTTGTCGATTTTGTAGGGGATCAATTAATACCTCCCATAGAGCCAATCGTATCAAAGGCTTCTGCTGAAACAGTTTCCGCTGAAAAAGCTGCAGACAAACCTGCCGTTCCAGAACAGCCACTTAATGTTCTTTTGGCTACAGCAAATGTGGACAAGGGCAAAAAAGTGGCAAAGAAGTGCGTTGCGTGTCACAGCTTTGAGAGTGGTGGTAAAAACAAGGTCGGTCCTAATCTTCATAATATCTTGGGCAAAAATCGGGCGGGCGCGTCAGGGTTTGCCTATTCTAGTGCTATCAAGACTATGGGTGGTAAATGGGGATTTGAGGATATGAATGCTTTTCTGAAAAAACCCAAGAAGTTCATGCCGGGTACAAAAATGTCTTTCTCAGGTCTTAAAAAGGCCGGAGATCGAGCTGCGGTTATACTTTATTTGCGCTCATTTTCTGATTCTCCCGTCACTCTTCCGTAAATCTTTGGAGATATGCACGTCAACGAAACCTATGTTGACCTCGCGGGGCGTCTAGCAGAAGCTTCTGGTAAAGTTGTTAGGCGCCACTTTCGCTCTTTATCCGGCGTTGGAGAAAAGCAGGATTCAACGCCGGTGACGATTGCAGATCAAGAAGCAGAAATTGTTATGCGAGAAATAATCCAGGTTGAATACCCGGGTCACGGAATTGTTGGGGAAGAAGGCGGCAACACTCTGCAAAACAACGAGTTTGTCTGGGTGTTAGATCCAATAGACGGCACTAAAAATTATGCAAGCGGTTCATATCAGTTCGGTACCCTTATTAGCCTGCTAAAAGGTGGGACCTGCATTCTAGGCATCATCGATCAACCGGTGTTGAAAGAACGCTGGCTTGGTGTGAGGGGACAGCCAACCACTTTTAATGGGGATCCTGTCCAAGCGCGGGCATGTGATGAACTGACCCACGCTTGGATGTATTCATCGAGTCCTGACATGTTTCGATTGGACGATAAAAAGAAGTTTGCGAGATTGGCTAGTCGAGTAAAATACTCACTTTTTGGGACAGACTGTATAGGTTATGGTCTTGTTGCAAGTGGGTTCACGGATATTATTTGTGAAGCCCAAATGAGATTATGGGACTATACAGCCCATATACCAATTATTGAGGGGGCTGGGGGCGTTATTAGTGACTGGATGGGAAATCCCTTAACTCTCAATTCGCGCGGAACAGTGTTAGCATGCGGCGACGTAAGGATGCATGAGGCCGCGTTGGAAGCGTTGTCAGAACCGGAAAATAGTTAGATTACTTGTAATTAGCTTTTAAAAATAGGACTAAAAGTCATTGTAAGGTTGATCTGAAAACTAGTCAGTCCAAAATAGTAAATATTAATTCATACTGATGTAGAGATTGGGGATGAAAATCAGATGATATTTAGATTTTGTTTTGTCGTTTTGACACTAGTCATTTTAATATGGCCATTAGCCTCATTCGCCCAAAATAAAAAAGTTGTACCGGCGCACGCGATCGCGATGCATGGCACCCCAAAATATAATTCTGAATTCAGACATTTCGATTACGTAAACCCGAAGGCACCTAAAGGGGGGGTAATTCGGAAGAGCGCGCTTCGTACCTTTAATACATTCAATCCATATACCATCAAAGGCGACGCGGCTGTTGGCCTCGGGTTCATTTACGAGTCTCTGATGACTAGCCCGCAAGATGAAGCTTTTACCGGATATGGTCTTATTGCCCAAACAATAGAAGTACCCAAGGATCGTTCTTGGGCAACCTTTACGCTGCGCAAGGAGGCCCGGTGGCACGACGAGAAGCCTGTCACGGTAGAGGATGTTATTTGGAGCCTTGAAACGTTAAAGAAGAAAGGGCGTCCTTTTTACCGATTTTACTATCGCGATGTGACTAAAGTGGAAAAAGTGGGTGAGCGTAAAGTTAAGTTTACCTTCGGTTCGACTGAAAACCGCGAACTACCATTAATAATTGGGCAGTTGCCGATTCTCCCAAAGCATTATTGGGAAAAGCGGAATTTTGATAAAACAACACTGGAGCCGCCACTTGGTAGCGGTCCATATAAGATTAAGTCCTTTGAACCAGGTAGAGCTATCGTTTATGAGCGAGTCAAGAGCTATTGGGGTGCACAATTGCCTGTGAATATAGGCCGTTTTAATGCGGACAGAATTCGGTTTGATTACTATCGTGATGCTACCGTCGCGCTCGAAGCTTTTAAGGCCGGGAATTACGATTTCCGTTTAGAAAACACCTCAAAAATATGGGCTACAGGCTACAACTCACCCGCTTTCAAACAGGGCTATTATAAGAAGCTTGAAATTAGACATCAAAACCCCACTGGTATGCAAGGGTTCGTCTTTAACACCAGAAAGAAATTATTTCAAAACCCGATTGTTCGCCAAGCACTAGCGTTTGCGTTCGATTTTGAATGGACTAACAAAAACCTGTTTTATGGCCAGTACGCACGCACGAGTAGTTTTTTCTCTAATTCTGAATTGGCGTCATTTGGATTACCGTCAAAGGGGGAGTTAAAAATCCTCAAGCCACTAAAAAATATTATTCCGCCAGAGGTGTTTACTCAAACCTACTATCCCCCTAGGAACGAAGGCACAGGTAGAATTCGAAAGCAATTACGAGAAGCACGTAAACTACTGGAAAGGGCCGATTGGGTTGTTAGGGATGGGAAGCTTGTGAATAGGAATTTTCAGGAACCATTCAAGTTTGAAATATTATTAATTTCCCCTGCTTTTGAGAGAATAGTCCTGCCCTTTGTGCGCAATCTTAAAAGGCTTGGCATTGAGGCGAGTGTCCGTACCGTAGATACGGCTCAATATCGTAAAAGGACCGATGATTTTGATTTTGATATGGTCGTGTCTACCTTTGGTCAGTCCCTGTCCCCAGGCAATGAACAAAGAGAATTTTGGGGAAGCGCGTCCGCTATGAGACCAGGTAGCCGAAACTTGGCGGGTATTCAAAGCTCTGTAATTGATGGGCTGATAGAACTAGTAATTTCGGCGCCAGACCGAAAATCTCTTATAACCCGAACAAGGGCACTGGACCGTGTTCTCCTTTGGAACCACTATGTTATACCACATTGGCATATTCAAAGTTTTCGAGTGGCCTTTTGGGACAAATTTGGACGTCCGCCAAAAACTCCCATTTATGGTTTAGCTTTTGATACTTGGTGGGTGGATAAAAATAAATCAGACGGATTAGCGGCTAAGCTCAAGAGTTTCAAGAGTGGATCCTGAAATTTGTCAGCATGTTTACTGTGGCTCAAGTATGCAGATGGAACAATGGCCAGAGTGAATAAACAATTAGCTTCATGCGTATGGCAAAATTAGTAGATTAAGAACGTGCTAAAAGAAAGCCGGGTGACATGTATTGTGACCGGATAAATATCCTGTCTACTACACACAATCATCGCCTAAAGTGTAACTCGAACTTTTTTAAAGGGTGAGCCAATGCTCGCTTATATAATCCGGCGATTGCTCCTAGTAATTCCAACCCTGTTTGCGATTATATTTTTAAATTTTATTGTCATCCAGCTTGCTCCAGGGGGGCCAGTAGAGCAGGCGCTTGCCCAAATTGAAGGGATGGCGGTGGATGCGACAGCAAGAATTAGTGGAACTGGTCAAGGGGAAATCTCCTCTCAAGGAGGAGAGGGTGGTCTGGGGAGCGGCACATCCGTAAGTGTTAATCACAGTTATAGGGGTGCCCGTGGACTTGATCCAGAATTGGTAAGGGAAATCGAAAAGCTATATGGCTTTGACAAGCCGGCCTATGAGCGTTTTTTTATAATGGTCCAAAATTATCTCCGGTTTAACTTGGGAGATAGCTTCTTTAGAGATAAAAGCGTTGTTGATCTGATAATAGAAAAGCTTCCGGTTTCCATTTCACTTGGCGTTTGGACTACTTTTCTAACATATTTGATATCTATACCTATGGGCATTGCTAAATCCGTACGAGATGGCAGTGACTTCGATGTTTGGACTAGCGCGATAGTAATCATCGGAAATGCTATCCCAGGTTTTCTCTTTGCAATTTTGCTTGTGGTTCTGTTTGCGGGGGGTAGCTATTTTGACATATTTCCACTAAGGGGGATCGTATCATCTAATTGGAGTGAGATGAGTATTTTCAATAAGGTGACGGATTACTTGTGGCATATGGTGCTACCTATCACAACATTAGTTATAGGTAGCTTCGCTACATTGACTATGCTCACAAAAAACTCATTTCTTGAAGAGATAAACAAACAATATGTTATTACGGCGCGCTCCAAGGGCCTTGTAGAAAATCGAATTTTATATGGCCATGTTTTTCGTAATGCGATGTTGATAGTCATTGCAGGTTTTCCAAGTGCCTTTATTTCTATCTTGTTCACAGGATCAATGTTGGTTGAAATTATATTTTCTCTAGATGGTCTAGGTCTCTTGGGCTTTGAATCTCTAATAAACAGGGATTATCCGTTGGTATTTGGCACCCTTTATGTGTTCACACTATTGGGCTTAATTCTCGGGCTAATCGGCGACATTGTATACCATATTGTAGATCCTAGAATCGATTTCGAAACTAGGGAGGTTTAACGATGAAAGGCGTCTGCTCTTTAGGGGAACGAATTAGTCCTATCAACCGCCGCCGATTAGATAATTTTAGGGCGAACCGGCGGGGTTATTGGTCATTATGGATATTTCTTTTTCTTTTTTTGATTAGTATTTTTGCTGAATTTCTGGCAAATGATAAGCCTATCTTTATCCAGTACGATGGTCACTTTTTCTTTCCAATATTGGTGAGCTATCCAGAAACTATCTTCGGGGGTGATTTTGAAACCGAGGCCGAGTACTCAGACCCTGAAGTACAAAATCTAATCGAAAAAAAAGGTTGGTCCATATGGCCTTTGATCCCTTACAGTTACGATACCGTAATATGGGATTTACCAACGCCCGCGCCATCTCCGCCTACAACTCAAAATTGGCTGGGGACTGATGACCAGGGTAGAGACGTTGTTGCCCGTCTGATTTACGGCTTTCGTATTTCAATATTGTTTGGGCTTCTTCTTACTTTATTGAGTTCCGTGATCGGCGTGGCGACTGGGGCCTGGCAGGGCTATTTTGGCGGATGGACTGATCTTATTTTTCAACGTTTCATAGAAATTTGGGGTAGTATGCCGCAGCTATTTATATTGATAATACTTGCAGGACTATTTGTTCCGAGTTTTTGGTTTCTTCTTGGTATTTTGCTTTTGTTTAGCTGGATAGGCCTGGTTGGCGTGGTGCGGGCAGAGTTTCTACGCGGACGCAATTTTACCTATGTTTTGGCAGCCCGGGCCCTTGGTGTTTCTAACACAAAAATAATTTTTAAACATATTCTGCCAAACGCAATGGTAGCCACCATAACGTTCCTTCCATTCATCTTGAGTGGTTCTATTACAAGCCTGACGGCACTCGATTTTCTCGGGCTAGGCCTCCCGCCAGGCTCGGCGTCATTGGGTGAGTTATTAAACCAAGGAAAGGCGAACCTGCATGCGCCGTGGCTTGGAATTTCGACTTTCTTAATTCTTGCGGCCATGTTGAGTCTTCTAATTTTTATTGGGGAGGGAGTTCGCGACGCATTTGATCCTAGAAAAACCTTCCGCACCTGATTATGGAAAAGCTGTTATCCATAAACGACTTATCTGTTAGTTTTGGTAGGGGTGTCGGAGAAGTAAAAGCCGTCACTAGCATGCGTCTACAAATCGAAAAGGGTCAAATCGTCGCGTTGGTAGGTGAGTCCGGGTCCGGTAAAACGGTTACAGCACTATCAGTCACGCGCTTACTACCCTATCCGTTAGCATGGCACCCTAGAGGTAGCATCAAATTCGATGGTCAAGAATTAATGGGTGCCACAGAGCCTAACATGCAAGCAATACGTGGCAACCGCATTTCTATGATATTCCAGGAACCTCTCAATTCGCTTAATCCGTTGCACAGTGTGGAAAAACAGATCAAAGAAGTACTACACCTTCACAAGAGAATGTCAGATGGGAAGGCTCGGGAAAGAGTAGAGGAACTCCTTGATTTGGTTGGTATGCCGGAGGCTTCTTCCAGGTTACACGCCATGCCGCATGAGTTTTCTGGCGGCCAACAGCAACGCTTTATGATTGCCATGGCACTTGCTAATGAACCAGAACTATTAATTGCCGACGAACCAACAACAGCCCTTGATGTAACGGTTCAGGCTCAGGTTCTTAAATTGCTTAAAGAGCTTACTGAGCGTTTTAATATGGGTCTTCTCTTAATTACTCACGACCTTCGTATAGTCCGGCGGTTAGCGGACCATGTTTATGTGATGAAAGACGGTCGGCTTTTAGAAAACAACAAAACAGAGGCACTTTTCAGTTTTCCTTCAGAGAAATACACACAACAACTCTTGGCTGCGGATCCATCTGGAAAACCAAATCCCGTGCCGGCAGAAGCTAAAGAAATAATAGCGGCTAATGGTGTTAAGGTCTGGTTTCCGATCAAAAGGGGAGTCATACGCCGTACGATTGGACATATTAAGGCAGTAGATGGAATAAATCTCATCTTGCGAGAAGGTCAGACTTTGGGCGTAGTGGGGGAATCGGGTTCAGGAAAATCAACCCTAGGCAGAGCGCTATTGCGCCTCGAAAATAGCAGGGGAGAAATACATTTCATGGGGCATGATATTCAGAATTATGGTTGGAAAAAAATGTTACCTCTCCGGCGAGAACTACAAATTGTTTTTCAAGATCCCTTTGGTTCAATGAGCCCCCGTATGTCGGTTTTTCAAGTCGTTGAGGAGGGCCTCTTGGTGCATGTTTTAGGTGTTTCCTATCGAGACCGACGTCAATTAGTTGGGGAGGCGTTGGAGGAAGTTGACATAGACATTTCCACCATGGACCGATATCCCCATGAATTTTCTGGAGGTCAACGGCAACGCATCTGCGTTGCCCGAGCCTTGGTTTTAAAACCTAAATTAATAGTCCTAGATGAACCCACCTCTTCGTTAGACATGTCAGTGCAGGCGCAGATTATAAATTTGCTT
>Ga0114993_10006008_pt1 | contig 11549 bp, 9 predicted proteins | sample ArcticOcean_MG_C_FD_87042 | JGI IMG/M metagenome (GOLD analysis project Ga0114993, IMG submission 87042) | Marine microbial communities from western Arctic Ocean - ArcticOcean_MG_CB2_150 | ecosystem: Environmental > Aquatic > Marine > Oceanic | place: Arctic Ocean: Canada Basin | collected...
ACAGAGGCAATTTACCGCCGGCTTGGGTCAACCCGCGAGACAACCATTTCAACTGGCTTGGGGTCGGCGACCCCTTGCTTTTTTTCCGGCCCCGTTTGCGGCTGGAAGCTTTGCCCGGCTTATTTTCAACTACCAACTGTAACGGCATTTTTCCCTCGAAAGCCCAGATTCAAGACAATATTCACTTGTAATGCTACTGTAGATTATGGTTTTGGCCAAGGCCCAAGAGTAAAACAGGGCCGAAAAGCGCAGAAAACATAGGAAAACGCCATGGCTCAGACGATGATTTATGTCACCACGGGAAGCCGCGACGAAGCCCTCGTCATCGCCCGCGAACTGGTCAATAGTCGTCTGGCGGCCTGCGCAAATATTCTGGCCGGGACCACATCCGTCTACCATTGGGAAGGGAAAGTCTGTGAGGAGGAAGAGGTTTCGTTGATCCTCAAGACCCGCGACGATCTTGTCGATCGGCTCGTTGAAAAGGTCAAGGACCTGCACAGTTACGATTGTCCGTGCGTGGTTTCCCTACCGATCAGCAGCGGAAACCCGGATTTCCTGAAATGGATAGACACCGAAACAATGCTTAAAGAATAATCGTCGCCACCGCCTGCGCCGCGATGCCTTCGCCCCGACCGGTGAATCCTAAACCTTCCGTGGTCGTCGCCTTAACGCTGACCCGGGATTGGGAAATTTCCAATATTTCCGCGATTTTTCCGGTCATAGCCTCGCGATGGGGACCGATTTTTGGCGCTTCGCAAATCAGGGTGACATCCAGATTAGCAATTCGCCCACCCATATCGCTTAGTAATTTCCCGGCATGGCGCAAAAACACGTCCGACGGCGTTCCTTTCCATTGCGGGTCGGTGGGCGGAAAATGGGCGCCGATATCTCCGGCGCCGATAGCCCCCAATAGGGCATCGGTCACGGCGTGCAACCCGACATCCGCGTCCGAATGGCCCAGCAGGCCGAAATCGTGGGGAATTTCTATGCCGCACAGGGTGACAAAATCGCCGTCTCCGAACCGGTGCACATCGAAACCAAACCCGGTGCGAATGTCTCCACCCCCTACCATGCGTTCGGCCCGTATCAGGTCTTCCGCTTGCGTGACCTTAAAATTGTCTTCCGCGCCTTCGACCATGGCCACGGCCAGGCCGGCGCGTTCGGCGACGGCGGCGTCATCGGTCAATTCCTCCCTGCTAACTTGGCGATGGGCGGCGAGGATATCATCGAAACGGAACCCTTGCGGCGTCTGCGCCCGCCATAATCCCGAACGATCGACGGTGGTATCAATGAAGGCGCCGTCGCCGCGCTTCAGGGTATCGGCAACGGCCAGGGCAGGGACCGCGCCTGGCGAAGTTTCCAGCGCCGCCAATACCCGGGAAACCACTCCGTGGTCAACCAGTGGGCGGGCGGCGTCGTGAATCAGCACCCGAGCGGGCGGATTATCGGCGAGACTTTCCAAACCCAGCGCCACTGACGCCTGACGGGTCGCGCCGCCATGGACCGGCGCTGGTAAAGACAATCCCAGAACCGCTTCCTGGTATAGGTCATGGTGATCTGGATGAATAACCGCCTGAACTGCCGTGACCTCGGGATGGTCAAGAAAGGCCGTCAATGACCGGCGCATGACGGCTTGGCCAGCCAGCGGCCGGTACTGTTTGGGCACTTCGCCGCCGAAGCGTTGGCCTTCGCCGGCGCCGACTACCAATGCTACAGTTGCGTTCATTGTATCCTTTCTTAACCAGCCCCTGTCTCGAACCGATCATGAGCCGCAATTTAGAGGGCTGCAAAGTTCTGGCCAAGGGGAGCCTCTGGCGCGATGGTGCGCAGAATAGAGAAGGGTTCGTTATTTCCATGTCCGACACCATGCTCCTAAGCCTTTCGGCCATTATCGCTCTGGTGCCTTTGTCGATGCTGGCGATGCGGCACGACCAGCGTCCCGACACGGTTTTCTGGATGGTTTTGGTCGTCGCAGTGGCGGGGCCGGTAAATTGGGTCCTAGTGTCCATGGCCGGGTCCTGGCAAACGGATCTTGCGACTGCCCTGTGGGTGACCGTTGCCGCCACCATGGCCATATTTGCCGTAATCACCATCCTGACCCGGGAATCCTGGCGTCTGGCGCCATTGGTTTCCGCCTATATGGCAGCCCTCGGCGTGATCGCCATGATCTGGGGTCACGCCCCGGATAAACCGCTGGAGGTTGCCGCCAGCGTCGATGGCTGGATTGGAATTCATATCGGGGTGTCGGTAGCCACCTATGCGCTGGTTACTATTGCCGCCGTCGCGGCGCTCGCGGCCTTCCTCCAGGAACGGGCCCTGAAAAACAAACGGCCGACGAAGTTAAGCAGGCTTTTGCCGTCGGTCGCCGATTGCGAAGAACTGGAGGTACGGCTTCTGGTTCTAGGCGAAATCGTCCTTGCCATGGGGCTTGCCACGGGCATGGCGCTGCAATACGGAGATACCGGAACCTTGCTGGTGTTCGACCATAAAACGGTTCTGACCATCACTGCCTTCGTCGTCATCGGCGGGCCTCTGGCGGACAATTACTAAACCGGACTGCGTGGCCGGCAAGCGGCCCGTATCGTACTTCTGGCCTACCTGTTGCTGACGTTGGGATACCCCGGGGTAAAATTCATCACCGACGTGGTTTTATCCTGAAATCCGACCCTCACTAAGCCGATTGCCCTGAAATTAAGCGAAATCGTCCTTCAAAACCATTGAAATTCCGGTGAAATTGCCTAATAAGTAGGCAAGGAAACAGTATCCTGTACCCATGTCACTACAAATTGGACCAGTCAGCCTGGATAGTCCCGTGATCCTGGCCCCGATGTCGGGGGTAACCGACATGCCGTTCCGCCGTTTGGTCAAACGTTGCGGCGTCGGGCTTGTGGTGTCCGAGATGATTGCCTCCAAGGCCATGATCCACGCCGCCAAAAGGACCATGAAAATGGCCACCCATTGTGCCGACGAACATCCCATGGCCGTGCAACTGGCCGGCTGTGAGCCCGATGTTATGGCGGAGGCCGCGCGCCTTAACGAAGACCGTGGCGCGTCCCTGATCGATCTCAACCTTGGATGCCCGGCGAAAAAGGTCACCAACGGAGACGCGGGATCGGCATTGATGCGGGACGAGCGGCTTGCCGAGCGCATTTTCAGGGCCGTGGTCGCGGCCGTGAAGCTTCCGGTAACGTTAAAGATGCGGACCGGCTGGGACGACGATACCCGCAACGCCCCAGAGCTCGCCCGTGTCGCCGAGGATTGCGGCATCCAGTCCATTGCCGTGCATGGCCGCACCCGTTGTCAGTTCTACAAAGGCCAGGCCGACTGGAAGTTCATCCGCCAGGTCAAAGACGCCGTTCAAATCCCGGTTTTCGCAAACGGCGACATCAATACCCTCGACGATGCCCGCCTGGCCATGGACTCGTCCGGCGCCGACGGTGTGCTGGTCGGCCGCGGCACCTATGGCCGACCGTGGTTTCCCAATCAAGTTCAGCATTTTCTGGCAACCGGCGAACGATTGGCCGACCCATCCCTTCCCGAACAATTGGCAATCATCCTCGAGCATTATGATTCCATGCAGGATCATTACGGCCCGCAGGGTCTCAAGATCGCGCGCAAACATCTTGGATGGTATTCCAAGGGTTTTCCGAATTCCGCCGAATTCAGGTCCCGCATAATGCGCGAAGAAAGCCCGGACAGCGTGAAAACCATGCTACGCGAATTCTATAAACCGATCATCGATAAGGCCGCCGCCTGAATGAGCAAACCAGCCGTCGCCTTCCGCCACAATGACGGCGGCCAGGATGAAATTTCCATCGACAGCATCCTGAATGCGCTGCCAACGGCCGTCATCGTCCTCGACGCCGCCGGTTCCATCGTTCTTATCAACACCGCCGGCGAACAGTTCCTCCAGGGTGGCGCTAAATACTTGAAGGGCCGGGCCCTCAGCGAACTTCTGCCGCAAGACAATCCGGTATTTTCCCTGATCTCACAGGTCCGCAAACAGGGCTTTGCCGTTTCCGAAAACCGGGTCACCCTGGAATCGCCGCGCATAGGCAAAAATCTGGTCAATCTTCAGGCCACCCCCTTGGCCGAAGACCCGGATATCATCATCCTGACACTGCAACAGAGGTCCATCGCCGAGACTATCGACCGCCAACTGACCCACCGTGGCGCCGCCCGGTCGGTGACCGCCATGGCCGCAATGCTGGCCCATGAAGTTAAAAATCCATTGTCAGGTATTCGCGGCGCGGCTCAGCTTCTGGAACAGAACGTCAGACCCGATGACGCCGGACTGACGACGTTGATCCGCGAAGAGGCAGACCGCATTTGCGAACTGGTCGACCGCATGGAGGTGTTTTCAGATGCCTGCCCCCTGCAACGCGAACCCGTTAATATTCACCTGGTTCTGGACCGAGTCATGCAGCTGGCGAAAAACGGGTTTGGACGACATCTGCGCTACGTTGCAAATTTCGATCCCTCCCTACCTGCCGTGTTGGGACATCGGGATCAGTTGATTCAGTTGTTTTTGAACCTGATCAAAAACGCCGCCGAAGCCGCGCCCCAGAAAGGCGGCGAAATCACCCTGGAAACAGCGTATCAGCAAGGTGTGCGCTTTGCCGTACCAGGCACCGGTTCGCGCATTCACCTGCCGCTCAGGATCGGCATCAGGGATAACGGCGACGGCATTCCCGACGACATTAAAATCTGTCTGTTCGATCCCTTCGTGACCTCGAAACCACAAGGCACGGGCCTGGGGTTGGCCCTGGTCGCAAAAATTATCGGAGATCACGGCGGTGTCATCGAATGCGACAGCCAACCCAAACGAACCGAATTCCGGGTCATGCTGCCGATAGCCGAAGGCGCCCCGGACCAGGACATTGAAGACGGGGCCGGACAATGAGCGCTGCCACCATCCTGCTGGCCGATGATGACGCCGGCATCCGCACCGTGGTCAGCCAGGCCCTTGGCCGCGCCGGGTATGAGGTTAAGGCGGCCAGCAACGCGGCGACATTATGGCGATGGGTCAGCGACGGCGAGGGCGACCTGGTGATTACCGATGTCATCATGCCTGATGAAAACGGGCTCGATCTGGTCCCGCGCATTCGCTCTCTCCGCCCGGAACTGCGTATTATCGTGATGAGCGCCCAGAATACGCTGCTCACCGCAGTCAAGGCGACTGAACGGGGCGCCTTCGAATACCTGCCCAAACCCTTCGACATCGACAAGCTGGTTAACGTTGTCCGACGGGGTCTGGAAAGCCCACAGTCCCAAGACGCCGCGCCCGGAGAGGAGACAGAGGAAGCACTGCCCCTGATCGGGCGTTCGCCGGCCATGCAGGATATTTACCGCACACTGGCGCGCCTGATGGGGTCTGACCTTTCGGTCATGATTACCGGTGAATCCGGCACCGGCAAGGAACTGGTCGCCCGGGCCCTGCATGATTACGGAAAACGCAAGGACAAGCCTTTTGTCGCCGTCAACATGGCGGCGATTCCAAAGGAATTGATCGAAAGCGAACTTTTCGGGCATGAGAAGGGGGCCTTCACCGGAGCCCAATCGCGCGGCATCGGCCGGTTCGAGCAAGCCGAGGGCGGAACCCTGTTACTGGACGAAATCGGCGACATGCCCGCCGAAGCCCAGACGCGTCTGCTGCGAGTGCTTCAGGAAGGCGAATACACCACGGTCGGCGGCAATAACCCGATCAAATCCAATGTCCGGATCGTCGCCGCTACCCACCATGATTTGAAACAATTGATCCGCCAGGGGATTTTTCGGGAAGATCTTTTTTACCGTCTCAATGTTGTGCCCCTTCGTCTGCCTCCTCTCAGGGAACGCACCGAGGATATTCCGGAACTGGTCCGTTCCTTCCTGGCCCGGGCCGCCGAAGAAGGCCTGCCCTGGAAAATTATCGATAATGACGCCATGGACCGGCTCAAAACCCATTCCTGGACCGGCAACGTTCGCGAACTGGAAAACCTGATCAAGCGGCTGGCGGCGTTGTATTCCCATGAGGTCATTACTGTCGATGACATCAACAATGAATTAATGGAGGCCACATCGGTGCCTTCCGCTGATGAGAAAGAGGGGCTTTCCAAAACGGTGGAACAAAGGCTGTCGTCTTACTTTTCCGCCCACGATGGAGGCCTGCCGGCGGCGGGCCTATACCAACGCGTACTGCGGGAAGTCGAGCGGCCATTGATTACGCTGACCCTTCAGGCCACCAATGGTAATCAGATCAAGGCCGCCGAAATTCTCGGCCTCAACCGAAATACCTTGAGAAAGAAAATCCGGGACCTCAACATCCCGGTGATTCGTGGGGCGAAATGAGCGAACAAGGGACCTTCATGGAACGGGTTCGGGGTTGGACCATGGATGAGGGCCTGCACCGCAAGTTGGCCTATGTGCTGGTGGCCGCGGCCGTCGCCGCCGGCATCGCAACCGTTGCCATCGTGGCCGGGACCGCCAAGACGGCCATGGACGTCAAGACCATCCTCAATTTGGTTTACCTGGACGGCATCATCCTTTTGTTGCTAGGTCTGGTGGTCGCCTGGCGCCTGGTCACGGTGTGGCAGGAACGGCGAAGCGGTCAGGCCGGGGCCGGGCTGCACATCCGTCTGGTGATGCTGTTCGGACTGGTGGCGGTGACGCCGGCCATTTTGGTGGCTGTTTTCTCGCTGGTGTTCATCAATTACGGGCTGGACAAATGGTTTAACCAGGTGGTCTTCACGACGATCACGCAATCGCGTGTCGTCGCCGACGCTTATCTCAACGAACACCGGAAAAATATTCATGCCGACGCCTCCGTCATCGCCAGCCATCTAAACTTCAACGCCTCCCTGTTGAGGGATGACCCTCGCCGCCTGAACCAGGTTCTTTCCCAGTTCGCGGAACTCCGGTCATTGTCGAAAGCTTTGGTCATCAACAAATCCGGCCAAATTCTTGCACGTTCCGAATTCAGTCTTTCCATTAAGGCCTACAAGATACCCGGTGATGTTCTGGAACAGGCCAACCGTGGAGTAATCACCATCCTGAATTCCGATGCCGAAGGCCGCATTCGCGCCATCGCCGGACTGCAAAACTTTGTCGATGCCTTATTGCTGGTCGAACGCTTCGTTGACCCGAAGGTCGTCAGCCACGTCAAGCGCATCAATGAACTAGTTGGGCGTTATCAGGCGTTTAAGAAAGAACGCAGCGGCATTCAGGTCAGTTTCGTCATGATCTTCGTCGTCGTTGCGGTATTGCTGTTGCTGGCCGCCATCTGGATCGGGTTGACGGTGGCGACGCAACTGGCCCGGCCCATCAGTTCTCTGATTACCGCGGCGGAAAGCGTCAGCGAAGGCAACCTGGATGTCCGTGTGGACGCCAGCGACGGCACCGATGAAATCAGCACCCTGGGGCGCACCTTCAATGCCATGACCTCGCAACTGAAAAGCTCACAACATGGCCTGATGGACGCCAATCGCCAAATTGATGAACGTCGGCGGTTTACGGAAACGGTTCTGGCCGGTGTGTCGGCGGGCGTCATCGGGCTCGATGCCGAAGGCCATGTCCATCTTCCCAACCGTTCGGCTTCCGAACTTCTAAAGACGGACCTGGAGCAATCCATCGGCCATATGCTCGATGCGGCGGTTCCCGAAATGGCCGGTCTTCTGGAAAAAGTCATGCAACGGCCCAGGCAAGCCCATCAGGAGGAAATCAGGATTGACCGCGACGATCAGTTTCGCACCCTCATGGTATCGGCCGCAGCCGAACAACTGGGTGGCCGGGTGATTGGCTACGTTATCACCTTCGACGACGTCACCGATCTATTGTCGGCTCAGCGCAAGGCCGCCTGGTCGGATGTGGCGAGACGCATTGCCCATGAAATCAAGAACCCGCTGACGCCGATCCAATTGTCGGCGGAACGCCTGAAACGGAAATACTTGAGCGAAATCAAAAGCGATAAGGAAACATTTTCCAATTGCACCGATACCATTATCCGCCAAGTCGAAGACCTGCATCGTATGGTCGATGAATTTTCTTCCTTCGCGCGGATGCCCCAATTGTCGTTGAAGGACGAAAACCTGTCCGAAATCTGCCGCCAGGCCCTGTCCCTGGAACATAACCGCCACCCGGAAATAGAATATGTTTCCGACCTTCCCGATGCGGACGTAAAACTGTATTGCGATCACCGGCAGGTATCCAGGGCATTGACCAACCTTCTGAAGAATGCCGCCGAGTCCCTTACCGGCTTGGCCGAGGAATTAAACGAATCAGACTTCAATGGACGCATTGGCCTAAGCATTGAAGTCAGTCCAATCGAAACCGGCGAGGGCGATAAAGAGGGCGAAAACCTTGTAAGCCTCGCCATCCGGGACAATGGACGGGGGTTGCCCGAGAAAGACCGCGATACCCTGACCGAGCCCTATGTCACCACACGCACCAAAGGCACCGGCTTAGGGTTAGCCATCGTCAAAAAAATCATGGAAGACCATAATGGTCAGCTAACCCTTGCGGACAACGAAGGTGGTGGGGCCGTGGCCTCACTGATATTTCCGCCCATGGAAAAACCCTCCGGCAACCAGCAGTCCGAGGAAGCCCAGGACGTGGATCCGATGAAGGTTGCCACCAGTCTTGTCGGTCGGGAACTTTGAGGTAACGGTCATGGCCAATGAAATTCTGATTGTCGATGACGAGATCGATATCCGCGTGCTGACGTCCGGAATCCTCGAGGACGAAGGCTATCAAACCCGTGCTGCGGCCAATAGTACCGAAGCGCTTGCCGCCGTCGAAGTTCGCCGTCCTAGTCTGGTTTTGCTGGATATCTGGCTTCAAGGCAGCGAACTGGATGGTCTTGGCATTCTCAAGGCCCTGAAAGAGAACCACCCGACAATCCCGGTGCTGATGATGAGCGGTCACGGCACCATCGAGACGGCGGTCACGGCAATCCAGGACGGCGCCTATGATTTTATCGAAAAACCCTTCAAGGCCGACCGCTTGATCCTGCTGGTGGAGCGCGCCATCGAGACCGACAGGCTGCGCCGCGAGAACGAGGAATTGCGCCTTCGCGCCGGCACCGCCAACGAATTGATCGGCGTTTCCCAGGCAACCCGTGACATGCGCCAGGCGATTGAGCGCATAGCCCCGTCCAATAGCCGAGTTCTGATTACCGGCCCCCCCGGGTCGGGCAAGGAAGTCGTGGCCCGAATGCTGCACACCCACTCCAGGCGCACCAAAGGACCGTTCGTGGTTGTCAATTGCGCAACCATGTCGCCGGACCGTTTCGAGGTTGAGCTGTTTGGGTCGGAAAACCCCACCGGGGACAGTGAAAAGCCGCAAAAGGTCGGCACTTTCGAGGCGGCCCACAACGGAACGCTGTTTCTGGACGAAGTCGCGGACATGCCTATCGAGACTCAGGGAAAAATTGTCCGTGTCCTGCAAGAACAGATTTTCGAACGTGTCGGCGGCGCCACCAGGGTTGAGGTCGATGTCCGCGTGGTCGCGTCTTCAACCGTTAATTTGGCGGAAGAAATCAAGGCTGGGAATTTCCGCGAGGATTTCTTCTATCGTCTCAACGTAATGCCCCTGGACGTGCTGCCCCTGAAACAAAGGACGGAAGACATACCGCCCTTGGCAGACCATTTTATGAAGCACGCCGCCCAGGCAACCGGACAACCGTCGCGCGCCATCAGCGCCGACGCGTTGGCCATATTGCAGGCCTATCCCTGGCCCGGAAATGTCCGCGAACTCAGAAACGTTATCGAACGCCTGTTGATTATGGCTTCAGGCGATCCCGCCAGCCCCATCAGCGCCGATATGCTGCCGCCGGAAATAAATGCCGACGCGCCGGTCTCTGGAAACCTGGAAACGAACATGGAAATTATGGGATTGCCGCTTCGCGATGCGCGTGAAATTTTCGAAAGGGAATATCTTATGGCGCAGGTCACCCGTTTCAGCGGTAATATATCGAAGACCGCCGAATTTATCGGCATGGAGCGTTCCGCCTTGCACCGCAAACTCAAGTCGCTCGGCGTGCGTAACGAAGACCGGCAGTAAAACCAAGAAGCGATGAGGTTTTGACACCATGAAAGTTATCGTTTGCGGCGCCGGGCAGGTTGGTTTTTCTATTGCCCGCCATCTGGCCCTAGAAAACAACGATGTGACGGTGATTGACCAGGACCCGGAACTGATTCGCCGCGTCAGCGATACACTTGACGCCAACGGCGTCGTCGGCCACGCCTCGAACCCGGACGTTCTGGAACAGGCAGGAATCGGAAACGCCGACATGATTATCGCCGTCACCTACGCCGATGAAGTCAACATGGTCGCCTGTCAGGTCGCCCATTCCCTGTTTGACGTGCCGACAAAGATCGCCCGGGTTCGCCAACAGAGCTACCTGCAACCGATCTATGCCAACCTGTTTTCCCGTGACCACATGCCCATTGACGTGATTATTTCGCCGGAAATTGAAGTCGCCCGCGCGGTGACCCGGCGACTGCAGGTTCCCGGCGCGTTCGAGATGATTCCGCTCGTTGACGACAAAGTTAAACTGATCGGTGTCCGATGCGAGGAAACCTGCCCCCTGGTCAACACACCGCTTCGCCAGCTGACGCACCTTTTCCCGGAACTCAATATCGTCATTGTCGGGTTGATACGCAACGGCAACCCCATGGTGCCAACCGCCGATGACCAATTGTTGTCGGGAGACGAGGTGTATTTTGTCGTCGATAGCGAGCAGGTATCGCGCGCCATGGCCGCCTTCGGTCATGAAGAAGCGGAAGCCCGCCGTCTGGTCATATTCGGCGGCGGAAACATCGGATTGTTCCTGGCCCAGGAAATCGAAAGAAATCACGATTGGGTCAAAGCAAAAATTGTCGAGTCCGACCAGAAACGCGCCGAGGCCATTTCCGGAATGCTTGAGAGGACCATGGTCATCAACGGCGATGTTCTCGATCCCGAAATTCTGGAAGAAGCCAACATCTCCCAGACTGAGGCCGTCGTCGCCGTCACCAACGATGACGAAACCAATATCCTGGCCTCGTTGCTGGCCAAGCAAAACGGCTGTGAGCGGGCCATCACCCTGATTAACACCGTCAACTATGAACCGTTGATCAGTTCCCTGGGCATTGACGTGGTGGTTAGCCCACGCAACATCACGGTTTCCACGATCCTGCAATATGTCCGGCGCGGGCGCATCCATTCCGTCCACACGCTGCGCGAAGGTTTTTGTGAGTTGATTGAGGCCGAGGCCCTGGAAACCTCGGAACTGGTCGGCAAGCCCCTAAAAGAGGTCAATTTACCGCCCGGGGTGATGCTGGGCGCCATCGTCAGGGACGGCGAAATGATTTGGCCGCGCGGCTCCACCGTGGTTCAAGCTAAGGACCGGGTTGTGATGTTCGCCGCCGAAGACGTCATCCGCAAAGTGGAAAAAATCTTTTCCGTACAGCTGGAGTATTTTTAGAGCACCATGTCACGCATCGCATACGTTAACGGCCAATATGTGCCCCATCGTGAAGCCGCCATCCATATCGAGGATCGCGGCTATCAATTCGCCGACGGTGTCTACG